>JGI24721J44947_10010088_pt1 | contig 12016 bp, 7 predicted proteins | sample YelNatPaOPGAMG01_FD_44947 | JGI IMG/M metagenome (IMG submission 44947)
TTATCGCTTCGCGAAAGGAATTATCATTTATTAATTTTGAATTTTAAACTTTCATTTTGATTTTTGCATTTTGAATTTTGAGTTCGGAGCACCGAGCGGTAGCGAGGTGCGACGGTGTGCCTATTGAAGAATGAGCCAACGAGTTCCTCCACCTTTCATGCCTAAGTGCTTTTGGCACGGAGGCGTAGGGAAACCGAGTCTTAAAAGGGCGTTTCTAAATTTTAATTTAGAATTTAGAAAGGTGGGGGAGACCCGAAACCGAGCGAGCTTGCCATGGCCAGGGGGAGGTAGATAATTTTTATCTACTAATCGCCCGAACCCGTGAGCCGTGCAATACTCTGGGACGAGCTGTGGCAAGAAGTGAAAAGCTAATCGAGCTCGGTAATAGCTGGTTCTCCCCGAAATAGCTTTGGGGCTAGCCTGAAGATTTAACTAAAGGAGGTAGAGCACTGGAAGAAATATCGTGGGTAACACCAGGTATTTCTACCAAACTTCGAATGCCTTTAGTGTTATCTTCAGAGTAAGAACTTGGGCGCTAAGGTCCAAGCTCAAAAGGGAAAGAGCCCAGATCTTCATCTAAGGTCCCTAAATCTCCCTAAGTCGCCTTTGGCGACCGGGACCCGACCCGCTTTGCGGGTCTAGGGTGAGCTAAGTGTGGTAAGGAAGTAGAGTTCCTCTGATAGTTAGGAGGTGAGCTTAGAAGCAGCTATCCTTTAAAAAGTGCGTAACAGCTTACTAACTAAGGAACTCTGCGCCGAAGATTCACGGGGCTAAAGCTCAGTACCGAAGATAAGAAGCCATTGCTTCGCAATGGAAGCACCAAATTTCAAATACCAAATCACAAACTATNAGTAAAAATTTATATCCTTTTAGTTTGGAATTTGGAATTTGTGATTTGGAATTTCCACTGCGAAGCAGTGGTTGGTAGGGGAGCGTTCTTAGCGCTGAGAAGCCGGAAGGTGACTGACGGTGGAGCGCTAAGAAGTGAGAATGTTGGCATGAGTAACCGCAAGTCGGGTGAAAACCCCGACCACCGAAAGTCCAAGGTTTCCTTGGCAACGACAATCGGCCAAGGGTTAGGCGGCCCTAAGCTGAATGCCGAAAGGTATTTGGCGATGGACAACCGGTTAATATTCCGGTCCCACCTCTGCTTTTTGTTGTGGTGACGAAGGCGCAGCGACAAAGAGTGTTATTGGATTCACTTGTTGGTATCCCGCATTGGAAGTCTAAAATTCGCAGCACAAAATCCTAAATTCTAAACCCCACACCTTTTGAAAGTGATTCAAAGGTAACGGTGAATAATTTGCTTAAACTTTTTCTAATGAACAAAAGGTGCGGGGTAAACAAAATTCCAAATTAAAAATCCCAATGTTTCAAACAAAATAAAAAATGTTTGGAATTTGAAAAATTAGAATTTAGAATTTGTTTAGAATTTCGAATTTAGAATTTCGGATTTCCACTGCGGGGTATCAACGGAGATGCAACTTTGTTGCATCAACTTTGTCAACCCGTCTTCCCAGAAAAGCCATAACAAGTTAAGGTAGTGGTGTCCGTACCGCAAACCGCCACAGGTGGACTGGTGGAGAACACCAAGGTGAACGGGTGAAAGCTCCTGAAGGAACTAGGCAAAAAAGCTACCCGTAACTTCGGGAGATGGGTTCCCCCCTTGCTCCTCATTGCCTTCGTCGCAAACATTATGTCAATCTACGAGTTGCGAATAACTTTATTTACATATTCGCAGCATTCGCATACTATTCGTAAATTGGCATTATATTAAGCGACGAGCGTAGCGAGGAGCAAAGGGGGCGCAGCGAAAGTTTCCCTGGCGACTGTTTACCAAAAACACAGGTCCCTGCTTAACTCCAAAGAGGAGGTATAGGGGCTGAGGCCTGACCAGTGCCCGTGTGTTATAAGCGGCGGTTGCTTCGCTTTTGCTTCACAACTGCCTAAATTCAAAAATCAAATCTCAAAATGCAAAATTAAGGTATCGTTTCGCGATGGTTTTAAATTTTTAGATTGTATTTTGAATTTTGCATTTTAAATTTTGAATTTAGGTTAGATGCGGAGCGGAAGCGGAGCAGCTAACCGCTCTAAGCCACGGGTGAACGTCGGCGGTAACTCTGACCGTCCAAAGGTAGCGTAATCCCTTGCCGGGTAAGTTCCGGCCCGCATGAAAGGCTTCACGACTAGGGAACTGTCTCCAGGAGCCGCCCGGTGAAAATGCAATACCGGTAAAGATGCCGGTTACCTGCGGCTAGACGGAAAGACCCCAGGAGCTTTACTGTAGTTTGGTATTGCGTTTTGCGTTTGAATGCGTAGCGTAGTGGGGAGGCGATGAAGTCTTGGTTTCGGCCAAGATGGAGCCGTCAATGAAACACCCATCTTTCAAATGCTTGGCGCTAACCCCCACACCAATCTTTACAAGGAATCGTGTATAAGCAACGAACAGAGAGACGAAGTCGGCTTCGCTTTCTGATCGTGCTTTAGCACTTTCTTTTGCCGAGATTGGTGTGGGGGGACAGTGCCAGATGGTCAGTTTAAGTGGGGCACTTGCCTCCTAAAAGGTAATGGAGGCGTTTATAAGGTCGGCTAGCTCCGGATGGAAATCGGAGTGGTCGTGCAAAGGCATAAGCCGGCTTTACTGCAAGCAGGATATTGCGCGCAGTTGGGAAACCAGAACTTAGTGAACCGACGGCTTTTCGTAGAAAAGCCGAAGATCATCAGCCAAAAGTTACCCTGGGGATAACTAAAAAGTTGTCCCAAGATAGAAGTAATTCTATCTTTAGTTCACGGCTAATAACGGTGGAATCGTCTTGGTTTTTAAGGTAAAATAAAAAAATGCCAACGATAATACCGTGGGAACCCCGCCCTTTCTATTTTTCTTCATTAAAATCTAAAAAGAGAATAGAAAAGGGTGGGAGGCCGTCCCTTCTTTAACTAATAATGTTAAGAAAGGGCGGGGCCCGTAACGACTGAGTCTTTAATGACGAAATAGGAGATAAAAATTTAAACTCCTATTATACGCCGTGCCCCTCTCCTCCAGAGGAGGGGGTGAAGATATAGTCTACTCTACGAGAAATCGTAGGAAAAGTGAACAGGCTAGTAGAGCCCGCGAGTCCACATCAACGGCTCTGTTCGGCACCTCGATGTCGGCTCACCACATCCTGGGGGTGGAGAAGCTCCCAAGGGTTGGGCTGTTCGCCCATTAAAGTGGTACGTGAGCTGGGTTCAGTACGTCGTGAGACAGTACGGTCCCTATCTACCGCAGGCGCCGAATCTTGAGGGGAGTCGTCCTTAGTACGAGAGGACCGGGACGAACCAACCTCTGGTGTACCAGTTGTTCCGCCAGGAGCACTGCTGGGTAGCTAAGTTGGGAACTGATAAGCGCTGAAAGCATCTAAGCGCGAAGCAGACCCCAAGATTAGGGTTCGTCATTAGTTCGGTTGGAGACTACAACCTTGATAGGCTGCAGGTGTAAGTCCCGTAAGGGATTGAGCCGAGCAGTACTAATGAAACGAAAAGCAATTTTGGCTAGCAGTTAATGACCATAAGTTTTTGGTCCAGATATGGGGACAATACCGAGGTTGTTCCACCTGATTCCATTTCGAACTCAGCGGTTCATCCCCCACCAATTGTTCATTTTTGTGGCGACTATACTAAGGTTGTTCCACCCGTTCCCATTCCGAACACGGAAGTGAAATGCCTTAAGGCCGATGATAGTCCTTTTGGGCGAAAGTAGGTAGTCGCCACAAAAGTGTTTCTTAAATTCTACCTAACAATTAGTGGGGGGCGGACAGAGAAGTTAAACCGCTCAGGGTCGATGATATTGCTTTGACAAGAAAGTAGATCATCGCCAAGATAATGTATTTCTCATTATTAGAATTGGTGGGGGATAAAATAACCCAAGGCCGNTGATAGTGAGTTTATCTCGCGAAAGNAGATCGTCCCCATATTTGGACCAAAGCTTTTGCCGGCATGACCGGCTTTTTATTTTTTCTAAATTTTATATAATAAAATTGAATAGCATTATGAGATTTTTTCAAAAAAACATTAAAAAAATTATACTTTTTGTTTTTTTAATCGTCTTTTTTGTTTTTTTAAATATTTATCAAAGTTCAGTAAGAAACTTTTTTTATACGTTTTCTTCTCCTTTCCAAAGGTTTTTTTGGCAAGCCGGAAATAAAGTTTCTAATTTTTTTGAAACAATAAAAGAGATAAATAATTTAAAAAAAGAAAATGAAGTTTTAAAAGCCAAAAATCAATCACTCATAGCCGAGAATATTTCTCTTGGGGAATTAAAAAAAGAAAATGAAGTTTTAAGAACTGCCCTGAATCTTGGTTTAGAAAAAGAGTTTAAGCTAATTTTTGCTCAAGTAATCGGCAAAGATATTTCTCAAGATTTTCTTTTAATTAACAAAGGGAAAAGAGATGGTGTTTTAAAAAATTCGCCAGTCATTACCGAACAAAAAAATCTTGTTGGTAGAATTAGTGAAGTTTACGAAAGTTTTTCAAGAGTAATATTGATTTCTCACAAAGATTTTTCATTTGATGCTAAAATTGCAGGGAAAGATATTTTAGGAATAGTTAAGGGAAGGGGTGGATTAAAAATTTTTTTTGAAAAAATTCCCCAAGATCAAGAAATTCATTTAGATGAAGTAGTAATCACTTCTGCCCTAGGCGGATTTTTTCCCGAAGGGTTTTTGGTTGGTAAAATAAATAAAGTAAAGAAATCAGATATTGAGCCATTTCAAGAAATAGAAATTATACCATTTTTTGAAATTAAAAAATTAGATTGTCTTTTTATAATTTCTAATTTTTAATGATTAAAAAAATTTTCATTATTTTTTTATTTTTTTATTTTTTTATTATTTTTGAAAATAGTTTTTTGCCACATTTTTTTATTATAGGTAAATTTTTCAGTTTTACACTGTTTATTGTTTTTCTAATAAATCTTTTTGGAAAATCTTCTTTAATGAGATTATGGAGTAGTATTTCTGCCGGTATTTTTTTGGATATATTTTCAAATAACTTTTTCGGTTTTTATTTTTTAATCACTTGGATAATCTATTTCTTCATAAATTTTTGTAGAAAAAGATATTTACGTTTTTTGCCGATTTAAATTTATGATTTTTTTTAATTTTAAAAAAAAATTTAAATCTAATAAAATAAAGAATTATTTAAGAAAAGATATTGAACCCCATGAAATCTTTCTTGATTCTTTAGCCAAAAAAAAAGAGGAAGAATTGGGCATTTCTGAAAAAAAATTTGAAACTCCTCTTTCAAGAAATATTTTGATTGCTATTTTTCTTTCTATTATTTTTTTTATTTTTTTGCTTTTTTTTAGAACCTTTCAATTGCAAATAATTGAAGGCAAGAATTTTTCTCAAATGGCAGAAAAGAATAAGTTTGTTATTTATAAGATTATGGCAGAAAGGGGGGTAATTTATGACCAAAAAGGTAATCAGTTAGTTTTTAATAAACCTTCTTTTGACTTGATATTAAAAAAAGCCAATTTACCAGAAAAAGAAATTGATAGAGAAAAAGTTTTAAAAGAGGTGGCTTGGATTTTAAAAATTAATTTTGAAGAATTTAAAGAAAAAATAGCAAAAAAAGAAGAATCAGAAATTTTAATTGCCGAAAATCTTTCTCATGACAAATTAGTTATTATTGAAGCAAAAATAAAAGATTTGCCTGGTTTTGAAATTAAGAATAATAGCAAAAGAGAATATAAAGATAGTCATGTTTTTTCTCATATTTTAGGTTATGTTGGAAAAATTAATGAAAAAGAGTTGGAACAAGAACCGGATTTCTATAATATTTTTGATTATGTTGGTCGAGACGGATTAGAAAAATTTTATGAAAATGTTTTAAGAAAAAATCCCGGAAAATTAAGAGTTGAAAGAGATGTTAGAGGAAAAAAAATTTCTCAAGAAACTATTACCCTACCAGAATCAGGGAAAAGTTTAGTTTTGTGGATAGATTCTGATTTGCAACGAAAAATGAAAGAGGCGTTAGAAAAGCAATTGGCTATTGCCGGTACCAATAAAGCAGTCGCAATAGCTATGGATCCAAAAACCGGTGGAATTTTAGGCATGGTTTCTTTACCAAGTTATGATAATAATGTTTTTCAAAAAAATCCAGATCAGAATCAATTAAAAAAAATACTGGAAGACCCAAATAATCCTCTCTTAAATCGGGTGATTTCTGGAAAATATTTAACCGGTTCTACTATAAAACCATTGGTGGCGACAGCCGCCTTAGAAGAGAAAATAATTTCGCCCGATAAGAAAATAAATGACGACAAGGGTTATATTATAATTCCAAACCCTTGGGATCCTAATAATCCTACTTTAAAAAAGGATTGGGCAATACACGGTTTGACCGATATGAGAAAAGCAATTGCCGAATCTTGCAATGTTTATTTTTATACTATTGGCGGAGGTTATGAAAATCAGCCTGGTTTAGGAGTGGAAAGAATAAAAAAATATCTAGAATCTTTTGGCTGGACAGAAAAAACCGGCATTGATTTGCCAGGAGAATTATCAGGCTTTGTGCCAGATAAAAATTGGAAAAAAGAAAAATATAAACAACCCTGGACTGATGGCGACACTTATAACTTAGCGATTGGCCAAGGATTTATTCAAATTACGCCAATTGAAGTAGTCACGGCATTTTCTTCTATCGCCAATGGCGGAAAATTATTACAACCCCAAATAGTTAAAAAAATTGTTGATAAGGATAAGAATACTATTAAAGAATTTCAGCCGATAATAATTAGAGAAAATTTTGTTGATCCCCAGAATCTTCAAATTGTGAGAGAAGGAATGCGTCAAGCAGTCACTGGCATTGGCGCGCCTCATGCTTCAGCCGTTTTATTAAATAATTTGCCGGTAAAAGCGGCTGCCAAAACTGGAACAGCAGAATTGGGTGGAGGATATTATAACATTTGGATTACTGTTTTTGCGCCCTATGATGATCCACAAATTGTCTTAACTATTATGTATGAGAAAGCGAAAGGATTAAGTGTTATTGCCTTGCCAGTAGCCAAGGAAATTTTAGAATGGTATTTTTCTAATAAAGGTAATTAATTGATTTTTTCGTTGAATTTGCTATATTATAAAATATGCAGGCGAAAAACATTGTTATTCTTTTGCTTCTTTTTTTGGCTTTTGTTGCAGGAGTTTTTACTTTCGGTTTTTATCTTGGTAAAAGTCAATCTTATATATATTCAACTGAACATTTAAATTTTTACACCTTTGCCCAGGCTTATCAGGCTTTAAAAGAAAAAATCATTGGCGACCGGATTTATAGTCAAAAAATAAAATCGGGAACAGCTTCTAATCCGCAAGATTTAGATCTTTCTCTTTTTTGGCAAGTCTATTACACCTTAAAGGAAAAATTTGTTGACTCGGAAAAGATTGATAATCAAAAAATACTTTACGGAGCCATTTCCGGTATGGTAAAATCTCTTAATGACCCTTATACAATTTTTTTACCGCCTGATGATTCAAAAAGATTTTTAGAAGACGTTAAAGGTCAATTTGAAGGCATTGGCATTGAAATTGGAATAAAAAAGGGACAATTGCAGGTTATTTCTCCTTTGGAAGGAACACCGGCTCAAAGAGCAGGATTAAAAGCCGGAGATAAAATTTTGGCGGTTAATGGCACTTCTACTGCCGATTTAACCGTTGAGGAAGCGGTAAATTTAATTAGAGGACCAAAAGGCACTGAAGTTACTTTAACTATTTTAAGGGCAGATTGGAACAAAGCACAAGATTTTAAAATTATCAGAGATGTTATTTTGGTTCCTTCTTTAAAATGGGAATTAAAAGAAAATAATATCGCTTATTTAAAAATTTATCAATTTTCAGAAAAGGCAGCATCCGACTTTGACAAGGCAGCAGTTGAAATTTTAAAAAGTCCAGCCCAAAAAATAATTTTAGATTTAAGAAACAATCCTGGCGGTTATTTAGAGATTGCCCAAGATATTGCTGGTTGGTTTGTTGAAAAGGGAAAAGTAGTGGTGATTGAAGATTTTGGCGGAAAAAGAGAAAACATAGAATATAAATCAAAAGGCAATGGCAAATTAGCCCAATATCCAATAGTGGTTTTAATTAATCAAGGTTCGGCTTCGGCCTCAGAAATTTTGGCTGGTTGCTTAAGAGACAATTTAGGTATAAAATTAATAGGAGAAAAGTCTTTTGGCAAGGGATCGGTTCAGGAATTAGAAGAATTAAAAGATAAATCTTCTTTAAAAATTACCATTGCCAAATGGTTAACGCCAAAAGGAGAATTGATTACTGATAAAGGTTTAGAGCCGGATATTAAAGTAGAAATGACTGAAGAGGATTACGAAAAAGAGAGAGATCCTCAATTAGATAGGGCTATTGAAATAATAAAAAATTTGTGAGAAAATAAAATAATAATTCAAAATTCAAATCTCAAAATGCAAAATGATTTAAATAATTTTGAATTTTGATTTGTCATTTTGATTTTTGCATTTTGCATTTTGAATTAAGTTCTATTATGCGAGTTATTCTTCTTCAAGACATAGATAAACTTGGTAAAAAGTATGACATTAAAGAAGTGGCTGATGGCTACGCCAGAAATTTTTTATTTCCTAAAGGCTTGGCTAAACCAGCAACTAAAGAGGCATTGAAATGGCTTGAAATTCAAAAAGAGATTGAAGAAAAAAAAGCAGAAGAAGAATTAAAAAAAGTTCAATCCTTAGCCACTGCTATTGATGGTCAGGAAATTACCATACCAATCAAGATAGGAGAAGAAGGACAACTTTTTGAATCTGTTACTGCCCAAAAAATTTTTGAAAAATTAAAGGAAAATGGTTTTGAAATTAAAAAGAATCAGATTGTTTTAGATAAGCCAATAAAAGAATTGGGCGAGTTTCCTATAAAAATAAAATTTGAGCACAATTTAGAAGCCGAAATAAAAGTAATTGTGGTTGAAGAAAAATAAAATAATGCCAATTTACAAGTAATAATGCCAATAATGCGAATGATTATTTAATTTCTTTTTATTTGTATCATTGGCATTCAATTGGCATGGTATTGGAATTAATTTTTTTGCTATGGCAAAGTATATTTTTGTTGCCGGCGGGGTAATGTCTGGCATTGGTAAAGGAGTGGCAACGGCCTCAATCGGCCGGATTTTAAAATCTAAAGGTTTTAAAGTGACGGCTATTAAAATTGATCCCTATATTAATGTTGATGCCGGGACAATGAATCCGATAGAACATGGCGAAATTTTTGTTACTGACGATGGCACTGAATGCGATCAAGATGTGGGCAATTACGAAAGATTTTTAGATATTAATTTAACTACTGACAATTATATTACTACTGGCCGGGTTTATCAGGCAGTTATTAATCGTGAAAGAAATTTGGAATATAATGGCCGTTGTGTGGAAGTGGTTCCAGACATTCCCAATGAAGTAATTTCGCGAATTGAAAAAGCAGCCAAAATTAATCGGGCTGATTTTGTTTTAGTTGAAATTGGCGGAACAGTAGGGGAGTATCAAAACCTTTTATTTTTGGAAGCGGCCCGCATGTTAAAATTGCAAAAACCCAATGATGTCATTTTTATTTTGATATCTTATTTACCCATTCCCGAGAAAATTGGCGAGATGAAAACGAAACCGACTCAAACAGCGGTAAGGTTGGTTAATGAAGCCGGTATCCAGCCTGACATTATTTTGGGCAGAGCAAAAGTTCCTTTGGATGAACCAAGGAAAAGAAAAATTTCAATTTTTTGCAATGTCTCACCCGAGGATGTTATTTCTGCTCCTGATATTGAATCAATTTATGAAATACCCATCAATTTTGAAAAAGAAAAGTTAGGCAATCGGATCTTAAAAAAATTTGGTTTAAAAGCAAAAAAAGAAAATTTGAAAGATTGGCAAAATTTGGTTCGGGTAATCAAAACAGCCAAAAAATCGGTTAAAATTGGCATTGTTGGAAAATATTTTGAAACAGGCGATTTTACTCTAATGGACTCTTATATTTCGGTAATTGAGGCAATAAAACATAGTTGTTGGTTTTACAAAAGAAAACCAGAAATTTATTGGTTAGGAGCGGAAAAATATGAAAAAAAGCCTTTTGCCGTGCAAGAATTAAAAAATTTTGACGGCATTATTGTTCCTGGCGGTTTTGGCAGTAGGGGAGTGGAAGGAAAAATAAAGGCAATTGAATTTTGTCGAAAAAATAAAATACCGTATTTAGGCCTTTGTTTAGGAATGCAGTTGGCAGTTATTGAATTTGCCAGAAATGTCTGTAAATTAAGAAATGCAAATTCTACTGAATTTTGTGAAAATTGTCAAGTACCAATAATTGATGTTATGCCAGAACAAAAAGCTCTTTTAAAGGAAAAAAAATATGGCGGAACAATGAGGTTAGGCGCTTATTTGTGCGAAATTAAGCCCAATACTTTGGCTTTTCGGGCTTATTTTGGTTTAAAAACAGAAAAACAACAATCTTACTATATTTCGGAACGGCATCGCCACCGCTACGAACTAAATAACGATTTTAGAGAAATTTTAGAAAAAAAAGGGTTAATAATGGCTGGCATTAACCCAGAAAAAAATTTAGTGGAAATAGTTGAATTAAAAAACCATCCTTTTTTCCTGGCCACCCAATTTCATCCCGAATACAAATCAAGGCCATTAAAACCTCATCCTTTATTTAGAGAATTTGTTAAGGCCTGTATCGCTAATAAACACTAATTTAACCAGGAATATCGCAAATATATTAGTGAAATTTATAGTCATATTCGGGTAAATTAGCGAGATTCAATATCAACAACCTTGGCGATTCTTTGAGAGTTGTTAAATCCTTTTTTTCTTTTTGTTCTGAAGCGAACTATTCCTTCCTTTAAAGCATAAAGGGTGTCATCGCTNCCGCGAGCAACATTTTTTCCCGGTAAAAATTTTGTTCCTCTTTGCCGGACTAAAACCTGGCCAACTTTTGCTCTTTGACCTTCAAATAATTTAACACCCAAATATTTTGGCAAAGAATCCCTTCCTAATTTTGTTGCTCCGGCTGCTTTTGTTTTTGCCATTTTACGAAGTAAAATGGCAACCNCTCACCAATTTTGCCATCCCATTTTCCAATAACCCGAAGGTTACAAATAAACTTTGTTAAGCTCTCGCGACGCCCGGNCCCGAATAGGGGTTTCGTGGGAGAGGGCGTCGCCAAGAATTATTTCGCAAAATTCGGTGACGGGGTCGCCATACAAATATAATGCGAATCTGCGAATTTTATGCCAATAATGCTAATTGCCAATATTCGCAATTAGTAGATTGGCATATCATTAGCATATTGGCATCATATAATATGCTATCAAAAATCCGAGAATTTGTCAAAAAATATCAGGCTGATCTGATTTTATTAATAGGCGTCATTTTAATTTCGCTTTTTTCTTTTTTCTTGGGTTATATTGTGGCAAAAATAGAAGAAAAAGAACCAATAAAAATTGAAAATCCTAAATCCGAAATTCGAAATTCTAAACAAATTCTAGTGTTTCAAATTCCAAATCCCAAATGGGTTTGAAAATTTGGAATTTAGTATTTAGGATTTTGTTTAGAATTTAGTTTTTAGAATTTAGAATTTTAATTATGAAAGTAGCCATTGTAGGAGGAGGAATTTCTGGATTATATTTGGCTTGGAAGCTTTCCGCAAAAGGCGAAGAGGCAACTGTTTTTGAAAAAAAAGAAAAAATCGGAAAAGAAGTTTGTTCTGGTCTTTTTTCAGAAAGAATTTTGGATTATATACCAGAAAGCAAAAAATTAATTGAAAAAGAAATTGATTATTGTTTAATTCATTTTCCCAAAAAAACAGTAAAAATTAATTTTTCTCAAAAATTTTACCTGATTGATCATTTTCAATTAGACAATTTGGTGGCAACATTAGCAGAAAAAGCAGGAGCAAAAATTTTTTTAAATAAGAAAATCGATAAAGAAGAATTGAAAAAAATGGAAAATAATTTTGATAGAATAATTGGCGCT
>JGI24721J44947_10010112_pt1 | contig 11998 bp, 8 predicted proteins | sample YelNatPaOPGAMG01_FD_44947 | JGI IMG/M metagenome (IMG submission 44947)
TTGTGGGTCTGGATGACCACTCCCTCGCGCTTCAACTGTTCGCCGCGTTCTCTGATTTCTGAGACTGCTTTTGCCATGGTTACCTTCTCTCACCGGAGACTGGCGGCCTTTTAGAGAGCCTTCGAAGTCTCCGCACGGTTGTCTATCTTCACACGGGTTTCGTTCCGTAAGGTCCGGATGACCCGGTAGCTGCCCGTGATAATCTCGTCGCCTTCCTTCAGTCCGCCCAACAGCTCGATGTAGGTGGCGCCGGTGATGCCGGTGTCCACTTTCCGGAAAACGGCCTTCCCGTCCTGAATGACAAAGACCCCTTGCACTTCTTCGCTCAACTCCTTCTGTTTGGCGGGATCAGCCGTGGCTGCCGCCTGGACTCCTTTCTTCGGCTTGGGCAACAAATCGCCCTTTTGCCGGACGGTCAACGCCTGGATCGGAATAGATAAGACGTTGTTCCGGGTGGCTGTGGTTATCTTTGCGGTGCAGGACAGGCCGGGGCGGATCTCCGGCGGGGGGTTATCCAGTGCAATAACCACTTTAAAATCTTTCGCTTCCTGGCTGGAGATGGCGCTTTGAGAGGCGGCCAGGCCGGTGGAGCGAAGAATGGCGGTATTGCCGATCTCGATGACGTGGCCTTTAAAGGTCCGGTTGGGCAAGGCGTCGATGGTGATGTCGGCGGTCTGGCCGTTCTGGATGCTGACAATATCGGCCTCATCGACTTTGACCTCGGCGGTGATGAGTGACATGTCGGCGATGGTCATGATGAGGCTGGCAGGAGAATTCTGGATGCCGGGGACGACGGTCTCGCCCACGCGGACGGGCAGGTTCGTCACGATGCCGTCGATGGGCGAAGTGGCCAGATGCTTGTTCAGAACGTCTTTGACCCGCACCAAAGAGGCCTGGATTTGGGCGACCCGCTTCTGGGCCGAGGCCAGCGAAGCGGCAGTTTGCGCCCGCTGGGCTTCGGCCTGGGCGAGGCGGGCCTCGGCTTCGCGCAGGGTCGCGGCGGCGGCCTCGGCCTGGGCCTTGCGTGAGTCAAACTCCTGCTTGGCGATCAGGCGTTCGGCGTAAAGCTGCTGGCCGCGTTCGAAATCCAGATTAGCTCGCTGCAACTCAGCGCGGGCGCGGTCCACCGAGGCCTTCAAGGTCCGGAGACTTTCGTCGGCGGCCTTCAGGGCGGCCTCGGCGCCGGTGACCTCAGCTTGAGCCGCGCTGAGACTGGCTAATTGGGCATTGACGTCGGCGCCGGCCTGCACAGACTCCAGTTTGGCAAGTAGTTGGCCTTTGGCAACCCGGTCCCCCTCTTTCACGAGGATGTCGGTGAGGCGCCCCATGACATTGGCGCCGATGTTGACGTAATTTCTGGGCCGGATCTCACCGGAGGCGGTCACCGTGGCGGTCAGGTCCTGCCGGATGACCTTTCCAGTTTGCACGGTTACGATGTCGGCTTGACTCTTCTTGACTCCGTAGTAGACGGATCCCGCCAGGACTGCGGTGACGCCAATCGACAGCCAGATTTTGACCGGTTTTTTCACGGCGTGGGCTCCATGGACAGTAGACGCAGATCAGCGGTCAAATGTTCGGAGTTGCGGAGCTAATTTCATGCTACCACGCAGCTGCTCAGGCCCCCAGGCCTGTGAAGAAATTGCCCATCTGCCGGAACTTCTGGTAGCGGCGNTCCAGCAGCTCCGCCGAGGGGAGCGGGCTCAANTCGGCCAGGGCGCGGCGCAGGGCCTCNGCAAGGGCNGCCGCGGCTTGGTCCGGGTNTGTGTGAGCGCCTTCACCCGGNTCGGGGATGATTTCGTCGATCAATCCGAGGCCTTTGAGATCTTGGGCGGTGAGCTTCAGGGCGTTGGCCGCCAGTTCCGCTTTGGAGGCGTCCCGCCAGATGATGGCCGCGCAGCTTTCCGGAGAGATGACGCTGTAGACGGCGTTTTCGAGCATGTAGACCCGGTCGCCGACGCCGAGGGCCAGGGCGCCGCCGCTGCCGCCTTCGCCGATGCAGACGACGATGATGGGCACCGGCAGGCGGGACATTTCACGAAGGTTGACGGCGATGGCTTCGGCCTGGCCGCGCTCTTCGGCGTCAATGCCAGGGTAAGCGCCGGGGGTATCGAGCAAGGTCAGAATCGGCCGGCCGAACTTGGCCGCCAGCCGCATGACCCGCAAGGCCTTGCGGTAGCCCTCCGGTTTGGGCATCCCGAAGTTGCGGTAAAGCTTCTGCTTGGTGTCACGGCCCTTCTGTTGGCCGGCGACCATGATCGGGTTGCCTTCAAAGAAGCCGAATCCGCATACGATGGCCGGATCGTCGGCGAAGGCGCGGTCGCCGTGAAGCTCGTGGAAGCCGGTGATCAGGCGCTGAATATAGTCGAGCGAGTGGGGACGCTTGGGGTGGCGGGCTAGTTGCACCCTCTGCCAGGGTCCGCTCGGGTAGACCTCAGCTTGGAGCTTTTTTAACTCGGCCTCGATCTGTTGCAGCCGCGGCTCCGCCTGCGGGTTGGCCGCGCGGATTGCGGCCAGCTCACGCTCGAGGGCTTCCACCCGTTCCCCGGCCGATTGCGGATCCATCTTTTACATCATAGTCGGTCAGCCCGCCCGGCGGGGGCTGCGCGGCGGCGGTTCGACCGCAACGGCGCTCCTCCATGAGGCTCGCCAGCCGAAGCTCAGCGGGCCAAGATTTCGAGAGAACCCGGTCCGCAGATGCGTTCGAGCTCGGCCCGAAATTCAAAATCCGGCTGAATCTTCCACGGAATGTCCAGGAAGGCCTGAAAATCCCGGCTCTTTTCTAAGCGCAGCCGGACTGCGGTCTCGCCTGGCTTGCGCCGGAAGAGTTCGGCAAGCGGTTCGAGGCGGTCCTGCCCAAGCCGGACCCGCACGGAGATCAAGGAAGGATAAGAGACGCGCGCCGACTCTAAGGGGACGATCTCGGCGATGGAGACCTTCGGCGCGGAGTTCTCCTCGGGCAGGACGGAACCAGTCACCAATACCGCGCGGTCTTCGACCAACTGCGGCTCCAGGCGGTCGTAGTTTGTAGCGAAGACCAGGGCCTCCACGGCGCCTTGCGGGTCGTCGAGCTGGAGGGAGGCCCAGGGTCTGCCGTCTTTGGTCCGTTTTTTCTGGATGCCGGTTAAGACCCCGCAAAGGACGACTTCGGCGCCTTTCTCCAGGCCCTCCAGAGTGGAGGAATTATGCGTGGCCAGTTCGCGAACCTTATCGGCGAACTTGTCGAGGGGGTGGCCGGTGACGAACAGGCCGAGCACCTCCTTTTCGCCGGCCAGCTTTTGGTCCAGCGCCCAGTCTTCGACCTGGGGCAGTGGGGGTTCGGCGGCGAATTCCTCGCCGGCGGATAGCGAAAACAGAGCGCCCTGGCCGCACTGCCGGTCGCGCTGCGCGCGCTGGCCTGCCTCCATGGCCGGCTCGATGGCCGCGAACAGTTGGGCGCGCGTACCGCCGAGGCTGTCCATGGCCCCGGCTTTGATCAGGCTTTCCAGCATGCGCCGGTTCAGGGAGGTGAGATCGACGTTTTCGCAGAAGTGCCGCAACGAGCGGAAGGGACCGTGTTCGGAGCGCGCCTTCTGGATTGCCTCGACGGCGGTGCGGCCAAGGTTGCGGATGGCGCCCAGTCCGAAACGGATGCCGCCCCGCTCGCCGCATTGATAATCGGGCGTGAAGCTCCACCCGCTGTGATTCACGTCGGGGGGCAGGATGGCGATGCCCATGTCCTCGCATTCATTGATGTACTTGACGACCTTGGCGGTATTTCCCGTTTCGGAGGTCAGCAGAGCGGCCATGAAGTCCACGGGGAAGTGGGCCTTCAGGTAAGCGGTGACGTAGGCAAGATAGGCGTAGGCGGCCGAGTGCGACTTGTTGAAGCCGTAGCCCGCGAACTGCTCCATGAGGTCGAAGATCCGGGCGACGCTGCGTTCGGGGTAGCCGCGGGCCTTGGCGCCGCTGATAAACCTTTCGCGCTGGGCAGCCATTTCTTCGGGCTTTTTCTTGCCCATGGCGCGCCGGAGGATGTCGGCTTCGCCGAGGGAGTAGCCGGCCAGAACGTTGGCGATTTGCATCACCTGTTCCTGGTAAACGATGACTCCGTAGGTCTCCTCCAAGATGGGCCTCAGCTCTGGCAACTCGTAGGTGACTGGCTGGCGGCCGTGCTTGCGGTCGATGAAGTCGTCGACCATCCGGCCCTGGAGCGGGCCAGGGCGGTAGAGGGCGTTGAGCGCGATCAGGTCCTCGAGGCGGGAAGGCTGATAGCGGCGCAGGATCTCCCTCATGCCGGGAGACTCGAACTGAAAGATGCCGCTGGTGTGGCCCTTGCAGAAGATCTCGTAGGTGGCCTGATCGTCGAGGGGGAGGTCTTCGAGAACCAAGCGCACGCCGTGGTTCTTGTGGATGAGGTCCAGGGCGTCATGCACCACGGTGAGGGTGGTCAGCCCCAGAAAATCCATCTTGAGAAGGGAGAGTTTTTCGAGGCTGGCGCCGTCGTACTGGGTGACGATTTCGTCCTTATTGGTGCGGTAGAGAGGGAGGATTTCCTGGAGCGGCTGAGGGGCGATGACTACGCCCGCGGCGTGAATGGAGGCGTTGCGGCACATGCCTTCCACNCGACGAGCGATTTCGAGCACCTCGGCGACCCGCGGATCGCTGCGGGCGGCTTCGGCCAGTTTCGGCTCTTTGGCCAGAGCCTCCTCGAGAGTGATGTTGTGGACGTTGGGAACGAGTTTGGTGAGGCGGTCGACTTCGGCGTAGCCCATTTCGAGGACGCGTCCCACGTCTTTGATGGCGGCCCGGGCGCCCAGGGTATTGAACGTGATGATCTGCGCCACTTGATCGCGCCCGTATTTTTGGGCGACGTACTGGATGACTTCGCCGCGGCGGTTCATGCAGAAGTCGATGTCGATATCGGGCAGGGTCACGCGCTCGGGGTTGAGGAAACGCTCAAACAGGAGGCCGTACTGGAGGGGGTCGATATCGGTAATCCCCATGGCGTAGCTGACNAGGCTTCCGGCGGCGGAGCCTCGGCCGGGGCCGACCGGGATCCCTTGAGACTTGGCGTACCGGATGAAGTCCCAGACGATCAGGAAGTAGCCGGAGAACTTCATCCGCTGAATCATCTGGATCTCGCTGTCCAGCCGCTGGACGTATTCGGCGGGATGGTGTTTCAAGCGGCCGGCCTTGTAAAGAGCCTCCAGGCGGGGGCGGCGCGCCTCGAAGCCTTGCCGGGCGGCGAATTCGAAATAGGTGTCGGTTGTGTGGCCTTCCGGGACGTCGAACTTGGGGAACGGCTCGCTGATCTTGTCCAGCCGCACCTGACAGCGCTGGGCGATCTCCCAGGTCCGGTCGAGGGCCTCGGGCACTTCGCCGAAGACGGCCTCCATCTGGGCGCGCGACTTAATGTAGAAGTGCGGCGTCCAGGTCTTCATGCGGGAGGTGGCGCTGATGGTCTTGCCGGTCTGGATGCAGAGGAGGATGTCGTGGACGCGGGAGTCCTCCTGTTGGAGGTAGTGGGAGTCGTTGGTGACGACCAGCGGAATTCCGGTTTCCTGGGACAGGCGGTAGACTTGCGGGAGCAGCCGGCGGTCTTCCTCCAGGCCGTGGTCCTGAAGCTCCAGGAAGAAGTTTCCGGGCCCAAAAATATCGAGGTATTCCAGGGCACGCCGCCGGGCCTCGTCGTATGCCTCCGCCAACAGCAGTTCGTTGATGTCGCCGCGCAGGCAGGCGGACATGCCGATTAAGCCTTTGGCGTGGCGGCTCAGCAGGTCGCGGTCGATGCGGGGCTTGTAATAAAAACCTTCTAGGAAGCCTGCCGAAACGAGTTTGACGAGGTTGCGGTAGCCCTCTTGGGTCTCGCACAACAGCACGAGGTGGTTGTAGCGGTCCGTGTCGGAACGGACTNCGCGTCCCTGCTGAGAGACGTAGACCTCGCAGCCGATGACCGGGTGAATGCCCTTTGCCTTGGCGGCGTGATAAAACTGGACCGCGCCGAAGAGGTTTCCGTGATCCGTCATGGCCACGGCGGGCATGCCCAGGCCGGAGACGATCTCCATGAGCTTGCTGATTTCGCAAGCGCCGTCGAGCAGCGAGTAGTCAGTGTGGGTGTGAAGGTGAACGAACGGGCGTTCCGGCATTGCGCTTCCAGTACAGCCACCCGGGGGAGGTAGAGCCCAACTCTGGTAGGGACGGGCAGATTCGAACTGCCGACCTGCCGCTTAGGAGGCGGCTGCTCTATCCATCTGAGCTACGTCCCCAACCTGCTTCGCCGGCCGGCCGATGGCCTCCAGCAGCCTTCATTCTAGCGCAGGCCAGCGCCTGAGTCCCTTGCGCCCGATATCGCGGCGGTAATGCATCCCCTCGAAATGGATCTTGCTCACGGCGGCGTAGCAGGTCTCGATGGCGGAGCTAAGGCTGGAGCCCGCCGCGGTGACGCCCAGCACACGCCCGCCGGAGGTCACCAGGCGGCCATTCTCGATGCGGGTTCCGGCGTGGAACACGCACGCGCCCAGACGTTCGGCCTCTTCAACGCCGGAGATTGGATCGCCTTTGCGAGGGGTTCCTGGGTAACCGGCGGCGGCCAGCACGACGCACACCGACGGGCCTGTGCGCCAGCGGATCGGCCCGGGACGCAATTCCCCGGCGGCGGCGCCTTCGAGCAGTNGGAGCAGGTCATCGTCCATGCGGTGCATCAAGGCTTGGGTCTCAGGGTCTCCCAAGCGCACGTTGAATTCGAGGACCCTGGGTTCGCCTTCCACCATCATCAGACCGGCGTACAAGAAGCCGGTGAAGGGCCGCCCCTNCCGGCGCATGCCCTCGATTACGGGATAGATCACGCGGTCGAGGATGAGATCATGCTGGCGAGCGGTAAGGATGCGGCTGTCGCAGTAAGCCCCCATGCCGCCTGTATTCGGCCCCTGATCGCCGTCAAAGACCGCCTTGTGGTCTTGGGTGGGCTCCAAGGGAACCACGTGACTCCCGTCGGTGAGGGCGATGAAGCTTACCTCTTCGCCCTCCAGGAATTCTTCGATGACCAGCCGGCGGCCGGCTTCCCCGACCAGGGAGCCAGACATCAGCGCCTCGGCAGTTTTTTCGGCTTCCTCCCGCGTGCGGACAATGCAGACGCCTTTGCCAGCCGCCAGACCGTCGGCTTTGAGGACGACGGGGCAAGGAAAGCGGCGCAAGGCATGAAGGGCGTCCGCGAGATTGTGGACGCAGGCATATTCGGCCGTCGGCACTCCGAAGCGGCGCATGGCTTCCTTGGCGAAGATCTTGCTGCCTTCCAGTTGCGCCGCCGCNGCNGAAGGGCCGACGATCCNCCGGCCNCGGGCGCGAAAGAGATCAACGATGCCGTCCACGAGCGGCGCCTCGGGACCGACCACGGTCAGATCGGCTGCGATGGCTTCGGCCACCGAAAGAAAGCCTTCGGGCGTGGGGCTGGGCGGCGCGATGCACTCCGCCAGGCGAGCGATCCCTGGGTTGCCGGGGCTGGCGTAGAGCTTCGTCGNGGNCGCGCTTTGCGCCAGCCGCCACACCAGCGCGTGTTCGCGGCCCCCGCTGCCAACGACGAGGATGGTCACTTGTAAGGGCTCCTTGGGCAGATTTGTTGGTGAGTGCTCAACTTTCTTAGAATAGAACTAATCTCCGTTGGGCTTCACCAGTCATTTTGACGTTATTGTCGTAGGAGCCGGCCATGCGGGCTGCGAGGCCGCCCGTGCGGCCGCACGAATGGGCTGCCGCACGGCNCTNGTGACNATGAATCTNGACCTGATCGCCCAAATGTCTTGCAATCCGGCTGTNGGCGGGATCGCCAAGGGCCATCTGGTGCGGGAGGTGGATGCATTGGGTGGGGTGATCGGGGAGGTCGCGGACCGGGCGGGCATCCAGTTCCGTCTGCTGAACACGAGCCGGGGACCCGCGGTTTGGTCGCCGAGGGCGCAGTGCGACAAGCAGCTCTACCGGATCACGATGAGGGAGGTGCTGGAGCGGGAACCGAATTTGCGAATCATGCAGGGTGAGGCCGCGGGGTTGATCCTGAGAGGAGACGGGGAACGGCGGTTCGCCGGAGTTGTTCTGCGCGATGGGAGGATTCTAGAGGGCGAGGCCGCGGTCATCACCACAGGGACATTCTTGAATGGCCTCGCGCACGTTGGTGAAAATACTTACACATGTGGAAGGAACGGCGAGCCGGCCTCGGAGCTGCTGGCCTCGGAGATCCGCGGTCTCGGGTTGCGATGGATCCGTCTCAAGACGGGGACCCCGCCACGCCTGGACGGGCGAACCATCGACTGGAGCCGTTTCGAGCCGCAGGACGGAGACCGGGACCCGACGCCGTTCTCCTTCCTGACAGAGCGAATTGATCGCGCTCAGGTCCGTTGTCACATTGCTTACACCACTGGGGAGACCCACCGGATTCTGCGGGAGAACATCAGCCGGTCACCCCTCTACAGCGGCAAGATCCAAGGGATTGGGCCGCGATACTGCCCCTCGATCGAAGACAAGGTGGTAAAGTTTCCGGACAAGGAACGGCACCAGATCTTTCTTGAGCCTGAAGGCCTGAACACGTTCGAAGTTTACTTGAACGGTTTGTCAACGAGCATGCCGTTGGACGTTCAGAGCAGGGTCATCGCGTCGATTCCGGGCCTGGAGAAAGCCGAGATGATCCGGCCGGGATACGCCATCGAGTACGATGCGGTTGACCCGCGAGAACTGCTCCATAGCCTTGAGGTGAAAACGATCCGCGGGCTATTCCTGGCGGGGCAGATCAACGGAACCTCCGGCTACGAGGAGGCCGCCGCCCAAGGCATCATAGCCGGGATTAACGCGGTACGGCGGCTGCGGGACCAGGATCCGATTGTGTTGAGCCGCTCAGAGGCGTACATCGGGATACTCATAGATGACCTTGTCACGAAAGGGGTCGATGAGCCGTACCGGATGTTCACCTCGAGAGCTGAGTTCCGGCTTAAGTTGAGGATCGACAACGCAGACGAGCGCNTAACTCCCCTCGCGCACGATCTGGGACTGGCGACGGCCAAGCGCTGGTCGCTGCTCCAGCGGAAAATGTCACAGAAGCAAGCGGTNTTGCGGTGGCTTTCCAACGGTCGAGCTAACTCCGGTGACGGGCTGCGCCTGCGCGATTGGCTAAAACGCCCTGAGAACAGCATCGAGGAGTTGCGAGGCCTCATCGAGGAGGACCTCAAAGAGCCTCTCATCCGCCACGTGCTGACTACCGTGGAGACGGAGCTGAAGTACGAGGGCTATATAGCGCAGCAGGAGCGCTTGGCGGGGCGCTTGCAAGAGGCCGAGAGCCGCCGGATCCCTCCCTGCTTCGACTACCGCTGCGTACCAGGGTTGTCTCGCGAGGTACAAGATAAGCTCATCCGAGTGCGGCCGGTGACGCTCGGCCAAGCCTCTCGAATCCCCGGCGTGACCCCCGCAGCGATCGCGGTGCTCGATGTATACTTGACGCTTTCGAGCCGCCGCTCATGAGCTTGTTTCGGGAACTCCTTGCCAGCAGCGTGGCCCCGTTCGTTGTCCTCAGCGATAGCCAACTCCTAGCGCTCGAGCGGCATTGGCAAGTATTGAAACACTGGAACCGCAGGCTCAACCTGACAGGGATCACCGAGGAGGAGGAAGCGGTTAGGCGGCACTACGCCGAGTCGCTGTTTTTGTCTGTTCAGCTTCCGGCAGGGCCGTTGAAGATCGCGGACATTGGTTCTGGAGCCGGATTTCCGGGAATTCCCATCGCGGTGGCCCGCCCAGATTGCAAAGTAACCTTGGTCGAATCCGCCCATAGGAAAGCCGTGTTCCTGAGGGAGGCAACTCGTGGCATGAGCAATGTGGAGGTTCTTTGGGGGAGATCGGAGCAGCTGAAATCCGGCTACGACTGGCTTGTCAGCCGTGCAGTTCGGCCCAGCGAAGTTCTAAGCTGCGCCACACGGATTGGCTGCGCGGCGGCCCTATTGGTACGGACCAAAGACGCCGATCTTCTGAAAGNGGAAGTGTGTCCCACGGGAATTGCGGTACCGTTGCCTTGGGACCCGGGGAGCTGTGTTTTGCTAGTCTATCCCGTTCCACGTGGAACGTGCTCCCGAACCCCGCCGGATCGTTCCACGTGAAACGCCGAAACAAGCCTATTGGCGGGCAAGCAGCCACATCGCAGAAGTGGAAAACTTGATATGATGAGCTACTCTGGACCGGGAGACAGGCNTTGGCAAGAGTCATCGCAATCGCCAATCAAAAAGGCGGCGTAGGCAAAACCACGACCGCGATCAATCTGGGGGCCTCATTGGCNGCAAACGATATCCGGGTNTTGGTCATNGACACGGATCCCCAAGGAAACTCGACGACGGGCTTAGGGGTGCTAAAAGAACCTGAGAGCCCCTCGCTGTATGACGCACTTCTTGGGGAGATGGCTCTCTCGGACGTCATCGTGAGTACGGCCTTTTACGGCTTGGAATTGGTCCCGGCGGATCGCAACCTGGTGGGGGCCAATATCGAGCTCGTTGAACTCCCGGACCGCGAGCGGAGATTAAGATCCAAACTCGACCCCATCCGAGACCGCTACGGGTACATCCTGATCGACTGCCCCCCCGCTCTGGACTTGCTCACCCTCAACGCGTTGGTGGCTGCCGATTCGGTCCTGATCCCTATTCAGTGCGAGTTTTTCGCGTTAGAGGGGATTTCGCAGCTTTTAGACACGATCGAGAGGATCCGAACCTCCTTTCAGCACCCGCTCCGTATTGAGGGAGTCCTCCTCACCATGTACGACGACCGGACGAACCTTACCCGGCAAGTAGCGGCAGATCTCCGTGAGTTTTTCCGTGAGGAGGTTTTCGATACGGTCATTCCCCGGAGCGTGCGCCTGGCGGAAGCCCCAAGTTTCGGCAAGCCGATCCTTTCCTACGACGTCCGCTCGCGGGGGACGGAAGCGTATATCAAGCTTGCTAAGGAAATTCTGAGCAATGACCAACGTATCAGGGAATCCTCGTAAAGCGCTAGGCAAGGGCCTGTCGTCCCTGTTAGGCCCCAAACCGCCAGTGGCCGGCGGCCAGACGGCGGCACTCGAATCGCTCGCCCAAACCGCCACCGAGCAGGTTGTCCACATACGCNTAGAAGACATTGATCCTAATCCNCTGCAATGCCGCACGGTGTTNGACAATCAACGCCTTCAGGAACTTGCCGATTCCATCCGAGCCCACGGCGTGATTCAACCGTTGGTTGTACGCCGCAGCAGGGGCCGCTTCCAGCTCGTCGCCGGCGAGCGCCGCTGGCGTGCGGCCAAAATGGCGGGTTTGAAAGAGGTTCCAGCTCTAGTGCAGGACCTTTCGGACAACCGCCTTCTTGAGGTCACGCTNATCGAAAACATCCAGCGCGAGGATCTCACGGCGATCGAGATCGCCCGAGCCTTTGAGCGCTTGGTGAAGGAGGTCGGTCTTAGTCACGAGGAGATCGCCCGCCGGACAGGGAAGGACCGCAGCACCATCAGCAACATGCTGCGCTTGCTGCGGCTGCCGTCCGACGTCCAGCAGCTCATTTCTGAACACCGCCTTTCGATGGGGCACGCCCGAGCGATCCTTTCGCTCCCCAGTGAAGATTTNCAGCGTCAAGTCGCCGAGAAGACCGCCTCCCAAGGGCTGTCCGTCAGGCAAGTGGAGCGCTTGGTTCAGCGAATGACAGAATCCAGGGAGCCCAAAAGTCCGGATGACCCCTCCCTGGATCCGAATTTGAAAGCAGCTGTTCAAGCACTGGAGGAAGCTCTGGGAACCCGGGTGCGAATCGTCTCGCGTGCGCAAGGGCGCGGGCGCATCGAGATCGAGTTCTATTCGGACGAGGACTTGCAGCGGCTCTATGAGCTGCTTACCGGAGCGGGAGGCTGATTGGTGCCGGCGGCTGGACTCGAACCAGCGACCTAGGGATTATGAGACCCTCGCTCTAGCCACTGAGCTACGCCGGCCCCGCCCTTCAAAAATACCAGATTATTCCCCGCTCACGGTGGTTGTCAAACGAC
>JGI24721J44947_10010117_pt1 | contig 11995 bp, 11 predicted proteins | sample YelNatPaOPGAMG01_FD_44947 | JGI IMG/M metagenome (IMG submission 44947)
TCGCCGTTCAACACGTACTTGTGGTTGCTGACTATTTCGTCCACGGCTGGTCTGTCGTCGTTTCCAGGGCATACAACAACTCTTGTTTCGCTTGGAACCTTTTGTGGGATTAGGTCAAGCCAATTCTTGATTGTTTCAATCATAACCTTATGGAAAACCTCGTCAACTTTCTTTGGGTTTTTCCCCATCTCTTCGTATTCGCTTTCATTTGTCACGTATGGGTAATAGCCTATACCCCTTATCTCCTTCATAGCTTTCTCTATTTCACCCTCATTCACAGTGTGTGTTTTCTTCAAGTGATAGTAGGAGTATTTTCCATCTTTTTGTTTGACAACCGGCACTATCATTTTTCCAGTTAGGTCTCCACCGCAAATGGCAACGTCCACCTTAAGCATTGCTGATGCGTTTAGGAATTTTCGCCATACGCCTTCTGAGCCGTGCATGTCCGTTGCGAATAGTATTCTTGTTTCCGCTTCTTTCTTCTTTTTGAATAGAAACGCCAACTGAACCATTCCCATCTTAAATTTTCAATTTAATAATCATTGATTTGCACTATTTAAATTTAGGGTTTATGGAAAGTTTTAAATCTTGATAGAACCAAAACTAAATGTTCGGGTGTTATAACAAAATGGCTTCAAGTAAACCAGGACTTTTCGCCAGAGANGCAACTGGACTAGTACGCGAAATAGGCTTCACAATGGGCGTAATAATAATTCTAAGTCACGTAATCGGTTTAGGCTGGCAGAAGCGTGCATTCCAATTTACAGGACCCGCGCCAATGCCGACTGATTGGATGCCGCTAGGGCTTCCAGCAATTTTCTGGGCATTCTTGATATGCGGTATAGTGGTGTTGATAACTGGCTACGCTGCTGGCTACGTAGCTGCGGCCATGCCTCGTTCAGGAGGCGGTTACGTCACAATTTCAAGGGTTATACATCCATCAATAGGCTATATTGCTGGTTGGCTGATGTTCCTCGCTGAAGCATTTTCCTATGGATTAATCGGCGTTGCTGTCTTTGAAGGAATTGAAACGTTCTTCGGCATCGCAATGCCCGACACTATTATAGACTTTGGTCCGGGTGGACGTTTCCTTGCAGGTTTAATAATAGTTTGGGTATTCGCGATAATTGCTCTGCTAGGAACGAAACTTTACGGGCGGCTGATGGAGGTAATGTTCTACATTCCAGCGGCAATAACCATAATATTCTTTGTAATGTGGGTATACGGCGCACTAAATCCAAGCGTTCTTGCAACAGGTGTACAAAATGTCATGGGGGCACCACCAAGCACGTTTAATGCTGTTGCACAAGCAANTGGCATGACCTCTGAACCAGCTGGGTTCTTTGATGCTTTTTCATATGCCCTTCCTGGGGCATTCTGGGCTTACATGGGCTGGTATGCGACAACCTTTGTAGCTGGCGAAGTTAAGGAGGCGAATAAAAAACTTCCAAAAGTGCTTCTGGTTTCAGGGCTTCTTGTGATGGTAATTTATTTGGCAGCTTCATCGATTTCAGCTATGACTGCTATGGGAGTTGAGCCCTTCACTGACGCTAATGGACATCAATGGAGCTTCTTCCAATCATATGCTTGGTTAAGCTATCCACCGTCGAGCCTTAAAGACGCTATTAAAGCTGCTAGAGCTGCTGCCATTCCTAACTTTAAGGGCGCGTGGAGCACGGGCTTAGCGTCGATGATCGCAAACGGCATGGGCTTAGGCTGGCTCCCAATAATAATCGCTATAGGCGCCGTGTTCTGGGTTGCAAACGATATTCCGCCATTCCTGCTTGTCGCCTCTAGAACATTCTTCGCCATGTCATTTGACAGAATGATGCCTGAAAAATTCGCTTATGTCAGCGAAAGGTGGCACGCTCCAGTTTGGTCAATAATAATAACCGCAGTTTTCGCAATCCCNGCGTGCATGGCTGAAGCAGACTTNCCAGCTGGAGCANCAAGTTATTTGGCGTTCGCTGGTGTTGTTGGAACTGACATATTCGATGCGTTCTTCTTGACAATGTTCTGCGTTTCATGTATGCTTCTTCCGCTTGAAAGAAAGGAAATTTATGATCGCGCAGCCGTTAAACATTCGATAGGCACTGTTGTTGGATTAGGCTTTTTCGCAACTTTAGGCGGAGCCTTCTGCTTATATGAATTCATAAAGGAGTCTCCATGGATATGGTCGTTCTTCACAACCGGCGCGCCTATTGAAGACATTGTAAGCGCTATCGGATTCTTTGGTTGTATAATTGTGGGCATACTGTTGTACATATATTACATGTATCAGAACACCACTAGAGGCGTTGACATGCGTACGCTGTACGTTAGTATACCGCCAGAATAGCCTAAATACCCCCATCCTTTTTATTTTATCCAAAATGTCTATGTGCATGGTGTTTAGTGCTTGTCTGAACTTGGATTTGTAACAGACATCGTTGAAGAGCAACTAGTGCGGGGAAACCTGCGGTGGCTAGCCAACTTCAGCGAAATCCATAGAGACTACCAAATAGGGGAAGTTGTTTTTCCTCTGTATGCCCTTGGAAGTCTACAAGAAAAAGGTTTCTTTTTATCAAAAATTTTCTCTGCATTGGTTACGCCAAAATACAAGATTCACTTACTGCTTTACACGCAACAAAGCTTTGACCCCAAACTTGTCAGAAAGTTAATTTTGGCTTGTAAAAACAAGTTTGGCGCTGAAGACTGGATTTTCCTAGGGCTTGTTCAAAGTCAAGCGTTCCAAAAAGACGCAAAGGAAATAATCGCGAGTACTTCTGACAAGAATGTGGGCATCGCCGCCTACAGCCTAAAATCAAAGGAAACTGTGACTTCCGAAAATGTTCTTGGAAAAGGCTTGGCGAAACAATTGAAGCTGACAGAGGCAAAGTTCGAAATTTTCGACTTACCCAACTATGTGAAAAGCTTTACGATAACGCTTTTCTTTGCAGTTTTATTTCTCGTTTTCTTGGCTTTTTCTGGAATACGCGAAGCAATCCAACCACTGCCGCTGTTAATCGCCATAATAGTTTCGCTTGTTATTGGTTACCGATTCTACAAAGTCCGTTACCATACCACACTTGTTCTTGATAGTGTTGGTTTCAAGCTTTGGGAAGGCAAAACCGCCAAAGAAGGGAAATGGGCGAACTTTTCAGACGTAGCCATATATGTTACGCCTAAGCGTGAAACGTGTTTGCGTCTTCATTCGAAAAATGGAACATTCGACTTACCACTTTCGAGAACTGGGCTTTCAAGGAAAGACGCCTACTCAATGATTAAAAGGCTGATAAAGAAAGAATAATGATTATTCAATAATTGGCGTTTCTACGGCAGTGTTCCACCAAGGCTTATCCCACTTTTTGTCTATGACTGGTAGCTCCTTGAGGAGGCACTCTATCCTATCCGTTACCTTTGAAACTTCGCTTTTAGACATCCATTTTTTAAGCACATCAGCCTTCTCAACAACGTTTTTAAGGTTCAAAGTCACAGTCAAAGCGAGCTTCTTATCCTTATCCAGCACCTTTCTCATTTTCTGCGCGTTTATGTTTTCTGCTCCAACGCCAATTTCATGATCCAAAAATATTGCGCAGACATCCTTAACGTCTTTTTCCTCCATTCCCACGACAATTTTGTCCTCTGCATAATGCGGATAAGAGAGAATTCTATAGTCGCATTCGCACTTTTTCAGTTCTTCAGTGCATTCCCTCGGCATGTCAAGTATGAACTGCGCCTTAGAAATTATGAGGTTCTCCAAGCCTATGGTGTACAGGTTTTCCCTATAATTTGCAAACGCGTCTCTAACGTCAACCTTATGCCTCAAATCTATGACGTCACAGAAAATGTCCAAAACAGTTATTGTTGGAAGTCCCTCATTTGTTATGCCGTTAATCGTCGTAAGCCTATACCTTTCGCCGTGTCTCCAAGCATTAAAACGTCGGTCATTAGCTGTTGCAAAAGATTTGTACTGCGTACCAAAAGCCCCATCCATCCTCAACAAAAGCTTATAAAAGTCCACTCCCTGCTTCTTTGGAACAATAAAATCAGTATCCTTAATAGGCCTTTCAAGGCAGCCGCCACAATTTGCACTTGGACAATGAATTTTCACAGCAGCGCCGCCGAAAAGCAAAGCTGGAATAGGATTTTTGCTAACAACCTTTTCGAAGACCTTCGGGTACAACTCGTGAAGTTTAGGCGCATTAACAGAAGCCCAAAGCACAACTATTGCGCTCTTCATTGGAAAATAATTCAAATCTATGTACGATGGTAAACCTAAGCTATCCCTCAACCCTTCCACATCAACATGCGAGGTTAAAGGCAAATCAACCTCATAGGCAGTTCCATCTAAATCCCTATACAAAACAAACCTTCCACCAGAATAGGCATCGCTTCTCTTTTCCGTCAATTCTCACTCACATCTGCCAACATACTTACATAAACTAACAATAAATACTTTAACAAAAACGCAACAAAAATAATTAAACCTTATTCCAAACCGAAAAGGAATAACGCATATATCCAATCACAAACAGTAAATCTAATGCCACAACCAAAACGGGGCCGTAGTCTAGGAAGGCATGACGACGGGCTCCAGAACACATCCAAACGGGTTTACGGACCGCCCCAAGCGGAATGAAGAAGTTCTGGAGCGGTCAAAGAGAAACCCGTAGAAACAGCCAAGCGCTGTTTCGGGTAAAGGTCGCCGGTTCAAATCCGGCCGGCCCCACCACAAATCTATGTTATTATGAAGTGTTTGTAAATTGGGTGCCCTTTAAAACGTAGTGTTGTTTCTGATTTTTCCACTGTTCCACTTGGGAGTCTTATGCATAGGGAGTTTACTATGGCGCCGTTTGGTGTGAAGCGCACTCCGTCTAATAGTTCGCCTTTTGTCACGCCTGAAGCGCAGAACACTAGTTCGTTTCCTCTAGCCAATTCGTCTTGAGTGTAGGTTTTGTTTATGTCTACGTTTTCTGCCACCAGCCTATCCAGCCTTTTTGGGTCGTCGTTTTTGTCTTGCCATACTTTTACGAGCATTGTTCCTCCTAGGCATTTTACGGCGGTTGCGGCTATTGTTGCTTCTGGGCCGGCTCCAGCGCCTATTAGGAGGTCTACGCCTGAGCCTTGGATGCATGTGACTACTGATGCTGCGATGTCTCCGTCTGGTATGAGAATTATTCTTACGCCCATTTTTCTTAATGTTTGGAGTATTGCTGTGTGTCTTTCGCGTTCAAGCATTATTACCGTGAAGTTTTCGAGTGGTAAGCCCTTGGCGTCTGCTGCTGTTCGCACTATTTCCTCTATTGGCATTTCCAGCGATAATTTTCCCATGGAGTGGTGGTCTGTTGCAACTTTGAAGTAGTATCCGTCGTCTGGGAGAACTTGGAAGCAGCCTTTCGGCGCGCATGCCAATGCAGAAATAGCGTCTTTTCTTCCTTTTGAGGCGGCTGTAGTGCCGTCAACTGGGTCTATGACGAACTCCACTTTTGGCCCTTTTCCAGTTCCAACTTTTTCTCGGCGCATGAACGCTGGCGCATTATCTTTCGGTCCTTCACATGCAATTACTTCGCCGTCCACATCTGTCTGCGCTAAAACAGCTCTTGAAAATTGGACAGCTTTCTCGTCTATCAGGTCTGGGTTGCCTTGTCCAATGTGTAATGCGGCACCGACAGCCGCTGCAATCGTGATTCGCGTTAAAGAGGGCGCTAAAGCCCTTAAGGAAACCACTTGCTCACCAATTATACATAAATCCTATTACTTGTAAACTTTTACTGGTTTTCCAAGAAGGCGCGCGTCCAGTTCTTTTATGCCTAAGCCATGCTGCCTTGTGAATATGCGCTTGGACTCTTTGACTTTTGTTCCGCCCTTTTTTACGAGTTTGTCCTTGTGTATTAGGTCTGAGTCTAGGTCTGCGTACATTATGTTTTTTGATGCTGCCGCTAGGTGGGCGCCTGCGGCTATGCCTATTTGGGATTCGCCCATACACCCTATCATGCATGGTATGCCTGCGGCTTCGGCTATGTCTGCGATTTTTCTTCCCTTGTGGATTCCTCCGCTTTTCATCAGTTTGATGTTTATTAGGTCCACTGCTTCGGCTTTTATTAGGCGTATGGCGTCTTCTGGCGAGTGGACGCTTTCATCCGCCATTATAGGTATTGGTGAGTTCCGCTTTACTTCAATTAAGCCTTTCAAGTTTTCTGCTGATACTGGTTGTTCGGCGAATTCTATTCTGAACGTTTTCATTTTGTTTAGGGCTTCTATGGCTTGTTTTGGCGTCCAGCCTTGGTTTGCGTCTATTCTTATGGTGATTTCGCTGCCAACAGCCTCCCGTATAAGCCTAATGCGTTCCACATCTTCTGTGGGATTTACGCCAACCTTGACTTTTAGGGCTTTAAACCCTTTTTTGACGGCTTTTAGGGCGTCTTTAGCCATTTCTTTAGGAGATTTTATTCCAAGTGTTATGTCTGTTAGGACTTCTGTGCGGTAACCTCCCAAAACCATGAAGAGCGGTTTTTTGACTGTTTTCCCGAGAATGTCGTGTAGAGCTATGTCTATCGCTGCTTTTGCCGCTGGGTTCCCCTTCACAATGGAATCCATTAATTCTATGTCTTGTTCTATCCGCAGCGGGCACATTCCTATAAGCTTCGGAGCAATCTTGTCTAGCGTTTTAAGAACTGTTTCTGGTGTTTCGCCAGTAACCCTTTCTGAAGGCGAGGACTCTCCCCATCCGATTACGTCATAGTCTGTAATCAATTTTACAACTATGTTGTGGCTTTCTGTGCTTGCTCCAGGCGCGATTCGAAACGGCTCGTAGTAGGCTAGTTTGACTGAGTAAACTTCTATCTGTTCTATTCCCAAATTTGACACCGAAAAGATGTTTGTTCGGTTTTGTGGAAAAGCTTTACTATGGCTCACTCGTGGTTTTTTCGCGTCTTCTTATAAGTCCTTTGAACTTCAGTTTTGCCGTTAGAATCTTCTCTGTTGCAAATAGGCGCGAGGCAAAGTACATTATGGCAACAGTAAAAGCGGCAACATACGCTATTCCAACTACGGCTATCGTGTAGTCGCCCATTATCACGGCTTTTGATGTTATTATTGGATGGCTGTAGGGAATGGCATAAATTAAAATCCTCAACGCTAAGGGGATTGCGTTAACATCCAAGTACATTAGGGCAAGTGATGGAATGAATATCAATGGGTAAACGTAGCCGACGAGTGATTGCGCGCTTCTCACGTCTCCTGCAAAAGCGGAGATTATTACTGCTAAGGACAGGGCTGAAAGCAATGTTACAAATAGGGATACGCCTAAAAGTATGTAGCCGAAAAGTGATGGGACAAGCCCAAGTGCGGCTAAGTTAACATTCACGTTTGACGGAATCGCCGATGAGAGCGATCCAAGATAATATGTGAATCCAATCATATAAGCCAAAGCGCCTATCGCCGCAACAATTATTGAACCAGACAATTTCCCGAGGAGAATGGCGAAGCGGTCCATAGGCAGAGTTAAAAGTGTTTCCAAAGTTTTCTCTTCTTTCTCCATAGCCACAGAAGTTGCTGCAATCTGCATTGAATAACTAAGCAGAATCATGATTATTACGGGCATGGCAATCGTTTGAGAAATCATCAAATTTGAAATTGTTTGGGCGTCTAAATTTTCTATGACTTGCCCCTTGACTATAACGGATTTAGCTGGAATCACAATATTTGGGCTTAGGGCTCTGTTGAACTCCTCTATTAAAGAGTCAATTACGGTGGCGCTTACACCAGAAAACATGCTTACGCCAGAAAAGACGCTGTAAAATTCAATGCGAACTTGCAGTCCAGATGTCAAATTTGCACTGAAGTCACTTGGAATAACGATTGCTTCTGTAACATTGTTTTGGGACATCAACTCAACTATGTTCACAGACTCGGTGGTGTTGATTGAAATTACATTGAATGAGGAATTTATGTAGGCTATGAACCGTGCTGCGCTGTCTCCAACGTCATTGTTGATTATGAGGATTGTTGCTTTTGCAACGGATTCTTGTGCAGACTGTATTGAGAAATTCATTATTCCGCCAAGTAATGGAAACATTATCACGGGTATTATTATCATTCCAATGAAAATCTTGGGGTCTCTAATGAGTTCTTTTAGCTCTTTTAATAGGAAGTTTCCAAAACCTTTAAGCAAGTTTAACCACCTTCGCAAAAACTTCTTCTAGGTTCGTGCTCGCGTATTTTTCCTTAAGCTCTTGCGGTTTTCCTTCAGCAACGATTTTTCCCATGTTTAGTAGGGCTACTCTATCGCATAGGTGCTCGACTTCCAGCATGTTGTGACTTGAAAGTAGCACCGTTACACCATACTCTTTCGCGTAGCGCTTTATGATTTCCCTAACATGATAGGAGTGTAAAACGTCTAAACCGCTTGTCGGCTCATCTAAAATTGCAAGTTTAGGCTTCGTCATCAAAGCCCTAGCAACCAAAAGCCTGCGCTTCATTCCCTTACTGTAAGTTTTAGATTTATCCCGCAACCTTTCGCCTAAACCAGAAATTTCAGCAGCTTCCTCCACGATTTTCTGAACTTCGCCTTTATCATTTGTGTTGAATTTTGCCATAAACTCCAGATATTCCCAGCCAGAAAGGTTAGGATAGGCACCAGCCTCTTCTGGAAGATAGGTTATTATTTTGCGAACTTCGCTTGCCTCTTCAACAACGTCTAAACCGAAAACTTTAGCGCTTCCAGATGTTGGCAGGAGCAGTGTGGAAATTATGCGCAGTGCTGTTGTTTTTCCAGCTCCGTTTGGACCGATTAAGCCGAAAATTTCTCCTTGGTTAATTTTTAGGCTTAACCCGTCTAGAGCGCGTATATTTCCGAATATTTTGACGAGGTTTTGTGTTTCAACTGCAAAGCTCATTATGTTTTTCCTTCCGAACCATTAGTTCAACATGTTTAAAAAGGTTAAGTTCTAAAATGGTCATTTCCAGCTTTCATCTTTTAGACGGTGGCACATACTCAACATCAAGCGCTTTCGCTAGCTTTCGCAGTTCTCTTTCACTAATCCACTCTGTCTTCAAGTACTGACATATTCTCGCGTCATCCAAACCGAGTCTGCGGGCTTCTTCAACAGCGTGGCGGTAAGCCTCAATTTCGGTTGGTCTTCCAACATAGTCATACCTGTCATCAAAAAGCTTCTTGCCTTCCATAAACTGCCTTACGTGAACAAGCTCGTGAATGATGTCCAAGTAAATGTCGATTAAGTCTCCATTATTCAAGTAGTACGCGCTAATCATCAAGTGGCCGTCAACGTCACTGACGCCCATGTAACCCCTAAACCCACAAACTCCACTTGAAGGTTACGGAGAACATCTGCCGTTTTTTCGCCGAAAATGCGTTTAACAGCCTCAACATTCTCAAAACCCTTAAAATACTCCATGAAAGGATGCGTCGTAATCCTAACGTTTCTAGGTATCTTGACCCCAAGCTGTGTCTCCACGATTGCTATTTACCCCCTAATTTTGATTTTCTCATGCTCAACATCCTAGTAAAGTTTATGCCAACAAAAGCATGATAAAATACGCCAACAAAAGACTGAAGAGGACAGCTGATGTTTAGTATTAAACCAATGTCTTCTGAAGACATTGAATTTGCGGTTCGCATAACCGACAAAATGAACTGGAACCTAACAGAACAAGACTTCACGTTTATGATGCAACTTGAGCCAGAAGGATGCTTTACACTGTTATGCAGTTCAGAAAAAATTGGCATAACAACGACCATAAGCTATGGTAAAATTGGATGGATTGGAAACGTTGTTGTAGACGAGAGATACCGCAGAAGAGGAGCTGGAAGCGCCATAATAAAACACGCCATAAACCACTTGACAAGCAAAGGCGCCGAAACAGTAGGCTTATACTCGTACGAGAAAAAAGCTGATTTCTACGCGAAACTAGGCTTCAAGCGCGATTTGCAGTTCGTGGTTTTAAATGGTAAAGCCTCCTCTTCAAATGTTGAAGCGTCTAACGTAAAAGAAGCAAGAAAAGCCGAAGTGCAAAAAATAATAGAGTTCGACAGTTCCTACTTTGGAGCGTCGAGGAGAAAATTGCTGGAAAAAATCATTAACGAACTGGACAATTTATGCTACTATTACATTGAGAATGGGGAAATTTTGGGATACGCCATAGCAAAGGTTTACGATAACTATGCAGAAATAGGGCCACTCGTTTGCAGAAGAGAAAGAAGCAACATAGCCAAAAACCTTCTGGGAGCAATACTGAAAAGGGTTAAAGGTTCAGAAGTTTCGATGTGCCTACCCAGAAAGGAGAAGGAAATAATAAACATGCTTCTGACTTCTGGATTTAAGGAAAGATTCACTGTTGTTAGGATGTTTTCTGGACCAATACCTTTTAGGGACTGCGTTTACATTGCAGAATCCCTTGAAAGAGGTTGAAATCACTTGACACAACAGAACCTAGCCAAAACCATTCTTGAGGATTTTTTGAAAAATTCATGGTCATGTATGGAAATTTTGGCGAAAGAACTCGCAAAATTTGAGGGAAACGAGAAAAGAGAGTTCAACTTTTTCCAATTTAAAAATGGCAAAAAACACGCCGTTAAGCTTAGCGGCAAACACTTCTTTCTGAGAAGTTCAGTCGAGTACTCAAACCCGCAGTTAACAGTTGAAGAAGTTCAAGGAATAATCGCCGCCCGCCTACTCGAAGTTTGCGGAAACTACTTCCACCAACATGGCTTAAGCGAAATCAGAAAAGAGGACATTGACCAACTATGTGAAATGCTTCAAAAACCGCCAGAAGGAAAAATTGTCGCATTCCTGCTCAACACAGACGACACGGAGCCGGACAGATATTCAATGAACCCGCTGAAAGAATCAATTGTGACAAGCGGGCAAAGCGCCTTCCCATCAGCCTACGTCAAAACTGAAAAGCTGAAAATTGACGAAAATTTCGCAAAAAAATATGATGGCACATTAATATCGCAAGGCGAAATTGAACTAGTGAGGCGGCATTTAGAAACTTGCGGCAACAGCTACTTGGACATGGTTGACGCAGTAAAATACGAGCAGATGGCGAGACTGTCAGAAATTTTCGGAATAGACCTATGCCTATACGCCATGCGCATGCCAATCGAAACTATGCAAAATGAGGACACGCAGGGCTTACTACACCACATAATAAGCGAAATACATAGGGATTATCACGCTATTGAAGGCGCATACCAGTGCATGGGCAGAAGCATGAAAAAGCGTACAACACTTTTGACGGTTCCACATTCTGTTAAGGGTTACGGTTCAAAACGTGCAGCAAGGGGTAGAATCTACTTTGAAAACGAGAAACTGAAAAGTGTGAAAGTGACATACAAGACTACGCCGCTTTACCCAAACGCCATAGACCCAAACGACGTAAGCATAGCAAAAGCCGAAGACGAATTCACAGTTGAAGGAAAAAACCTAACAAACTACGACTTCGAGAAAACACCGTCATCACCACAATTCTTCCTATACTCGCTCGCTTCGCCAGAAAACGCCGCGCTGTGGCATGGCATAGGCGTCTTCGGAGCAAAAGAACTCTTAAAAAGCTACGCCTCTATACGCAGAGTTTGCGCAAGCAACGCCCTAATACGGAATCTAAGCGCCTACGGAGTGTCCACAAAAATTCCAATACAATTCAACCTTTCACCGCAGCACATGTGGGTTCACCCAAAACACCGCAACATAGATGCAAGCATAGGTTGTGTTGAAAACGTCGAGGAACTGGCAAAAATGGGCATGCACATCGAACACATCCCACTATGAGAGAGGCGATAAAATGTTTTTTAGGCAAATAAAACATCACGGCGACAACTTCTCCTACGTCATCGCAGATGAAACAACAAGAGAAGCCGCTGTAATTGACCCAAGTTTCAACACGGAGGCAATAATTCAAATCATAAAAACGCACAACTTTCAACTAAAATACATAATAAACACTCATGGACACGTAGACCATACGGCAGGCAACCAACAACTGCAAAAAA
>JGI24721J44947_10010122_pt1 | contig 11987 bp, 12 predicted proteins | sample YelNatPaOPGAMG01_FD_44947 | JGI IMG/M metagenome (IMG submission 44947)
TAATTCCAAGCGCTTTAGCTAAATCCTTAACCGAAAGCGGCTTGGTCTTGGTCAGCAAGTGGATTTTGTGGCGTAGAAACTCTTCCTTGACGATTTCATCCGTCAAAAAGTCGAACTCTTCCTGCGAGATTTTCTCTCCATAAACGTTGACGCTTTCGGTTAGTTCTTTCTCCCTTCCAAGAAGAACCCTAAGCCTAAAGTCGCAGCTAAAATGTTTAGCATAAGTTCGGGGGACTCTTTAAGTGGAGACTCGCCAAGCGCATTTATTGTGCTGCTAAACTCTTTTAGGTGTTGGATGAAGCTTGTTCCTTCAAACGGCGTGTACCATTCAAGCTTTATGCGTTCTGGCTCCAAACCAGCAAGTGCAACAAGCTTTTTTAGGAGTTTTACGGCTCTTTCCGCCTGAAGGTTTCCTTCAACATAATGACAGTCTGGCGGTTTGCACCCAACCATCAAAACGCCATCAAAGCCCTTCGCAAGCACATCCAAAACAATTGTTGGGTCAAGCCTTCCAATGCACATCACACGGACAATGTTAACGTTTTTTGGAACTTCCATTTCTTCTAGGCAGAAGGCCCAATTACACATGAAACAAACAATTTTTGAACTCATGCTTTCGCCTCCTCAACTTGCAAGGCGAGGCTCAATATGCGCTCATTCGAAAGCTTCTTCATTGAAATTGCTTGTTCTGGACACCGCGCAGCACATATTCCGCAGCCTTTACAAAGTTCCTCATTAACTTGCGCGATCTCCTTCTCGTTCTTCTTTATCGCCCCAAACGGGCATACAACAGCGCAAACGTTGCAGCCCACACACAAGTTCTCGTCAACAACAGCCTTGTCGCCCTCGCATAAGTCAAGTTCTGCTAGGCACTCCGCGCATGGTCCACAGCCTAAACAGCGGAAAGCCTCAAAAACTGCTTCCCGTTTCAGCTTTTCAAGGTAAACTTTAGCCTCCTCAAAGATTAAGTGAGGCTTTTCCAGTGGAGGTTCGTATCTGCGTTCCTTCTTTTTAACGTAACCCCAATTTTTAACCCACGTTGTCTCCTCAATCTTCTCTTCTCTCGCGCTTCTCGGGTCTTGCCCGCGAAGGTAAAGGTGAATGGAAACTGCCGCTTTTTTGCCCGCTCCAACTGCCTCAATTATGCTTGCTGGTCCAGTAGCCATGTCGCCGCCAGCGAAAACACCTTTCACGCTTGTTTCCATTGTTGTAAAGTCAACTTTTATTGAAGGTGCTCTTGACTCTTTGTCTAGGAGTTCGGGCGGCACACATGACAATTCTAGGGTTTGCCCGAGCGCGGGTATGACCATGTCAACCTCGTATTGNTGCTCTGAAAAGCTTATTGGAATTGGCTTTCTTCTTCCGCTTTCGTCTGGCTCTCCGAGGCGCATCCTTAGGCATTCAACAGACTTAACCTTGCCATTTTCGCCTATTATCTGCTTTGGAGCAACCAAAAAGTAGAATTTAACTCCGTCTTTTTCGGCTTCTGCCACTTCGTGCGGCAATGCTGGCATCTCCTCGCGTGAGCGCCTATACAATATCATAACTTCTTTTGCGCCAAGCTTCTTTGCGGTTCTAGCCGCGTCTATGGCAGTGTTTCCGCCGCCTATGACGGCGACTCGCTCTCCAACCTTTATTGGCTCGCCAACTGATATAGCCCTTAAAAAGTCAACAGCGTTTACTACACCTTCAAGTTCTTCGCCTGGAACGTTCAATTTCATGCCCTTCTGTGTTCCAATCGCCAGAAAAATTGCCTTGTAACCATCTTCACGTAAGCTTTCAAGCGTTATGTCTTTTCCAAATTCAACGCCAGTCTTTATTTCCACACCCAAATCTTTTATGTATGCGATTTCATTCGCCACGACAAACTTTTCAAGACGGAAGTTTGGTATGCAGTAGCGCATCATGCCGCCAGGTTCAGCCATCCGCTCAAAAACAGTTACTGGATAACCGAGTTTTGCAAGTTCGTAGGCTGCTGTTAAACCCGCTGGTCCAGCGCCTATTATGGCAACTTTTTCGCTGTATTTTTTGGGTATTGGTTCTGGTTTTACGCGGCCTTGTTCCCTTTCAATGTCTGCGACGAGCCTTTTTAGTGCACGTATTGCCACTGCTTGGTCAACGTTTGTTCTTGCGCATGCGTCTTCGCATGGACTGAAGCATACGCGTCCGCAGATGGCGGGGAACGGCATGTCCTTGCGGATTATTTCAACGGCTTCTCTGAATTTGCCTCTTTGAATCAGCGCAACATATCCTTGGACGTTCACGTGGGCTGGGCATGCGGAGCGGCATGGCGGTAGTTTCTTTACTTTTGTTTGGTTATTCTTTGCCATTGTCAAACCAGCTTAGAATAAATTTATGAAACACATCGGATATATTAGGGCATTCACGTTAAGTTTAACGCAAAATTAACGTAAAATAAAGAAAAGGGGGAAATAGTTTTATTCTCGCAGTCTGCCCTCAAGTTTGCTTACCCATTTGTTATATTCACGGGCGCTCAACAACTTTTTAAGTTCCTGCTCCAAAGTCAACGAGTTGTTTGGCTTAATTTCCACAATCCAGCCTTCGCCATATGGGTCTTCATTAACCAGGTTTGGCTCGTTCTTCAACTTCTCATTTACTTTAACTATTTTGCCGCTTACTGGAGCGTAAAGGTCGAACATGAACATCCATGTTTCTGCCACCCCGAAGGGTTCCATGTGGCTTATTTCCTTTCCAACAGGTTCAGTCATTATGTTTGCTATTCCTTTCAAGTGTCTCTGAGCGTAATCGGATACGCCTACACGGATGTTTCCTTCTGGTGTTACCTGCGCCCATGTGTGTTTTGGCGTGTATAGGAGAAGTTCAGGCGTTAAGAGTAGCTCTTTACGCTTTTCTGCTGGTATACCTTCTGCGCGCATTAGGTCTTCGAGGCGTAGGCGAATGGCTTCTGAAACGAATTCTGATATACTTCTGTAGCGCCCCGTTTTGATTGCCTCTTCAATCTGTTTTATTAGTTCTTGCCTTATGCTTACGGTTTTCCATTCGGACATTTTCTACTAACCTCCTTTACGTCTGAATTATATATAGCATAAATGCAAAATATATACTTGATGCATATATCTTATATTATAGTAAATACCATATGTAAAATTCGATTTAGCCCATCATCTTTTTAATTCTCTACCAAAATTTAGTAAATTCCAAATGCGTTCATGAAAATAATAAATAACGGTTTTTATAACAAGTTCAGATATTCCAACGACGCCGCCTAAAGTCCAGTCTCCCTTACTAAATATTACAACCAAAAGAATCGTTGTCAAAGTTGCTACAAATCTCCAAGAAATAGCCTTCGCCAAACTTCTAACTGGTTTTTCCAAATCNAAATCTCCTCTTCAAATAGAATATTCAGAACTCTAATTAAGGCTTGTTGTTATGACAGAAACGGAAAAATATAGGNTATACATTAAAAGGCTGCATAGTAAATACCATAAAGACGGTGAACATTTTGGAAAGTAGAAAAGTGCAAAAAGTCGGATATTCAACCCTAACAGTTTCACTTCCAAGCGAATGGACAAAACAGAACAACATAAACCCCGGAGACATCGTCTTCATAATGCCAGAAAGAGACGGCACATTAAAGATTATGCCAAGCCAGTTTGCTCTAAAAGAAGAGGCGGAAGAATACATAATAAATGCTGATGCTTGCGACGAAACGGGCATGCTTGAAAGGATAATCGTTGGAAGCTACATGCTTGGAAGAGACGTCTTAAGGGTTGCATCCTCCACAAGAATAAGCAAAGAGCATGTAGACGAAATTAGGGGGATAGTTCCAAAACTAATCGGNCTCGGAATCTTGGAAGAAACACCGAAAAACGTGCTTTTACAATGTTCTGTTGACCCCTCAAAATTCAAACTCGACATGCTCATTAGACGCTTATCCTTAATTGCATCAACAATACTTTCAGAGGCAATGCAAGCATTCCAAGAAAACAATGAAGATTTAGCAATGGAAGCCATAAGCCGCGAAGACGAAGCTGACACAATCTATTACCTCGCAGTTCGCCTACTCCTTTCCGCGCAGGCTAAACCTGAAATTGCTGAACAAATAGGCGCGACGGATGTTCTTTTTATTCCTGCCACGCGGTTGATACTCCAATATTTAGAGTTGATTGCAGATTATTCTGAGGACATAGCCAAGAAAATTGTTGAGCTTAAAGTTTATCATGATAGAATTCCATCAGATATTGTACAGAGAATCTTTCACATTGGCGAGCTAGCTCAAACAGTTTTCCAGAAAGCCTTAGACTGCATTTTCACACGAGACCTTCGTGTAGCTAATGGCGTTTTAGAAATGAAGGAAGTCCTTGAAAGAGAGGCTGAAAGACTAATGCGTGAAGCTCCCGAAATCCCTTATTTAAGAGCTTACATCTCATGCCTAACAAAAATTGCAGACAAAGGAGCAACAATTGCTGATATAGCCATAAACAGAGCTTTGGAACAACCGAAAAAAGATGTTGAAAACATTGTTCGTGTGGTAAAGCATGTGCGCTCTATACCTTTAACAACTGAGAAGAAGTAAATTTTTGCTTCAATTGTAATTTAAATTTAATTTAATAACCCTTAAATGCTCGAAAAGTAAATATTATAAATAGGAACGAGGCTTGAGATAAATGAGTGATTTTGAGGAAGCCCTCCGAAATATAGACATTTTCTGNAAGGTTTTGGTAAAGAAGATTGTTGAAGGTGAAGCGGAAGACAGAAGCGACATTGTTGTTGAGCCAATGGAGAAACTTCTATACAAGAAATACATAATCAGCGAACAGATAGATCCAAGTCCAGTAAGGCATTTGATTCCCCTTCCACAACTTGAAGAGCCTCTGATAGATGTTTTTGAAGATGAGAATTACGTGAAGATTCTGATACAGTGCCGATGCAAAGACCAGAAAATAACGATTCACACCGATGTGGACGGCATAGAAATCTGCAATAAAGTGTGCCACAAGAAGGATGACGGAGAAGTTTGCGTTGACGAATGTAAGAAGTTGACCATTCCAGTTGACCGCTTAAAAATTGGAAACATGGTTACTAAGTGTAACAATAACGAAGCTTTTGAAATAGAGATTCCGAAAGACCGCTAAAAGTTTCAGCCTTAATACCTTATCGCTGGCTTTCCTCTCTTCGCTTTATCCTAATTCTACACTTTTCCTCTTCACTACACTTTATACACGTATAAATGACGTCAAACTCGCTTTTACTTGGGTTTGATGGATTCACAAAAAATGCAAAGCATTCGTCACCCTTTTTTATGGTTGTTCCACAGCAGAAGCACTTGTGCTCCTTTACTGCAGTTATCTTCATATGCTACTCTCCCAATTTTGATGTTGACTTTCAAGCTATTAAATACTTATCCAACAATTCTGCAAAAAATAATGGTAAAAAGGAAAGTTTCTAGCCTATCTTATTGAGAACAGGGTCTAATTTTACCTTGTGGAAATCCAGCGCAAGTTCCTTTGGGTTCACTCCTAGGCTTATGCTTAAAAGTTCAGCGTAGTGGATTACTGGCATGTTATACTCTTCCTTGTATGTGGTTTTTATCAGCATCTGTCCGAGGTCTAATGTCAAGAAGCAGAATGGACAAAGTGTTGATATGCAGTCCGCACCAGCCCTAGTGGTGTTGACTATTTTGTCTCTTGCTATAGCTAGAGCCACGTCGTCGGCATAACCCCTCAAAAGCCCGCCGCAACATCTTAGCTTGTTCTTGTACAATATGCTTTTAGCGCCTAAAGCTTCGATTAGGTTGTCAAATATTCTTGGGCGTTCTGGATCATCAAACCTTAGAAGTGCACTTGGTCTAAGGAGATGGCAACCAGAAAACGCTGCAACCTTGAGCTTGTTCAGCGGCTTTGTTATGTTTTTCTTTATATTGCTTAAGCCAACGTCGCTCATCAAGACCTGAAGGAAATGCTTAACTTCCTTGTTTCCCTTGAATTCCTTCCCAACGCTTAACAAGATTTTGTTAACTCTTTCCCTCAGTTCTTCCTTTTCTTTTAAAAGAGTGTTTGCCATTGCAAGCGATTCGAAGCATCCAGTACATAAAGTGACAATGTTTAGGTCTGCTTCTTCGGCTAGGCAAATGTTGTACGCTGCAATCGCTAAGCTTGTTTCCAGATCTATTGACTGTAATGGCGGTGGGGCACAGCAAGTCATGTTATCCAAATCAACAAGTTCTATTCCAAGCTTTGTTAGGGCTTTTCTCGCTGCCAACTCGTAATGTGGCTGACGTGCTGGTATTGTGCAACCCAAAAACAAAGCGTAGCTTGTCATTGCGCCTCACCCTTCTTAAACTGGATTTTGTCAAACTCCGCTGTTGAGAGAATCTTTCTTACTGCTTCTACTCCAGCTGGTTTAAGAGGTGGTAAACCAAATTCTGCCCGCTTTTTTTCAAGGAACTTTGATATTGGAACTATGCGTCCTTCGCTCATTAGTCCAGCTGCAAATTCCGCATAGATGTTTGGTATGTTTCCCTCGCGGATGGCAATGTTCCTTAAGGCGTAGATTACGTCGGCTATTTCGACTTTTTGCGGGCAACGCTCTTGACAGTTGTAGCATGAAGAACAAAGCCATATGGCGCCGCCAGATAAGACTTCATCCTTTAGCCCAAGCAGCGCCAGCCTAATGATTTCTCTAGGGTTGTATTTGTCTGTGATTTTTGCTACTGGACAGCTTGCAGCGCATGTTCCGCATTGATAACATAATGTAATTGTTTCTCCGCCAAGTCTGCCCGTTATTTCCTTAGCGAAGTCCTTTGTTGACGTTTTCTTTTGAATCCCCTCAGCCATGGTGATTACCGCCCATATATTTAGGCTAGTTGAAGCACGCCAAGCCTTTCCACTTTTTCAGTCATGGCTCTTGCAGCTTCGGCGAATTTGTCGCCTTCCATGTAAACCAAGTTAAACATTTCGAGGCGTTCTGACTCTATGCCATACTCCTTAAGCAGCGCTTTTGCAATTTCCGCCTTCTTCTGCGCTTTTTGGCTTCCAACTTCATAGTGGCAACCGTCTGGCTTGCAACCAACAATCATTACTCCTTGGGCGCCAGCCTTGAAGGCTTCGAGTATGTGCTGCACTTGCAAAATGCCAGTGCATGGAACACGCATTATCCTCACATTTGCTGGGTACCTCAGCATAGCCATCCCAGAAGAGTCAACAGCAGCGTGACCACACTCCGAACAGCAGAAAGCCAAAATTAACGGCTTTGATGTTCCATTAACAGACAACAGCGCCTTCATCTGCGCCAAGATTTGGCTTGGCTTCAAGTGGCGAAGTTCAATGGCGCCTACTGGACATGTGCCTACGCAGACGCCGCAGCCTTCGCATAAGAGGTCGTCAACATGCGCGACAAAGTGTCCATCAGCCTTTTCTGTCAAGGTTATTGCGCTGTATGGACATGTTACTGGGCAGAATTCGCAGTCTCCACAGTAATCCTCGTTTACGTAGGCTGTTTTTTGGTCTTTGACTATTTTGCCGCTCAGTAGGAATTTTGCAGCCTTGACAGCGGCTGAATGAGCTTGAAGAGAAGTTGTAGGTGCATCTTTTGGAAATGTTGCCCCGCCGCAGATGAATATGCCTCTCTTCTTCGTCTCTGTAGGTCTGAGCTTCGCGTTGTATTCCTTAAAGAAGCCATCCTTGTCCAGCTCCAAGCCCAACACTTCCGCGAGCTGTTTCGCGTCTTCAACCGGCACCATTGCTGGTGATAGAACGACGAGGTCTGCCTCCAGTTCTAGGAATCTTCTTAAAAGTTCGTCTTCAACATCAACTATTAGAAGGTTCGCTTCTGGGTCGTGCAAGATTTCTGTTGGTCTTCCTTTGACGAATTTTATTCCCATTTCACGCGCGCGTTCATAGTAATATTCGTGTTCCCTTCCAGTTGTTCTTATGTCAATGTAGCATATCGTAATGTCAGTGTCTGGAAATGCCGACTTAATCAGCGTGGCATGTTTCAGCGATATCATGCAGCAGATGCTTGAGCAGTATGGGTTCCAACGCCTATCCCTTGAGCCAACGCATTGCACGAAAACGATGCGTTTTGCCGGTTTCCTGTCTGATGGTCGGATTATCATGCCTTTTGTCGGTCCGAAACCGTCAATCATCCTTGCAAGTTCAAGCTGCGTTATTACGTCCGGATATTCGCCGTAATGGTACTCCTTTATCACGCTTGAGTCGTATTCCCTAAAGCCAGTAGCAACTATGATGCTGCCAACATTTAATGTCACTTTCTCACTTTTCTGACTTAGTTCAATTGCCTTTGTTGGACAAACTTCAACGCACTTCGCGCACTCTTCAAATTTGCATGCTTCAGCGTCTATGACGTATACTGGAGGGTAAACAAGCGGCGTGTTTATGTAAATTGCCTTTCGCTTCTTTAGCCGCGCATTGTATTCGTCTGGAACCTCCACAGGACAAACAGAAGTGCACAAGTCACATACAACGCATTTTTCCTCGCTGACATACCGCGGTTTTCTTTCAACAGTAACCTTATAGTTTCCAGGCGCACCTTCAACTTTTAAGATTCTAGAGTTTGTTAGCACGTTTAGGTTTGGAATCTCCGAGAAGCCAGAACGATAAACGCATTTTCGCGAAGTATGCGTTATTGTTTTTACGTCTGAAGCTGGCGATTGAATGCATATTGCACAGTCATCTGTTGGGAAGAACCTTCCAGCCTTTGCGGCTAACCCGCCTAGGAATGGCTCCTTCTCCACCAAGTAGACTTTAAAGCCCATGTCCGCTAGGTCTTCGGCTGCTTGCATTCCCGCCAGTCCGCCGCCTACCACCAACACGGATTTTAAGGCTGGAAATTCAAGTTTCTCTATTGGCTCTGCAAGTTTGACACGTTCTGTTGCGGCTAGAAGCATGGCCTTCGCTTTTTCAGTTGCCTCTTTCGGCGTGTCTCTGTGTGGCCATGCGCAGTGGTCTTTTATGTCTATGACTTCGACGAAGTTTGGGTTAAGTCCAGCGTTTTCCACGGCTTCAACTATGTTTATTTCGCCAAGTTTCGGAATGTTTTCTGCAACGACAACGCGGTTTATTTTTCCGTCTTTCACAGCGTCCACTATTGTTTTAAGACCNTGACCTCGCCGGAATTCGCTTCCAACAGCCACAAGAGAGACTTGTGGAACCTTTTTCAAGTAGCCTGCTATTNCCTTGAAGTCTAGGATTNCCGCTAGCTGTTTTCCACAGTCAGAAAGGAACACTCCAATTTTGGCTTCTTCCATTTTNCCACTCACCTCTTTATTTCTCTAATTAACTGCCTCTTATGATCGTAAATTTCAACTTCCATTGGCATTTGCCCAACTGCGAAGTGCGTGGCGCATGCAAAGCATGGGTCGTAAGCCCTAAAAGCCATCTCAACCATGTTCAATATGCCATCAGTAACTTTGCCCTCTTTTATCAACGCCTTAGCAGCATTCTTTATTGAAATGCATATGCTCGGTGCGTTATGCGTCGTAGCCACAATGAGGTTGACTTTTTTGGCTAGNGCTTTCTCGTCGAGTATGTAATGGTGTATAAGCGTTCCACGTGCAGCCTCAACGATGCCAACTCCTNCACCTGGCTTTCTAGGCTTATTCCTAACATCCTTACTCGTTATTTCAGGGTCTGTTACAAGCTCTAATGCGCGTTCAGCCGCATATAAAAGCTCTATAAGCCTAGCCCAGTGATAAGCCAAAGTGTTGTGGACTGGTTTTCCACCTAGAGTTTTGTACATCNTNTCGTATTCGGCTTGCGCCAATGGTGTTGCNATCCCATCAGCGGCGTTAAGCCTTCCAAGCGGCCCAACACGGTATAATCCGCTTTGCGGTCCACCGACTAAGCCTTTCCACCCGACTTTTTTGAGGTATGGCAGCTTCACATATGTCCATGGTTCCACATGCTCCTCAATCACATCCAAATATTCTTTCGGCTTGAATTTTACAAATTCTTTTCCGTATGGATCGACAACGCGCACGTCACCGTCGTAGAAGTTTACATGGTTGTTTTTGTCAACCAAACCCATGTAATAGGTTTGCAACGTGTATGCTTCGCTTTTTATTAGGTTCACATAATCAGTGTTTTTTAGCACTATGTCGTCGAAAAGTTTTAGGCTGAACTTTGCGAATTCAAGGCAGCTTCTCACCATATTCTCAATTTCCCGTTGCTCATCTTTAGACAGNGGTTTTGAAACGCCTCCTGGTATGCAAGCGCTTACTGGATGCGTTGCCTTCCCGCCGAGAATCTCAGTTATTTTCTGTCCATAAGCCCTGTGCTTTATGACTTCTTTGCCAACCTCAAGTCCAGACTTTTCGATGACGCCTAAAACATTTCTTTTTTCTGGTGGTGCGTCTGGTCCTACAACAAAGTCTGGACCGCCAAGATAGTAAAAATGTAGCGTGTGGTCGTAGATAAAGTAACCACAATACATAAGTTCACGGAGTTTTTTAGCTGTTTCCGTTGGCTCAACGTTAAAGGCTGAATCTAAAGCTTTTGCGCCTGCCATGTGATGTGCTACTGGGCAGACACCGCAAATTCTAGTCGTTATTATGGGAAGGTCTTCAGCCCTTCTTCCTTCGCAGAATCTCTCGAATCCTCTCAGTTCTGGGACTTGGAAGTAGGCTTCTTCCACGTTTCCAGTATCGTTCAAAAAGATTGTTATTTTTCCGTGTCCTTCAAGCCTTGTGATTGGGTTTATTACTATTTCCTTCATTTCTGTTTCACCTTCCTCCGCAAGATGGAGTTAGCCAAAGAATACTTGTAGAAAGTTCCAACAGGGTCCACAATCTGCTCAATGACTTTTGGGTCTGCAANTATCGAGGCGAAGGCGCTTATCATTGCTGCGCCTTGATCTGAAACTCTCGGCGTTGGTCCGCCGCATCCGGTGCATGGCACATTAGCCTTTAAGCATTGTGCTCCGCATCCACCTCTTGTGGCTGGTCCCATGCATATTACGCCTTGGTCTAGGAAGCATGTTTTGAAGTCGTCGTCTATTTCGTAGATTCTCTTTACTTGTGTGATTTTTCTGTCCTTTTTCTCTCTTGGGCATTCATCACATACTGANTTGTTTAGCAGGAAACTTGCTCCTTTTTGTGGCAGTTTGCCGCTTACTATTGCTTCTAGGGCTTCAATTATTCTTGGGACTGGTGGTGGACACCCTGAGATGAAGTAGTCAACATCAACTGTTTGAGCNAAAGTTTTGACAGTGTCATAAAACTCTGGCAACTCAAGTTCGCCTTCCTTAACTTTTAGCCGTGTTTGTGGAGTAACCCTCTGCGGGTTTTTTGTCGAGGGAGTTTCAAAGTAGGCTCTTTCAAAGATTTTCTCCCTGTTCCATAGGTTTCCAAGCCCTATTACGCAGCCGTCGCAAGCACATGAACCGAAAGCCACAAGAACCTTGGACTTCCGCCTTAAGAGTTTTGCCATTTGTTCTTGCTCGCTGTTGCGAATTGCACCGTTGAAGAAGCATACGTCTATGCTTTTGTCTGGCATGGCCTCTACATCCTTGTACTTTATGTCCATGGCAACAGGCCAAAAGACTATGTCAGCTTTTGCCACCACGTTTAGGATTTTCTCGTTTATGTCTAATACAGCTATTTCGCAGCCGCCACAACTAGCAGCCCAATAAAACGCAAATTTTAGTTTCTCCATCTCCACACCACCTTGACTTAAATGGAAATTGATAATTGCGCTTCTGTAATTTAAATTTAGCCATAGTAAATATAGAAAATATTACGAAAAAATGAGCTACATTTAAAGCATTTTTAACGCATATCGCTAGCCACTAACAGCCTCTGCCTCCTTCTGCTCTTGCTGTTTAGAGCTAAACGTTGAATTTTGCGTTTCTTTTGTTACTTGTTTTAGGCATGGTATAGGCGTTTCCTCTTCTTTTAGGTTTAGGATTCCCTTAACTGTGCCATCCTCCATGTACTTGAGTTCGAAGCCCATCTTCCTCGTTAAGTTAATAGCCCTGTAATTGTCTGG
>JGI24721J44947_10010137_pt1 | contig 11980 bp, 12 predicted proteins | sample YelNatPaOPGAMG01_FD_44947 | JGI IMG/M metagenome (IMG submission 44947)
AACGCTGGCGCCTCAATCGCAGCTTACGCTGCACGCGCTGGGTTAAAAGCGAAAATTTATGTTCCAGAGAATGTTTCTGGGCCAAAGTTTAACCAGATAAAATTTTATGGCGCTGAAGTCGTGAAGGTCTCTGGTAGCCGTAGCAGAGTGGCTGAAGAAGCGCAAAAGAGTGAACGCGGCAAAGTCTATGTGGGGCACATTCTTCATCCGCTTTTTAGAGATGGAATAAGGAGCCTTGCATACGAAATTGCTGAACAGTTTGAGTGGCATGTTCCAGAAAGGATTTACTTGCCAGTTTCCGCTGGAACCCTTCTTTTAGGCGTTATAGACGGATTTAGGCATTTGCTTGATTCTGGTATGGTTGACGTTATGCCCAAAATCGTGGCTTGTCAAACAAGACAGGTTTCGCCCTTATACCACAAAATCAAAAATTTGCCTTACTCTCCGCCTAAAAGGATAAGTTCCATTGCAGACGCCTTGGTCAGCGTCAACCCACCGCTCCTAGACGTTATGGTTAAAAATTTGATAGAAGCTAATGGCGATGCTGTTTTGGTCGAGGAAAACGAGATAGCGAGCGCCTTCTTGGAACTTGCAAGAAAGGGCTTCTTTGTTGAACCAAGCTCCGCAGTTGCTTATGCTGCCTACAAGAAGCAACTTGAAAGTGGCGAAGCATCAGAAGGCAGCAACACTGTGGTTGNTCTCACTGGGACTGGCTTTAAAACCGTGCTGAAGCCGATTTAGGGTTGACAGAATCTAACTTTAGGCTATCCTTTTAGAAAAATTTATATTGTAATGATGTTTCTCATTGAGACGCACGGAGGAGGTTATCTGATTTGTCAACACAAGCTGGCGGAGTTCCAGTTTTAATATTGAAGGAAGGTTCAAGCCGAAGCAGAGGTAGAGAAGCGCAACACGCGAATATAATGGCTGCGCGAATTGTAGCTGAAACCGTTAAAAGTTCTCTTGGACCAAAAGGTATGGATAAAATGCTCGTTGACAGCTTCGGCGACGTCACAATAACAAGTGATGGCCGCACAATCCTTGACGAAATGGACGTTCAACACCCAGCCGCCAAAATGATGGTAGAAGTTGCAAAAACACAAGACAACGAGGCTGGAGATGGAACAACAACAGCCGTTATAATTGCCGGCGAACTGCTCAACAAGGCTGAAGAGCTTATTGGCAAAAACATTCATCCAACAATAATAATTGACGGCTACAAGAAAGCTTCTGAAAAAGCGCTTGAGATTCTCGACGAAATAGCCATAAAAGTTGGCGCAAAAACCCAAGAATACGCGAAAATGGCTGCAATGACTTCGATGGCAAGTAAGCTTGTCGCTGAACACCGTGAATACTTAGCTGATTTAGCCGTAAAGGCGATTCTCGAANTTGCGGAAAAAGAAAACGGCAAATACAAAGTAGATGTTGACGACGTGAAAGTCGAGAAGAAACCAGGTGAATCCTTAAGGGATACAAGACTCATTCAAGGTATAGTCTTGGACAAGGAAGTTGTACATTCTGGAATGCCAAAACGCGTGGAAAACGCGAAAATTGCTCTGCTCGATACTTCCTTAGAAATTGAGAAGACAGAATTTGATGCAAAAATCAATATTGAAAGTCCAGAGCAGATGGAAGCCTTCCTCAAACAAGAGGAAGAAATGCTGAAAAACATGGTTGACAAGCTCGTTGCAGTAGGCGCAAACGTTGTCCTTTGCCAAAAAGGCATCGACGACATGGCACAACACTTCTTGGCTAGGAACGGAATACTAGCTGTCCGCCGCATCAAAAAGTCCGATATGGAGAAACTTGCAAAGGCTACTGGCGGAAAAATAATCACGAACATTGANGATATGAGTCCATCAGACCTTGGCTATGCAAGCCTCGTTGAAGAACGCAAAATCGGCGACGACAAAATGACCTTCATAGAAGGCTGCAAACACCCAAGAGCCGTTACAATACTAATAAGAGGCGGCACAGAACGCATAGTGGACGAAGCAGATAGGTCTCTACATGATGCACTTTGCGTCGTTAAAGACGTTNTTGAAGAGCCAAAAATATTGGCTGGAGGCGGAGCGCCAGAACTTGAAATCTCAAGAATTCTCAAAAAGTACGCTGAAACACTGCCTGGACGAGAGCAACTCGCAGTTAAAAGCTTTGCAGAAGCCCTAGAAGCTGTTCCAGTAACCCTAACAGAAAACGCGGGCCTAGACCCAATCGACGTGCTTTCAGAACTTAGGGCTCGCCACGAGAAAGGCGAAGTCTGGGCTGGCATAGAAGTGCTTTCTGGAAAGGTTCAAGACATGGCTGATGCTGGAGTTTTTGAGCCTTTAGCCGTTAAAAAACAGATTATCAAGTCGGCGACAGAAGCGGCTTCGATGATACTAAAGATTGACGACATAATCGCGGCTGGGAAGATGAAGACTCCAACACCTCCGAAAGGTATGCCAGAAGGTGCTGGAGAGTATTAGAAAACGTCCAAAAAAGAGAAGAAAATCTTGATAGGTCCACTCAAGCTTACACGCTTTGAAAGGGCTAGGATAGTTGGCGCTAGGGCTTTGCAAATATCCATGGGCGCTCCAATACTCGTTGACGTTTCAGAAGGCTTCTCAAGCCCAATAGACATAGCATTAAAAGAGCTTGAAGCTGGAATACTGCCAATAACCATTAGACGCGTGCTGCCAGACGGCACCTATCAAGATATCCCATTAAAGTGGCTTTNAGAAGGAGAAGAATAAACAGCTCAGCTGCTTTTGTTCTGTTTTTCTAAAATTTCTTTTGCCTCTTCAAGCGTCTTTCTTATTCTCGTCCAGTGGGCACCTTGCCAATAAACTTGTCCACATTTTGGGCATTGCCAAAACTCATCGTAAAATTTGAAAGTGGTCTCCTCAACTTTATCTTCTACACTTTCTTTTGGAATAGGCTTTACACGTGCGTTACATTTTGGACAGCGCGAAATTTTTAGGTCTATATTCAATGGAATCTTGTATCTCTTCGCTAACTGTGCAAGCCTTTCAGCCTCAGTTGTTCCTTCCAAATAAAAANCGTTAACACCTTTGGCCGTTGCNTGCTGATAAAGCTCNAAATCTCTCGTAAGCAAAATCCTACGTTCCTTTTTGGCTATAACCATCAACTGCGCGTCATCCAGCTTATTCGAATACTTCACATTATGCCCTAACATGCGAAGCCAACGAGTCAACTTCCCAAGCATACCATCTGCAATAAACTTCAAGGCAACTCTCTCCGCAAGACCCTTCCACTTCCAGCACTGCCGACGATTTCCCCATCATCCATAACTAACTTGCCGTTTACAAAAGTTTTGACTGGCTTTCCCTTAAACCTCCATCCATCAAAGGGCGAAAACTTTGCTTTGGAATGAAATCTTGAAGCGTCAATCTTTCCCTCTCTTTTTAAATCAATAACAGTCAAGTCAGCGCTGTTTCCCTCACCTAAAAATCCACGCCCCTTCAAACCAAAAATTTTAGCTGGATTCTCCGCCATTACTCTAACAACATCCTGTAAAGCCAAAGTTCCACGGTTAACCTCCGTAAGCAAAAGCGGCAACATCGTCTCCAAACCAACCACACCAGTTTTAACATTCCAAACAACATCCGCCATCTTCTCAGCCAAAGTATGCGGAGCATGATCCGACGCTACAACATCAACTGTGCCATCTTTTATTCCCATCCAAAGAGCCTCTGCGTGAACCTTTTCCCTAACTGGAGGCACAGTTAAGGCTATAGCGCCAATGCGCTTCAAAGCTTCATCAGACAAGAGAAGATGATGCGGAGTCACCTCGCACGTTACTGGCAGCATATGCCTTTTCCCTTCTCGTATTGCCTTAAGTCCAGCTCTCGTGCTTACATGGCAGATGTGAATCCTATTACGCACTCGCCTAACAATGTTCAAGAGCCGTTTTATAGCGTTCTGTTCCGCATTTTCAGAATGCACCTCAAGAAAAGCTTCAACATCATTACGCTTGCTACTCTTCAATTTTTGCTCAACAGCCTTTACCATCGCCCCATTTTCAGCGTGAACAGCAACCAANATTCCCATTCTGCCTAAAATCCTAAATGCCTCAGCCAAAGAAGCATCATCCCCAATGTTTAAACCACCAACCTGTTCAATCATGAAAAGCTTAAACGCAACAGCGCCAGCATCAGCAATCTCCCTTATTTCATCCAAACATTTCGGGAACTCGGAATAAAAGCCAACATTAACCAAAATGCTATCCNTCGCTTTTTCCATACGATTTTTCAATGCAGCAGCGCTCATGGTGACAGGCTCATTGTTCGGCATATCCAACACAGTCGTTATACCACCAGNAGCCGCCGCAGCCGTGCCACTATAAAAATCTTCTTTGTAGGCTTTCCCCTCGTCCCGCAAGTGCACATGAACGTCAATCAGTCCTGGTAAAACAAGCAGCCCATTCAAATCCATTTTCATTTCGGCTTTCGGCATTTGCGATTCTTTGCCTATCCTAACAATTTTGTCGCCTTCTAAAGCGATGCTACAATTTACTATTTCATTTTTAACGTAGGCTCTCACATTGCTCAAAATTAAATCGCACTTCAAATTTTACACTCATCTATTCGTGTCGGTAAATATGCTCTGTAAGGCAGTTAAAAGTTTACTCTATCAACTTGAAAAAATCCCTCTCCGTTATTATGCCAACAAGTTCTCCACGCTCAACAACTGGAATTGCACCCACGTTTCTATCACGCATCAACTTCGCCGCTTGCCCCGCATCCGCTTGAGGCTCAATAGTTGCAACTTCCTTAGTGGCTATTTCAAGCGCTGGTGTGTTCAAAACTTGTATAATCGTGCCAGACCGCAATTTCTCAAAAACCTTACCCGAACCAAAAAACCGTATAATATCCATCGCCGTTATTATGCCAACAACCTTCCCATCTGATATTATTGGTAACCGCCTAAAACCTTGGCTTATCATGGTCTTTTCAGCCTCAAAAATTGTCGTTTTAGGCAATGCGGTAACAACTTTCTCCGACATTAACTCAACCACCCTCGCGCCACTTATTTTATCGGCAAAAATGTTAACGATGTCCCTTTCCGTAATTATTGCACGCACACGGTTCTGCGGGTCAACAACAGGCAAACCTCCAAGATTTTTCTCAATCATCAATTTTATTGCATCACTTATTTTCGAGGATACGCTTACAGTGACGACATCCTTCGTCATTATCAACCGCACTGGCTCATTTATAGCCTTGAAAATGTTACCACCATACTTCCTCTCAATTATCTCAAACTTCTTTCCACCACCAAGATAATCAACAATGTCCGTGGCTGTTATGATTCCTTCCAAAGTTTTTGTTCCCGGATTCGCTATTGGTATTCTGCGAAAACCCTCTCGCGTCATAATCTGAACTGCATCATAAATCAACGTTGTTGAAGCACATGTTACAACAGGGCTTTTTGCAACATGCAATATCTCGCCCTCATGTCTTCTAGATGGNGGCTTCTTCGATGATGGTTTCCCCTTTTCCTTCAACGTTCTCCTAAATGTTTCGTGACTCAANAACACCCCTCTTCACTTTATAAGCAGTCTGACAATGTCCTCTCTGTCAACTATACCCACCAATTTGCCATCCTCATCCCATACCGGGACTCTCCCTATATCCTTCGAAACCATCACCTTGGCAACACGAATAGCCTTAACTGAAGGCTTAACCGCTATAACATTCGTGTTCATCACAGCAGATATTTTCGAAGAAGACTTAAAACGACCCTTCGCTGACTCAAAAGTTGGCAATGTAACTCCTCTTTCAAGAAGGTCTTTTTGAGTAACTATGCCTACTATCTTCCCATTCTTCACAACAGGCAAGCCCGCAAGACGTTTCTCAAGCATCAAGCGCCAAATATTATCAACTTCATCGTCAGGCGAGCAAGCTACAACATTCCTNGTCATTATTTCAGAAACTTCCCTTGCAAGCTTCTCGGGACTTGTCCTAATCGAGAATTCGATGAAACTCTCCAAACCTAAAACTCCCATGTACGCCTTATCAGTTGATGAGGCTATAACTGGCGCATGCCAAGCATCAACGCGCAACATACCCCTAATGACTGGCAAAACCTCCTCTCCAACTGTTGCCACATACTTGGGCTGGGTCATAATGCCCCTAACTCTAATCGGCGAAACAGAAGAGGATATTGCCATAATGTCCCGGCGTGAAACCTTACCCAAAAGCTTCCTGTTCTCGTCTGTTACTGGAAGTATCCTTAAGCCATGTTGCCTTATAATCGCGCGGGCTTTCGTCGCTAGCTCATCAGCGTGTATAAATGGATGCTTCCCATCCATTATCTCTTTAACACGCAAAAAATCGCCCCTTCACTCTTCACTTTCAAACTCAACCCTACAATCCTCACATAAAAATTCTCCATTAACCTCCTTCAAAGCATCAGACCAAACTCCGCAACGGTCACAGTAGCCCGCTAGAGGCGCGCCTTCTTCAGTTGNCTCTTGCGCTCTATTCTCGCCTTCTATCATAGCATGCTCCTGAATGGTTTCAAGCAGTTCAGGCATAACTGATAATATGTCCTTGCTTGAGAGCAATCCGATAAGCTGTCCTTTGTATATTACTCCCAGTCTCCTAATGTTCAGTCTGCTCATTCTTCTGGCAGCTTCGCTTATTGTTGCATCTGGCTCTATTGTAATTAGAGGCGAAGTCATAACTTCGCTGGCTTTTACGGAATCTGGCTTTGTGTTTTTTGCTAAAACTCTCCCGACGAGGTCTCTTTCTGTTATTATTCCTAATGGTTTTCCGTCTTTGCTTGTGACTATTATGCATCCTAGTCCGTGTTTGTCCATTAGTTCGGCGACTTTGTTTACTGGGGCGTTTTCTTCTATGGTTACAACTGGGCTGCTCATCACGTCTTTAACGAGTAGGCGTGAGGATCTTAATCCGATTTCTGACATGTTCTCGCCACGTTACAAGCTTTTTGTCTTTTTGTCTGCTTCACTCAACTCAAACTGAAATCCAACATTTAAAACTTGTCGTGNTCACGAAGTTGCGTTTGGTATTTTTAAAGAAATCTTATTAGAGTGTGTTGATTATTGCTTATAGCTGATGTGTGGGATTGGTGATGTTGAGGACGAATGTTGATAGGCTTGTTAAAATTTCCGTTTTCGGCGAGGTTGTTAGTCCAGTTTTTGGCAGGGGCGTGTATAATATTTCTGCTGAGGGTACGCCTGTTGTCTTGCCTGGTGTTGGAGGGATAACTTATAACGTGCGTGTGGGTGATCTTGCTTGTGGTTGGGAGGCTGATCATGTTGAGCCTGGTGTGAGTATTGAGAATAGGGAAAATGATCCGCGTTTTGGTCAGGGTGCGAATGCTGCTTTGAATGTTCTTTCTTGTGTTGGTAATGAGGCTGTTGTTGTTAGTGGTGACGCGAAAGGCGCTAGGGGTGTTGTTACTGGTAAGCATGGTGGGATTGAGCATGTTTTGGTTGATTTTCCGCCTGAGACGCTTGAGCGGCTTATGTTGGGTGATAAGGTTCTTGTTAAGGCGTTTGGTGTTGGTTTGAAGCTTTTGGATTTTCCTGATGTTAAGGTTATGAATTTGGATCCGCGGTTTTTGGGGGCTATTGACCCNAAGGTTGAGGGTGGNAAGCTTGTTGTTCCTGTTACGCATGTGGTTCCTGCTGGGATTATGGGTTCTGGTTTGGGTGCGAACCAGACTTATTCTGGGGATTATGATATTCAGCTTTTTGATGAGGGTGTTAGGCGTGAGTTTGGGCTTGACGATTTGAGGCTTGGCGATCTTGTTGCGATTTTGGATGCTGATCATTCNTTTGGGCGGATTTATCGTAAGGGTGCGGTTTCTGTTGGTATTGTTGTGCATACGAATTGTGTGAGTTCTGGGCATGGTCCTGGTGTTACTACGCTTTTTACTTCTTCTGTTGGGCGTATTGTTCCGCGGGTTGATGCTGGTGCGAATATTGCGCGTTTGCTGGGGCTTAGGAATGATATATAAGTGTGTTTGTGCATTTGGTGTTTGTTGAAAAGTGGTTGGTTGTGGTTTATGCCTTATAAGCGTAAGAGTCGTGGGCGTTCGAAGGGTGATAAGGGTAGTAGTGGTCCTGTTCAGTGTGCTATGTGTGGGCAGCTTGTTCCTCGTGATAAGGCTAAGAAGGTTACTGTTAGGCGTTCTATTGTTGATCCGCAGTTGGCTAAGGAGTTGCGTCAGCGTGGTGCTTATATTTCTTCTTTGGTTGATACTAAGTATTATTGTATTTCTTGTGCGGTGCATAGGGGTATTGTGAAGGTTAGGGCGCGTGATGAGCGGCGTTTGCGTTCTGGTAGGCGTTTTTAGGGGTTTTTGTTTCTTTTAGTTTTTTGTATGTGTGTATTGTGCGTTGTATTACTGTTGCGTGTGTTAGTGTTGCGAGTATTATTGTTGTGTAGTTTAGGGTTTGGGTTGGTTGCCAGAAGTATGCAATTATTGTTGCTGTTGTGGTTATGATTAGGCGTTCTGGGCGTTCTGCTATTCCTATTGTTTCCATTTTTATTTGGAGTGATTCTGCTTTTGCGCGTGTGTAGCTTACTAGTAGTGTGCCTGTTAGGGCTGTTATGCCCCAGTGTGTTTCGCATAGTCCGCTTATGGTTAGTGCTGTGATGATGGCGGCGTCGGCGTATCTGTCTAGGAGTGAGTCTAGGTAGTTTCCGAAGGGTGTTGTTTTTTGTGTTAGGCGTGCTGTTGCGCCGTCTAGGGCGTCGCAGTATCCTGATAGTATTAGGAGTGTTGCTGCTGTGATTAGGTATGTGGTGTTTGTTTGCCATTGTGTGTATGCGGTTGCGGATGCTGTTGCGAGTGTTATGCCTATGGCGGTTATTGTGTTTGGTGTTAGTCCTATTTTTGTTGCTGTTTTTGCTTGGTTTTGTAGGAGTTTTTGGGTTTTTTGTTTTAGTTTTGTTAGCATTTTTGGCGCCGTTTTTGGGGTTAATTTTATTTGTGTTTGTTATGTAAGTTTTGTTGTGTTGTTGGGGGGTGTGTTTGGGGTGGGGGTTGTTGTTGAGCGTTTGAGTGTTGATGGTGAGGCTTGTTTGGGTGTGCGTGTTGATTTGCCTGGTTCTGCGCCTTTGTTGGTTGTTGTTGCGGATAGGGGTTTTGTTATGTGTGGGTTTTTGAATGTTGAGGCTGCTGAGCGTTTGGGTGTTGCTGCTGCAGTGGTTAGTGGCGTTAAGAGTTTTGAGGATGTTTTGAATGGCGAGGTTAAGGCGGTTACGAGTAGGGCTGAAGCTTTAGGCGTTAGGGTTGGAATGAGCGGCGAAGAAGCGTTGAAGTGCATGTTTTAAAAGGTGAAAATGCCCGAGTGAATGGGCGGAGAGGCTTTTGGACGGGGTTGCTTTTGGTTTTTTCGCCTCCTTGGTTTGTTGTCTGTGTAAGTTTTTGTTTTGGAAGAATTTAAATGGNGTCTTAAAAGTTTAACTTGTGTTATTTTCTTGGTGGTTTTTCATGTTGGTTTGGCTTTAGAAACAGCCAATAGCGACCTAGCCCCTCTAGGTTTTTCTGAAAGGTTTAGGCAATTATTCTTATTCCATTTTTTATTATGGTTAGTTTGTTTCAGAGTTAGAAATTTTTAGTATCAGCAGCGCATATAGAAAAAGAACCACTACAATATGCATTTTCTTCGCTTAGCCCTTAGGGTTTCAAGTTTATTTATTTCCTTATTGAGTTCCAATTTGCTCTACTTTCAATCGGTAGATTAATAGAAAGTAGCTTAATTTTTATTTAGTATTTTGTTTTATAACAGATGACATGAGCGGACCTGATCAAGAAACTGTTAGAGAACGGCAAAGACGAGTGTCCTTGTCTGGTGGTCGATGGGAAGAGTATGTGCGATTATTCCTATCTGAAAGACTGGACGGCACAGGCATAGAGATTATCGTTGGTAAATTTGAGAGTCAAGTAAAAGAGCGAAGTCGAACATTATGGAAGATGTTATCTCTTCCTTTAAAAGTTTCAACTTCTAAAGAAACCATATGGGGCGACCTAGATTTAGTTGCAGTTAAAAATGAAATTCCCGTAGCTGTTATAAGCTGTAAGACCAGTTTGCATGGCCGCTTTACTGAAACCCTCTTTTGGAGTTTATTATATAGAACGCTAACAAAAATCAGAGTTGTGCTCGCGACATGCGATGCGGGAAGCGGAAAACCGGGAGATTTAAGGTCTGAATGGGGAACACCTGAAAATCCCAATGATTATCGTTTGCTTGCCGAATCATATTTAGATGGTGTTTACGTTGAAAATGTTCCTGAATTTTGCACATTAAGGGAACCTACAGCTTTAGGCGGAATTGTTAGATCGTTAAATGAATTGCCAGATGACATCAAAAGGTGGGCTGAAGAAACATCAAAATTTGTTTACGTTAGAAGAGGCGGTTTGGAGCACTTCATCTAATCTCTGCTGTGTAATTCCGTATGCCTTCAGTCTTTTTACTGCTAAATCGCAATAACTTCTATCAATTTCTACGCCAATTCCAATTCTGTTAGTTTCTAAGCATGCAACTAAAGTTGTTCCGCTGCCTAAGAATGGGTCAAGCACGGTATCGCCAACAAAACTGAACAGTTTTATGCACCTTCTTGGAAGTTCAACAGGAAACGGTGACGGATGTCCAATTTTTGTTCTACTTTCACCGCTGAAGTTCCATACAGCATTAGTCCATTCAATGAATTCATCTCTTGTTATGTCAGATATTCCTTCGCGTTTTTTCTTCCACTCTTTTTTATACAATACTACAATAACTTCGACTGGCGCTATAACNAATGGTGCAGAAGCACTCATCCAAGAACCCCAAGCTGTTCTGCGGGAAATGTTCTGTTCATTCCAGATTATTGTTGCATGATATTTCCATCCAACTTCTTTGGCAATAGTTGTAATGTCTGCATAGACACTCTGTTGTCCACCTTTGTTCTTGTCTAATGGAATGTTTAAACAAAATCTTCCGTCATCTTTAGCGAAATCGTAACACCGCTTCAGCCAACTTCTAGTAAATTCCAGATATTTATCATAGGGAATGCTATCGTCGTAATTCCCATATTTTATATCAACATCATAAGGTGGTGAAGTAACAATTAAATCGATACTATTTTTATCTATAGCTTCAGTTTTCAGGATGTCATCATTGAAAATTGTGACTGAGTTATATTTAAAATAAGGTTTGATTACAGGCACTGTCATTTTTTTCTCTCTAGTAAAACTTGCAAACACAGTTTTATCTTTTTGCTTTTGTTTCATAGTCGGGTCATCCATGTCATTCATTGAAAAAACATAATATTCTCCTGCTGTTTTCGTCACGTAGATAATCGTGCTTGTCGGAAATCTTCCTTTGAGATAATTGGACCAAAGCCTTCCATATTTATCAATTCTTGCTTTAAAGCCATTTAATTTTGTAGAACATGGTAACACAGTATCCCCAATAAGTTCCAATCTGGCGCTCATAGGAATTTGTATGAATCCTCTTGAACACTCCATTTTCCTGAGGACTTTGGTTATCATCATTTCTCGTTAACTGTTTATTCATAATAACTTTTATGTAAAATATGGAAGAGAAAGAAAGGTGAAAGCTTGAGGGACAAGAAAATTAGGGAGGGCAAACATCGAGAAATAACGCTAGAAAGTCAAAATTGACTGTTATGGTTTCAAAAACATAAAACAAGCAATATTAATAACAAAACCATAACAGTCACTTCATGCAAAACCAACTAAACACTATAGCCTCTGAAATCACGCGCTGCACTAAATGTCCCTTACACAAGTCGCGTAAAAACGCTGTTCCAGGCGAAGGCAATCCAAACGCGAAAATAATGCTTATTGGCGAGGCGCCTGGCTACTGGGAAGACATAAAAGGCAAGCCGTTCGTTGGTGCTGCTGGAAAATTTTTAGACACGTTATTAGCCGAGGCTGGAGTTTCAAGAGCACAAATTTTCATAGGAAACATCCTAAAATGCCGCCCGCCAAA
>JGI24721J44947_10010147_pt1 | contig 11973 bp, 14 predicted proteins | sample YelNatPaOPGAMG01_FD_44947 | JGI IMG/M metagenome (IMG submission 44947)
GAGCGGAAGAGGCCAGGGGACTCAATCTTGGAACGTGCGCTACGAATTCCGGACCCTGAGCGGAACCCGAGTTGTAGGCCGCAGCGACGCCGGCGGAAATCCACCGGATGTGGGCAGCAGCGTCCGCGTCCTCTACGANCCGGACAACCCGGGGCGGAACGCGCTNTATCCGCTCTCGCTGGTTCGNCCGGCTTGAGCCTCGAGCTGAGCCAGTGACCGGCCCGTGCGCTCGACCCAGGNACGGAACATGGCCGCGAAATCATGGGCCAGCCCGGAGTAGCGCAGCTCTTCCACCGTGAACTGCATCTTCCGCCGCCAGTTGGGGTACTGCCAGGTGCTGCCGGGCAGATTCTGCTGCTCGGTTTCTTTCGTCAGGTCTTCCTGATTCACCAGCAGCAGCATGGACGGGGTCTTCGCCAAAAAGCCGATCACCGCGTTGTGCAGCTCGCCGGTGAGCTCCGGGACCTCCTCCGCCCGGCGAGGGAACCATTCGGGAAGCAACCCCGCTTCAAACAGGGCATCCAGAATGCGCTGTTTGTCGGCCGCGCGCGCCTGCCGCTGCACGCGGGCTTCATGCTCGCTCACCAGGCCGGCCTCCAGCCGGGCCGAGATGTCCCGTCCGGTCCAGAAGCCCGCCAGCGTGGGCAGATCGTGGGTGGTGGAAGAGACCAGGGCTTGCCTGGGATACTCCTCGGGCAGCCGGAACCGCCCGTCGGAGCGCCGCTCGAAGTAAAGCAAGCGGTAACTCAGGATGCCGAAGCGTTCCAGGGTCTGCCGGAACTCGGGCTCGACGGTTCCCAGGTCTTCACCCACAATCAGAAACTGGTTGCGCACGCTTTCCAGGGCCAGGATGCGGAGCAGGTCTTCGGCCGATTCCCGCACGTAAGCGCCCGCGGAGGCGGGCATCCCGTCGGGGATCCAGAACAGCCGGAAAAAGCGCATCACATGGTCGATGCGCAGGGCGCCGCCATGCCGGCAGTTCCGGCGGATGCTTTCGACGAATAACCGGTAGCCCGTCTCGCGGTGGCGCAGCGAATTCGGCGGAGGGAAGCCCCAATCCTGGCCCTGCGGCGCAAAGTCGTCCGGCGGCGCCCCGACCCGGCATCCGGAAACGAAGTGGTCCCGGTGCGCCCACAAGTCCGAGCCGCAGCGGTCTGTGGCCAGCGCCAGATCGTGATACAGGCCGATGAACAAGCCCTTCGAGCGCGCGTAGGCCTGGGCGCGGGCCAGTTGAAGATCGAGCTGCCACTGCACGTACTTATGAAACAAAACCTCGCGCTCGTGTTCTTTGGCGAATTGCCGGACCTCNTCCGATTGCGGATCGCGGTAAGCCTCAGGCCACTGGGGCCAGATCCAGACCTCCGGATCGGCGGCGTGCATGAATTCGTCGAGAGCGCAGTAGGTGGCGTAGCGGTCCAGCAGCTCCCCNTCCTGGCGGCAATACTGCTCGAAGGCCTTGCCGCACGCCGAGCGGCGGCGGCAGCGGCGCANGAANGTCTCAAAGCACAGGCGGAGAAACCGCAGCTTCAGCGCGTAGACCCGCTCGTATTCCACCAGAGGCGCAGCCCGCAGCGCCGCGATCTCCTGCTGGATCTCCGGTTGCGCGTACAGCTTCTGCGCCGGGCGGCTGATTTGAAAATCCTCCAGCCTCTCCAGGTCCAGATAAATCGGATTGCGGTANAAGACCGAATTGGGCAAATATGGGCTGGTGTTGAACGGCTGGCGGTTGTGAATCGCGTGCAGCGGGTTGAGAGCGATGAAAGCCGCGCCCAAATCTTCTGCGGCCCAGTCGGCGAGCTTTTCCAGATCGGTCAGGTCCCCGCAGCCCCAGTTGCGCCGGGAGCGCAGCCCATACAGGCTCACGGCCACGCCGGCCGCTTTGCCGCCGTTCTCCAGTTGCGGCGGCAGGTAAGCGCGTTCCGGGCCCACGATCAAGCGCGTCTCGGAGGAGTGGTTGCCGTTGGCGGCGTGGATTTCGTGATATCCCAAAGGCAGCGGCGAAGGCAGAGGCGCCAAGCGCCGTTCAAAGCGCCGCCCGCGCATCTCCATCCGCTCGTCCAGCGGAAGAGCCGCTGGCTCCACCGTCCAGGTCTCCTCCGTTTCATCCTCCCGCCGCAGGCGCAAGCGGACGCTCTGGCCCAGGCCCTCCTCGGTTACGGTCACAGGCAAGGATGCGCCCGTCTGACCGGTCACGAGCACCGGCGGCGTGAGCCGCGACCACTGCCGCCAAAGCCGCTCCTCGATGTCCTGCTCGGTCCCCAGTCCCAAGCTGCGCAGGATGGCTTGACAGACTTCGGCGGTGGTCTCGTGGTAGGTTCCCCAGATGTCCCAGTAGCCGGCTTCGATGCCGGCCAGTTTTGCGCCGCGCAGCAGAGTTTCCGAGAGGGACATATTTCATTTTACCGGTTTGCTCCGCCGTGCGAAAATAAAGCCATGGGGCTGGATCAATCGGCGCGCTTGAACCGCACGGGCAATCTCAACGTGCCGGCGGACTTTTTCGCCCGCATCGACCGGGAGGATTTTTCGCAAGCGGCGGGCGGCGTGCTCACCACGCGGCTGGATCAGGCCATCAACTGGGCCCGCAAAAGCTCCATCTGGCCGATGTCGTTCGGGCTGGCCTGCTGCGCCATCGAGATGATGGCCATGGGCGCTTCCCGCTTCGATATCGCGCGCTTCGGCGCGGAGGTCTTCCGCGGCTCGCCCCGCCAGAGCGACTTGATGATCATCGCCGGGCGTGTCTCCAACAAGATGGCGCCGGTGATCCGTCAGCTTTACCAGCAAATGCCCGAACCCAAATGGGTGATCTCGATGGGCGCCTGCGCCACCTCCACCGGCGTGTTCAGCAACTACGCCTTGATCCCGGTCAATCAGGTCATTCCCGTCGACGTGTATGTGCCCGGCTGCCCGCCGCGCCCTGAGCAGCTCATTCACGCCATCATGCTGCTTCAGCAGAAGATCGAGCGGGAAAAGGGCGCTTTGAAGAAGACTTTGAACCTGTAAGGCGCCTCAAGGGGAACCCGCTCCTGCGGCGCCTGCCCGCCCCCGGCCCACGGCCTACTCGAACATCTCCATCTGCGTCTCGGGCGGCGGAGCTTTCTTCTTCTTTCCCTCCTTCAGCGGACTGCCGATCACGGCCAGAACGTGGAATTCGCGCAGGGCCGCGCGCGGGACGAACAACTTCTGGTTGTTGGAGTTGGGGTTGGGAGGGATGACCGTGAATCCCGGCTGCTCCATCTCCAGCAGATTATTGGGCATCAGACCTTCCATGGTCTCCCCGTCCCGGTACTGCATCCGCACCCACAGGCCTTCCGTGCGCGGGCGGGCGTGGAAGAGCATCTGTTCCGGATCCCGTGCCGGCGGCCGAAAATCTCGGACAAAACATACCGCCTTGACCTCGGCGTATGGAATCAATGTCAGCACGCCGCCGGTGCTGAGGATTTCTACGCCTTCTGGGCGCAAATAGCTTGCCGGATTCACAAAGCCTGCCACCGGGTCACGCTCGAACCGCCGCACAATCACTTTCTTGTTCGTAGAGGCCGTCAAGGGGATTCTTTCGGGGTTGACTTTGTTCCAAACAATTCCGGTGGTATTGTATCATTGGCACAATGATTCCGGCGGTGGCGATGCGGGACCAAATCGGCGCCTTCCTCGACTACTGTCGTATTGAGAAAGGGCTGGCGAAGAATTCCTTGGACGCCTATGGCAGGGATCTGGCCCGTTTTGCAGAGTATGCATCTTCGAGGGGTTGGGGCGAGGCGCCGGGGCTGGAAGCCCTTGGTGAATACGTCGATAGCCTCTACCAGGCCGGCCTGTCCAGCCGCTCCATTGCGCGGCATATCACGACCCTCAGGAATTTCTACCGGTTCCTGTTGCAACAAGGCGCGTTGCAAACCGACCCGGCCTCCTTGTTGGCCGCGCCCCGGCAATGGTCGACTCTCCCCAAGTATCTGAATTTGCAGCAGATCGAAGCCCTGTTCGCGGCGCCTTCGGCGGACAAGCCCACAGGCATCCGGGACCGCGCCATGCTGGAGCTGCTCTACGCCGCGGGGCTGCGAGTCAGCGAGCTGTGCCAGTTGGAGCTTTCCGATTTGAACCGGGACCTGGGCGTTTTGCGGGTGGCCGGAAAGGGAGGCCGCCAGCGGCTGGTGCCGGTGGGCAAGAGCGCCCTGGCCGCGGTCGAGAGGTATCTAAACGAGGCCCGGCCCGCCCTGCTGCGGGGGCGCGGAAGCCGGTATCTGTTTGTAACGGCGAGGGGAACCCGCCTGACGCGGCAGGCGTTCTGGAAGTTGTTGCTGGGTTATGGCAAGCGGGCCGGGATTTTCCACGGCCTGACGCCGCACGTGCTCCGGCACACCTTTGCGACGCACCTGTTGGAGGGCGGCGCGGATTTGCGCAGCGTGCAAACCATGCTGGGCCATGCGGACATTTCCACGACCCAGATCTATACTCATGTTTTGCGATCGAGATTAAAACGTACAGTGGAGGAGCATCATCCCCGGGCCTAAGGGCACAGGGAGAGCGCCAGGAATTCGCAGCGGGAGCGAGATCGATGAGCGACTACATGTTCATGCTGGAGAATCATTTGAGCCCGGTGCAAAACCGTGTCGTGGCGCAGGTCCAGCAGGCGGCTTCGCAAGCCAACGTGAACCTCTTTCTCACCGGAGGCGCGGTGCGGGACATGCTGGGCGGGTTTCCCATTCGCGATCTGGATTTTACGGTCGAGGGAGATCCGTTCAAGCTGGCGAAGGCGGCCTCCGAGCTGGGCGGCGCCAAACAGGTGGCTTCCGATGAGCTGCGCGGCAGCATCGACCTGCTTTTCCCGGGTGGAGTCACCGTGGAAATCTCCATGGCGCGCAATGAGCGCTATGCCAAGGGCGGTTCCCAGCCCGAAGTAACCCCAGCCACCATTCACGAAGACTTGCGGCGGCGGGACCTGACGGTGAACGCCATGGGGTTGAGCTTGAACCGGGCCTCCCTGGGCTTGCTGATCGACCCGACCAATGGGTTGGCCGACCTGGAGCAGCGGGAGTTGCGCGTGGCCAACAACCGCTCGCTCTATGACGATCCGGCGCGGATCCTGCGGCTGATCCGGTTCCAGGTTCGCCTGGGCTTCACCCTCGAAGCGAAAACCGCCCAGCAGTACGAAAATGTGCGGCTGGAAGAGCTGGAGAAGCAGATCCCGGCGCGCAAGCTGTTTAAGGAGCTGGCGGCGATCGCCGCCGAACCAAACCCGGCTGAGGTGCTGGCGGCGCTGGAAAAGGAGAAGTTGCTGGGTTTGTTCTCGCCCGCGCTGGCGGGGCCGAAGTTGAATCTGAGCGGCTTCGCCAAATTGCAGAAGGCCAGGCAAACCCTGGCGCTGGCGGCGGATTATCCGGTGGACTGGTTGGCGCTGTTCCTGCACCTGCTCGAAGAAAAGTTGACCCCCAAGGAGATTGCGGCGCTGGCCAAGGCCACGGCGATGCGAAAGTCGGAGGCCGAGATGCCGGCCAAGCTGGCGGCGGCGGCCAAACAACTGGAGAAAGCCTTGAAATCGCCCAAGCTCCGGAAGGCGTCTCAAGTCTACGAAGTGCTTCACGAAGCTCCCGGCGAAACCGTCCTCTACGTGTTTTTGAACACCCGCGAACGGATTGTGCAGGACCGGATCCGCAACTATTTCCAGAAGTACCTGCCTGCTTCGCAAGAGGTCACGGACCGCCAAGTGGCGGCGGCCGGGCACCAGCCGGGAAGCGCGAAGTTCCAGAAGGCAAAGGAAGAGATGATCCGAACGAGGCTGGATTCACGGCCGAAGAAGGCGCCCGAACCGGCGGCGGCAGAGCCCGACAGCGGGGCCGCGCCCGCTGGCCCGCGCCGCAGCGCCCAAGCGTAAGCGAGCTCCGTCCACACGGCAACTGCCGGCGCGCTGGTTTCCGGACGGCTGATCTCCAAAAGGAGAAGCTGCCTCAGCGGTTGCCGAGGTTGAGGATGACGATGCCGACCAGGATCAACCCGATGCCGAGGAACTTGTTGCGCGTCAGCGGCTCGCCGAAAAACAGGCGGCTCCAAAACAGGGTCCGGATGTAACCCAGCGCCACCATCAAGTGATGCCGCGCTCGAAGTCGGACTCCTCGAAATACCCAACAGAAAGCAGCGGAGGCAGACCCCCGGCGCGAGGGACGGATGGCCCATGGCCGGGGCGTAGCACTTGCGGTAGGTCCGCTCGACGCAGGCGTCGAAGTTGGCCCGCTCCAAGATCTCGTTCACCCGGCGGTAGAAGGGGTGGAAGCCGTGAGCCCGCAACTGGCTGGGGGCGACCCAGAGGGCGGCCTGTTTCGGTTTGCGTTTGCCAAGCGCCATGCCCAATTATCGCTCTAAAACATTTTCAGTTCAAGATGTTTTGCGGGACTTTATCCACGGGCTGATAGGGCGAGTGCGACGGCACAAACATAGCGAATCAGCGTTCACGTCATCACAGTCCTGCTTTCTGTATTAATCGTGCGATTCTTCCGTCACTCCACCGCAGGGTATTGCGCAAATAGGAGCCTCTTCCGAGCCGGGAGCGGCCGCCGTTCGGGCTCAGTTTCGGTCGTCCCTGAGCCAGGGCCTGCCGCCGGATTTCCGAAACGAATGGGTCAGCTCGAGCGCGTTTGTTTCCGAACACGGATCCGCTGGGAACCTACGATCAGGAGACTGCCGGGCAGGTCTTCCTCGGCCACGCACGCCAGCAAACGCTTCAATGCCGCCTCAGCTTGTTCCACGGTCGTAGGCCATACTCTCAACCGCACCACCCCGGCATGGCTGCCCAAGGGATAGGTGCGAGCGTCTGCGAAGTCTTCGTCGAAGGTGACGACGATGGCTTCTCTCGCTTGCGCCCACCGGAATACTACTTCATCGGCCGCGCCTGCCAATCCCACCTCGTTCGCATGAAGCACCCGCCATTGCGGCCGCTCTTGGCGAAGGAACTCCCCAACCGCTTGGGGAACGTTTTGATCCAGCAAGATGGTGAGCTTCAATGCGGGATGACCTGTTCCTCGTCCACGACCGCGGCGGCGTACTCAAGCGCCGCACTAACATCCTCGCGGGTCAGCTCGGGATAACACGCCAGGATGCGCTCCACCGTATAACCGCCTGCGATCATGCCCAGGATGTTGCGTACCAGGATTCGCGTGCCGCGGATCACCGGCTTGCCGCCGCAAATCGCAGGGTTCACTTCAATGCGGTCCATACTTATAGTCTACCGGAAGCAGTCACTCACAGCCGGACAGTCAACATCAGCCGCTCACCCGGAAATGTCATGCCCGCGGTGGCATTGTCCATTCGGGAGGCCCTCCCGCGCCAAGCCGGCCGGGCTCAGCGGTTGCCGAGGTTGAGNATGACGATTCCGANCAGGATCAATCCGATGCCNAGGAACTTGTTGCGCGTCAGCGGCTCGCCGAAAAACAGGCGGCTCCAAAACAGGGTCCAGATGTAACCCAGCGCCACCATCGGATACAACACGCTCAGCTCGCCTTCCCGCAGCCCGAGCACAAAAAAGAACGAAGAGAGGACGAAGAAGCCGACGCCTGCGGCCAGCCGCCAGTTGAACAGCAATGTGCGGATCTGACGGTGCAGCCTTGCCGCGCCGGACTTCAGAAACACGGCGCCGAACGACCCGATGAACGCGGCCAGCAGAACCAGCAGGATCGAGGAGAGTGGCGTCTTCACGGCCGGCTGTTCCTCCCAAGCACGGCGACGCCGGTGACGATGATGACGACCCCGAGCAGTTTGAACAAATTCATCGACTCCCGGAAGACCGCCACCGAAAGCAGAGTAACCCAGACGTAGGTGAGGGAGATCACCGGGTAGAGGATCGAAAGTTGGCCGTCGCGGAGCGCCAGCACCAGCAGAACCGTGCTGATGCCGTAAAGGCTGTAGCCGGTGACGATCGGCACGCTGGTCAACATGGCGATGGGGTTGCCGCTGGGCAGTTGAGCGGCGCCATGTTTGATCAGAACCTGGGCCGCAGCGCCGAAGATGGTGCAGAAGAACACCAGCGCGATGGATTGGCGCGGAGTGAAATGGAACGACTTGCGTTCGGGCACGGGTTTGGGTGCGGCTGCGCTCAAGGTTTTCGTTTGACGATCTCTCATCATAACTGAATTCCGGCGCCGGGTTGGCCGCACGGTTGCCGCGGGACCCTTAAATTTGAGGCGCCGGCGCGGAGCGCCCGTCCAGCGGCGGGGCTTGGCGTACAATCAGAACTTGTTGCCCCCCACAGCCGCCGTTGTGGTGCCGACTTTGAATGCGGGACAGCCGCTGGAGGAGTGTCTGCGCTCGCTGGAGCGGCAGAGTTTCCAGGATTTTGAGGTGATCGTGGTCGACAACAGCGGCTGCGGGCGGGCGAAGCAAGCCGTGCTCGGTGACAAAGTGCGGCTGGTGGAGAACCTGCGCAACCTGGGCTTTGGCGCCGCGGTGAATCAAGCTCTGCGCATGACGCACAGCACGTACGTAGCTGTTCTCAACGATGATGCCGCCGCCTGGCCGGACTGGCTGGGCGAACTCGTGCGCCTGCTGGATGCGCGCCCGGAGGCGGGAATGTGCGCTTCTCAGATCCGGCTGGCGGGCACGGAGTTGCTGGACTCGGCGGGCATGTTGCTGTGCGCCGACGGCTCCAGCAAGCAGCGCGGCCGCCTTCAGCCGCCGGAGCGCTATGCCAGCGAGGAGGAAGTCCTGTTCCCAAGCGGTTGCGCGGCCCTGTACCGCCGGGCGATGCTGGAACAAATTGGAGGGTTCGACGAGAGCTTTTTTCTGTACTCGGAAGATACGGACTTGGGGCTGCGCGCGCGATGGGCGGGGTGGCGCTGCCTGTACGCGCCGAAAGCTGTGGTGGAGCACCGCTACTCACAAACGGCGGGCGAGGCGTCGCCATTGAAGGCTTACTACGTGGAAAGGAACCGGCTGTATGTGGTGATCAAGAACTTCCCGTGCCGCGCCCTGGCGGCGGCGCCTTGGGCGGCGCTGGCGCGCTATTTCTGGCACGCCGCGGGGATGTGGAGCGGACGCGGAGCGGCGGCTCGCTTCCGCCAGGAGGGGCAGGGCGGTTGGAAGTTGCCCTATTACGTGCTGCGGGCGCACCTCGCCCTGATTCCGGCCTTACCCCGGCTCATTCAGCAGCGGCGGCGCATCCTTCGCTCGGCGCGGATCACAACTCAGGAGTTCCGGGCTTTGATGAAGCAGNATTCGATTAGCCCGCGGGAGGTGGCGCTGCAATGAGCGGCAACATGCCTCCCGGCTCTCTACTGGTGATTGTGCCCGCGTATAACGAGCAGGCGAGCATCGCGCGGGTGGTGCGTGAAATTCGTGAGGTCCTGCCGGAGGTTCCGGTCGTCGTCATCGACGACTGTTCGGCGGACGCCACAGCCTGGGAGGCCCAGGCAGCGGGCGCCCGGGTCCTTTCCTTGCCGCATCACCTAGGGCTGGGCGGCGCAGTGCAGGCCGGCTACAAGCTCGCCTACGAGCTGGGCTACGAGTANGTGGTGCGCGTNGACGGCGACGGCCAGCATGATCCGCGCGACATTCCGCGGCTGCTCGAAGCGCTGCGTGNATCGGGCTGCGAGATGGCCATCGGTTCCCGCTTCCTGGACGGAGACGAAGGACACACCAGCTTCGCCCGGCAAGTGGGAGTCCGGCTGTTCCGCCTGCTGCTGCGGCCGATTCTAGGGCGCGAGGTGCGCGATCCGACCTCGGGCTTCGTGGCGGTGAACCGGGCCGCGCTTCAGGTGTTCAGCAAAAGTTTCCCTCTGGAGTATCCCGAGATCGAAGCGCTGGTGGTGCTGCAACGCCGGGCTTTCCGCTTTGTCGAAGCGCCTTGCCGGATGAGGCCGCGGATGGGAGGACGCAGCTCGATCACCGCTCTTAAGTCCTTCTACTATCCGCTGCACGTGCTGCTGGGCGTGTTTGTGAATATCCTGAAGTTTGAGCACAGGCGGTGGAGGAGATGACNATGGAACGCCTGTTGAATGTGTTGACGGTTTTCAGCGTGGTGTTGCTGATCCTGGTGCTGCGCTCGGTGCGGAAGGCACACATCCGCGCGGAGTATTCGGTGAGCTGGTTGGGCGCGGCCCTCACGCTGCTGGCGCTGTCGCGAATGGAGGGGTTTCTGGGGCGCCTGGGGCAGTTTCTGGGTGTGGCCAACCCGCCGCTGGCGCTGGCCTTCATTACCGGCGGCATCTTCTTGATTGTCTTTTACCGTCACTCGGTGGTTCTTTCCGAACTGAAGGACGCGAATATCTCGCTGGCCCAGCGGGTCGCCATCTTGGAATTTCACCTTCGGACGCTGCATGAAGAGCAAAAAGCAAAAAGCGGCGCCTAAGCCGGCAGCCGCTCCGGCGACAGCCCAGGCTCCCACCCCCAGTTTGAAGACTTGGCACGCCGCCCTGGGACTGGCGGCGGCGCTTGGCGCGGCCATGCTGGTTTACGGGCCCGCACTGAACGGACCGTTCGTATTCGACGATATCTATCTGCCTTTTTTTTCGCCCCGGTTTGCCGAAGCGCCGCTGCCGGTGGCGATCCACGGCACCCGCCCGTTTCTGCTGTTCAGCTTCTGGATCAACAGCAAGTTGGCCGGAGCGGAGCCGTTTCTGTATCACTGGTTCAACGTCCTGTTTCATGTGCTGAACGCCTTCTTGGTGTTCCTCATCGCGCGCAGATTGTTCGAATGGAGCGGATGCGAGGGGCGGCCCAAGGAGTGGCTGGCGGCCTTCGCCGGCGCGCTGTTTCTCCTCCATCCGGTACAGACGGAAGCGGTCAGCTACGTCACCAGCCGTTCAGAGAACCTCAGCGTTCTGTTTTTGCTCCGCGGCCGCGATCTTCGTTTACCGGAAGCGGACCGCCGTTTCCTGGCCGGTGGTTTTGGCGATCCTGATTCTGTATGCGGCAGCCGCTTCCACCAAGGAGCACACGGTGGTGTTGCCCGCGGTGCTGCTGCTCATCGACTATTTCTGGAACCCAGGCTTCTCCTTCTCCGGGATCCGCCGCAACTGGCGGCTCTACGTTCCCATCGCCATAGGAGCGGCGCTGGCCGTGGCCTATGTCTTCGACATCCTGCGGCAGGCGGTGACGGCCGGCTTCGGAATGAAGGAGCTGCCCTGGAACCATTACTTCTACACGCAGTGGCGGGTGCTGTGGATCTACATCCGGCTGTTCCTGTTCCCTGCGGGGCAAAATGCGGACTGGGCTCACGGCACGGTGCGCAGCCCGTTGGACCCGATGGCTCTGGCCGGACTCATCGGGCTGATCGGCTTGGTGGGGGCGGCGCTCTGGCATCGCAAGCGCTATCCGGTGGCGAGCTTCGGCATCTTATGCGCCCTGCTGTTGTTTGCGCCGACTTCCTCGGTGGTCCCGATCGAAGATGTGGTGGCCGAGCGCCGGATGTATCTGCCGATGCTGGGGCTGTCGCTAGCCGCGGCGGAATTGCTGCGAATTTGGCGGGCGCGTCCAGGCGTGCGGGCAGGCGCGGCGGCCGCGGTCCTGGTTTTGCTCGGAGCGGCTTGCTACAACCGGAACCAGGTGTGGAGCAGCGACCGGCTGCTTTGGGAGGACGTGCTGAAGAAGTCGCCTTGGAACGCCAGGGCGCGCGGACATTTGGGCGTGGCCTACTACAAAGAAGGGCGTTGCCAGGAGGCGGCGGCCCAGTTCGAAACGCTGGCGAAGGGACAACGCCCGGAGGCACGGAGCTTCGTGAACTGGGCGCTGGCGCTGGATTGTTTGGGGCGGCCCGAAGAGGCCATCGCGAAGTTGCAGGAGGCAATTGCCATCACGCCGGACAGCAATGTCTACGCCCAACTGGCGATGCTCTACGGCAAGCAGGGGAAGGCGGAGGAAGCCTACCAAGCCATTGAAAAAGCCCTGGAGCTGGATCCGCGCAACGACATGGCGTATTTTTACCGGGGAAATCTGCGGAGTCTTCAAGGGGACTACGCGCGGGCTGCCGAGGACTACCGCCAGGCGCTGGCCGTC
>JGI24721J44947_10010169_pt1 | contig 11959 bp, 10 predicted proteins | sample YelNatPaOPGAMG01_FD_44947 | JGI IMG/M metagenome (IMG submission 44947)
GGTCTGGCAATTGGGCTAACATTAATGGCGATGAAAAAGAAAGCACTTCTGGCAGGTTTTCTGGGCTGGGTCGTTCCCGGGCTGGGTCACATCTATCTTGGCAAGTATTTTCGCGGCCTGATTTTTCTGGTAGCCATCGGTCTGATGTCCTGGCTGGGGCTGGCTATGGGTGGGAAGATATACCCGCTTCAGGCCGAAAATCCTTTAACCGTTCTGGCCTTTTTTTCTGACCTGGGCAACGGACTGCTTTATTTTCTGTCTCGCTTCTTGAACCTCGGTCTGGGAGAAATGGAACGCGTGTCCTTTGAATTCGGTACCGCCTACCTGGCCGGAGCAGGTTTACTCAACTACCTCATCATGCTTGATGCCTGGGACATAGCCAGGGGGAAAAAATCATGATTCTGGAAAGCCACCTCTTCACGATGATTATTTATGCTTTTCTGGTTTCCGTGGTTCTGGCCATCATTCGCCGACCGGATTTTAAATCCAGGCTAAAATACGGCCTGACCCTCTTCCTGGTCATGCTCCTGGCTTCTCTGGCTTTCGGCTGGTTTATGTATCTTTTCGCCAAATAATCCCGGATGTTTTTGCCCTTTCATTTTTTCTCGTTCTTTTCTTATTATTTTTAGGCTGTATTTTTAACTGCCCGACAAAAGTTTTATCCCTGAACAAGAAAAACTTTTTACCCGTTTTAAAATCTGTTATAATCAATCTCCGTTAAAACCATGAAGTACGAAACCATCATCGGTCTGGAGATTCACGCCCAGCTACAAACCAGGACTAAACTCTTTTGCCGCTGCAGCACCGAGTTTGCCCGGCGCCCGAACACTCTGACCTGCCCGGTCTGCCTTGGTTTGCCAGGCTCTTTACCCACCCTGAACGCCGCGGCCGTTAAAATGGCCATCAAACTAGCTCTGGCGCTCAAGGCTCGCCTGAACCTTAAATCCAGGTTCAGCCGGAAAAATTATTTTTATCCCGACCTGCCTAAGGGTTACCAGATTACTCAGTACCATCTGGCCATTGCCGAGGACGGCCAGCTGGAAATTGAAGTAAACGGCCAGAGAAAAATAGTTGGCATTGAAAGAATTAACTTAGAAGAGGATGCCGGTAAATCCATCCATGATGGTCAGCCGGATTCTGACCGCCGGACTTACCTGGATTTCAACCGCTGCGGGGTCCCGCTGCTGGAAATAGTCGGCCGGCCGGACCTGCGCTCACCGGAAGAAGCCGTGGAGTTTGTGCAGAACCTCCGCACCCTGCTTCAGTACCTGGAAATCTGCGACGGAAACATGGAAGAAGGTAACCTGCGCTGCGATGCTAACCTGTCTGTGCGACCGGCTGGCTCCACCATCCTGGGGACCAAAACCGAAGTTAAAAATTTAAATTCTTTTCGTTTCTTAGCCCGCGCTCTGGAATACGAAGCTAACCGCCATATTGAGCTTATGGAGCGAGGCGAAAAAGTCATCCAGGAAACCAGGGGCTGGGATGCAGCTGAAAACCGCACCGTCCCCCAGCGCAGCAAAGAAGAAGCCCATGATTACCGTTATTTCCCGGAACCTGACCTTCCGCCTCTGGTCTTAAGCGAAGAATTCGTAGCTGAAGCGGCCAGCGAAATACCAGAACTTCCCCAGGCTAAACAGGAAAGGTTTGTTCGCCAATACAACCTGCCTGCCTACGACGCTCATATCCTGACCGGCTCCCGGGCTCTGGCTGATTATTTTGAGGCCGTAGCCAGAAGCTGCGGAAACCCCAAACAGGCCAGCAACTGGATAATGAGAGAAGTGCTCCAGTACCTTAAAGAGCACGACCTGCCCATAGAGAAATTTCCCGTCCGGCCAGATTACCTGGGCACGCTGATTAAATTAACCGAGAGTCAGATGATAACTCTGACGCTCGCTAAAGAAAAGGTTTTCCCGGAAATGATTGCCTCAGGAAAAACTCCTGAAGCCATAATAGAAGAACAGGGACTCAAACCCATCACCGACGAGGAAGCTCTGCGGCAAATGATTGAGGAAGTAATCCAGAAGAACCCGGGCCCGGTCAATCAGTACCTGGAAGGTAAGGTTCAGGTCCTGGGATTTTTGCTGGGACAGGTTATGAAACTGAGCAAGGGAAAAGCTAACCCGCAAAAAGCCCAGCAACTGCTGAAAACAGCGCTTGATAATCTCAAGAAATAAATTAAAATCCTGAGATTGAATGATACAGCTATACCATATCTGGAAACAATACCAGAAGCCGCACTGGGCTCTTGCGGACGTCTCCCTGGAGATAAATTCCGGNGATTTTTGCTTTATAACCGGGCCGAGCGGCTCGGGCAAAACCACCCTGCTGAAAATTATTTTCCGNGAATTATTCCCCACCGAAGGTCAGGTAGTGATTGATGGCGTGAACATTCTGAAAATTCCTGACCATAAAATCTACCGCCTGCGCCGCACTATGGGCATCGTTTTTCAGGATTTCCGGTTGCTCTTTCACCAGAGTGTTTTTGAGAATGTAGCCATCCCCTTAAGAATTATCGGTTTGCCCTACAAAGAAATCCGGCGCCGGGTATTTCAGGCCCTGCGACAGGTAAACCTTCACCACAAAATGTGGGAATATCCCCAGCGACTGTCTTACGGCGAACAGCAGCGGGTGGCCATCGCCCGGGCGATTGTCAACAACCCCAGCCTGCTGCTGGCTGATGAGCCCACCGGCAACCTGGACCCGGAGCTGGCGTTTGAGATTATGACTATTTTCAAAGAAATCAACAAACAGGGAGCTACGGTTATCATCGGCAGCCACGACCGGGAATTAATCAGACACTTTGGCGACAAGATTTTTTTCCTGCAAAAAGGAAAAATCATCGGAAAGGAAGAGAAAAAGTGAGGTTGAGACAGCTTGGCTACCTGGCCCGGGCCGCTGGTTCTAACCTGTGGAATTTCCGCGGCCGCAACCTGGTGTCCATTTTAATCATTGGCTTTTCTTTTCTGATTATTGGCATATTTCTTTCTCTATCGAACAACCTCACTTACCTGGGCGAACAGCTCTCCAACAACCTGGCCATTTCTTTTTTTCTAAACCGCAGCCTGAAGAGCGAAGACCTAGACCGCATCAAACAGGAGATTTTAAGCTCTGGATTGAACTTAGAAATTAAACTGGTTTCTTCCGAGGAAGCCCTGCAGCGTTTTAAAAGTAACTTTCCCGAACTTCAGGATATTATCTCCAGCTTAAACACCAACCCTTTTCCGCCGGCTTTGGAAGTCCGCTTCAAAGAAAGGGCCATTAGTCTTCAGGCTCTGACGGCTTTTATGGACAGGATAAAAAGGGTGCCGGGCGTGGAAGACGTGCAGTTCAACCAGGAATGGGTGGAAAAAATGGATTCGCTTAGCCGCATTGTCCGGGCCATCGGCCTGTTTTTAGGCAGCATCCTCATCCTGGCCTCTTTCTTTATCATTTCCAACGTCGTCCGGCTGAACGTTTTTGCCCGGAAAAACGAAATTGAAATTCTCCGGCTGGTGGGAGCTACCAACACCTTCATCCGTCTGCCTTTTCTGATAGAAGGTTTTGTCCTGGGTTTTCTGGGGAGTTTGCTTTCTCTTGGCATTCTTTTCCTGCTGATGAAACTCTTTCCTCTCTACGTGGGAAGTTCCCTGGGAGCAGCCCGCCAGCTTTTTGAGCTCAGACCTCTGACCGGCGAACAGATGGGCTGGCTGGTAGCTGGTGGAATCATCACCGGAACGCTGGGCAGCGTCACCTCTGTCTCCAGGTTTCTGAGAGTCTGATTCACAGTTTGTTAAAAATAAATAAAAAAACAAGAAAAATATTAATTGACTGTAAAAGCGATTTTTTTTTACAATTTAAAGGGACAGATGGAAAGTTTAGGTAAACAGCTTCAGAAAGAAAGAGAGAAGAAGGGAATTAACCTGAAGGATATCTCTCTGCAAACCAAGATTGGCCTGCGACATCTGGAAGCCATCGAAAATGACCGTCTTGACCTTTTACCCGGTGGCTTTTTTACCCGGCAGATAGTCAAGACCTACCTAATTTCTATAGGTCAGGACCCGGGAGAATGGTTACCAAAGTACATAGAAGCCGGGCTAATAGAGCCAGAAGAAGCCGGGAGGCAAAAACCCAAAAAACCCGCCCGGGACAGGTCCGAAGTGCTGCATAAATTTTTCACCGGTCTGGCCATTCTGGTTATAGTCCTGGCGGTTTCCATCCTGGTTATTTTCTCCATAAAATCTTCAAAAAAGACGGCTGAAAGTCTTAAGCAGCAATTATCAACTCCGGTGGAAACAGCAAAACAGGAAAAAACCGTACCCACTCCCCCGGCGACCACAGAACCCGCAGCTGAACAGAGACGACACCCGGAACTGAGTCGGCTCTTGTCCAGGAATATCAGGGTCTTAACCTGGAGTTAAATTTCACAGAAGAATGCTGGATTCAAGTTTATGCTGACGGGCAGCTGGTGTTAGACGGGCTTAAGCTTCAAGGATACAAGACCACAGTCAAAGCAGAAAAGGAATTGCTGATAAACACCGGAAACGCNGGAGCCATTAATTTTACTCTGAACGGNCGGCCAGGAAAGCCTCTGGGCAAAAGGGGCGCCGTCCTCAAGAATATAAAAATTACCAAAGACAACCTGCAGGAATTCCTGGCTGAGACGGNNCCACAGTAAGAACCGGCCCAAACGGCCTGGACTGAGCCAGAACAACAACCATGCCCATTGATAAATCTGAAGCCATAATCTTACGAACCCAGAACCTGGGAGAGCAGGATAAGTTGGTTGTTTTTTTTAGCCGGGAAAAAGGACTGATTAAAGGTGTGGCCAAGGGAGCCCGGAAGTTTAATAACCGCTTTGGCAGCAGCCTGGAGCCATTTTCCGTGGTAAAAATCCTTTACTACGAAAAAGAGAAGCACGACCTGGTTACCATCAGCAACTGCGACCTGCTGGAGTCTTCTTTTGAACTCTACCGCGAGATGAAAACCAGCTGGGCCCTGGCTTACGTAGCTGAACTGGTGGAAAAATTTTCGCCCTACCGAGAAAAAGAGGAGATACTTTATCGTTTACTCTTATCTTTTATCAAAACTCTTAAAGAAGGGCAGCGCCTTGAATATTTGATACATTATTTTGAATTCTGGTTTTTGAAAATAAACGGCATCCTGCCCGACTGGACCGCCTGCCAGAAATGCCACCGGCCGCTCACTCAGCAGGCCAGTCTGAACCCGCAGCGAGATGGTTTTCTCTGCTCGCGCTGCGCTGAAGATAAGAGATTAACCCTAAATCAGAACCAGCTGAAAGCTCTTGACTGGATAAGAAAAAAGGCTCCGGCCGTAAGCCCGGAAATTAATCTGACCGAGGAAGAATGGAAACAGCTGGGCCGGGTTTTACAGGCCCTCATTATTTACAGCCTGGAGGAGACCCCCCGCACCCTGAATTTCATAGATTTTTAGCCTTTTAGCTGCTTCAGACAAACAGTGGGGAAAAAATAAGGTTTAAAGCCAACTTTCCTGACCTCAGCGGTCTGATGGTTTCTACCTGTCAGCTGTTAAAATTGACGGCTTAACTGAATCCTTGGCCATAACCAAATCCTCTGCCCCAATCTGTTGAGCACTGAAATACGAATCCCTCTAAAATAAGTGGGCTACAGCTGAGGCGCGACTTCCAGTCACCTAACAACCGGAAAAAGCTTTTTTTCTGCCACCCATCTTCACCTCAAATAAATTAAACAGCCAAAAGGAAAACAGCAAAAAATTAAAAATTCAAAAAAAATGTTGCACCTGCGCCCAAAACGATGATAAAATAACTTTTTCAAATTTAAAGAAAAATTCTGAGCTGAAGTTAAAATTAGAAAGATCAAAAAGCGCGTTTAACTTAAAAAAAACATCGTTGGGATAATTAATGGCGAGGCTCAGGCCCGAGGGCCTGAGCACCTCCATACCGTTTTCCTTCTTAACCTAAATTCCCTCCGGGGAGGGCGCCAGCCCTCCCTTCTTTTTTTTCTGAACCTTAACCGCTAAGAATGGAAACAACGGAAAAAAGCCGTCCTTCTTAATCCAGCCTAAACCAGTCGGGTAAACTTTCGGGCTTTATGATTTCTTCTCAGACAAGGTAACTGATAACCTTGCCTTCAGCGTCGCAGTTTCTGAACCAGGCCAGAACTGGTTTGTTCTGGCTGTCATAAAATCGGCCCAGAAGAATCATGATTAAGTCCACCACCAGACCTATGCCCAGGCAGCCGAGAGTTAACAGCCAGATCACTCCTGTTCCAGTTTTGCCCACATAAAAACGGTGGGCTCCAAAAATCCCCAAAAACCAGCAAAAAAGAAGAGCTACCAGCCTTGATTTTTCAGACATCAGGCCTCCTTCTTAAAATAATTATTTTTAAAAAAAAATTACCAAAATTACTTAGCCAAACCATTTCCCAGCTACCCGGAACCGTCTTTTTCCTTTTTTGGGTCGTAATAAAAAGGCCAGACAAATCATCCTGCTAACAGGTCTCCTGCTCATCTGGGACTCTCTTCCTGGCCACCACCCTCACCCGGAAAATTCTGGCACCTGACTTCCAGCAGAAGAAAAATTTCTCCCTACCCCTCAGCCAAAGTTAGCGTGTGCCAGAGCAGTTTTTCCTTAACACTCCCCTGGCCTGGGCCAAGGCCATAATTTCTTATTTGTTGCGGCCAAAGGGCAAAGTATTTTTGCCTCTAACCGGATTTTTCTACCGGGCGATATTTATTAAATAGCCCAGTATAATCATAAAACCGCCAGTCCGGTTACGACCGGCTATTTCCGGATGAGACTGAATGTTAGAAAGCCCATAATTAAACCGTGCTCCAAGAACTGCCTGTCCGGTTCCCAGCTTCCAGCTCAGGCCAGCTGCCCCGCAGAGGCCGAAATTCCAGCGGTTAATTTCCTGGCTGACATCAGTATTAGCCTCAAAAGAAACAGGCTCTGGGCTTACAGGCTGGGTGCCAGCCTCGTCCAGATATATCAAGCTGCTTCCACTGGTCACCGTCTTGGCTCTTACTCTGTAGCCGGCATAGCCTCCAACAGCAAAGAATAAACCCGGCCGCTCGCCGGTATCAATCTGCAACATCAACGGCACCTCAACATAATCAATAATCGTTTCATTGTGGAAATTAGCATAAAGAGGTACGTCTGGTGGGAGCGGCAACGGAACCTGACTTGGGTCTATTGGCTGCATCCCATCTCTTTTGCCCCCCTGGGAGGAATAATTGATTTCCGCCCTGAGATTAAGGTGCGTGCTTAAAGGCTGGATTAAAGTTAAGCCCAGAAAAGGCGCTTTTCTGGAAGTATAACCCTGGCTCAGCGGATTATCGCCGCCTTTAAGGTTGGGCAGACTCAACCCGCCGTGTGCTCCAAACCATGTTTCTGTAGCGTAAAACAAATTGCTGGAAGATAAGATAAAGAGCATTATTAAAACCAGCTTAAAAACGTGACCCGGGAAAGAACTGTTCAGCCATCTCTTTCTCATCCGTTTCCTCCTTAAATTTATTAGTTTTTCTTATAACCTAACCCGCTTAAAAAGTCAACTTCAAGGTCACTCGACAGGATAAAGAAAAGCAGCCACCTTAAGAATAATCTTTTTTATTCAAGCTCTCACAACCGCGAATTTGCCTGACTCATGACTATTTTAAAAGCCAAGGAGAAAGATTATTTATTCCTGGAGAAAACCCGGGATAAAAGGCCAGGCCTGGACGAAACTTTGGCTTCCAGAAAAAAATTGTTCTTAAATTAAAAAGGCACAACTTTTAGACCACAAAACCGGTCCACAAAAAGAAAGACTTTTAAACCCTTTTCCCTACCTGCCCAAGCAGCATATTCAGAATTATGTTTCTCAAAGAACTCCGGTAGAGAAAAAGCAGGGGCAAGTTTTTCTTGCCCCTGCTTTTCTGCCTCCAAAGCTGTTTAAAACGCAGCTATGTCTCTTCCTCAACTCTGTTTTAGTCAATCAACCTTAATCGGTGGCAGGCTTGGCAAAACACTGAATCCTGCTTCTGACAAAGCCCGGCTCAGACCAGAAACATCCTTTTCATAAAATTCATTAACTTTTTTAACAAAATCTGAAAGCCTGGCTCTGGCTTTCTCATACTTCACCTGGGCCGGCTGACTGATTGGTTCATAACCAGCAGAGGAAATTTCCCGGACCGCGGAATTGACTATGGACATCAACCCTTCTGAGGTATCTACCAACCCCTGTTTAGGCGGCGTAGGATTCATTGTTTCCATTAATTCCTTAAGCTTCTTTTCCACTTCGGCCATCTGTTTCATCACTTCTGCCATCTTCTGATTTCTCTGCCCTCTGGCCAGCTCTCTTACGGCCTGCAAAGCTCGCTGTGTCTGTTGCAGACGGGAATTAACCATCTGTGCCAGGCGAGAAAGCTGCTGGGCCTGGCGAGCCTTTTCATAATTTGCCTTTAGCACCGTTTCGTCAATTTTAAGCCTGGGGTCCGGCTTCACCTCAAAGCTCTGGCTGACTTCCTGGTCCTCATACTTGATCTTAACGGTGTAAATTCCCGGAGGAACTGTTATACCACCCCTGCCGCCAAAAAAGCTGGCAGCCGCCTGTCTGGACGTCGCCGCCGGTTCATCAGAAACCGGAGTGGGCTCCACTTCCCGGAAATCCCAGTAAACGCGGTTTAGACCCTTCTCTTCCGGGCCGTTCATCTGTCTGATTACCCGACCCTGGCTGTCCAGGATGGTGATGGAAACCCGACCGCTAACACCTGCCATCTGCCTCATCATGGCCAGAGCCTGTCCACCCTGTCTGGCAAATTGTGACATCAACTGACTTTGCGGAGACGTTTCCGCCGTCTGGTCCTCAGAAGCTTTCTTTTCTGAAGGTATCAAATAATAAGTAAAGCAAGCCCCCAGGGTCTTGTTCTGGCCGTTAAACTCCCCGTCTCCTGGGCTCATGTAGGAACTGGTGCGTCCGGTGACAAACTGAATGGCCGGGTTCACTTTAAAAAGATGCAATTTTTTCTTCAGAATTTCTTCCGCAAGTTCTCTCAGCGGAGAGATGTCATCCACGATGTACAGAGCCCGGCCGTGAGTGGCCACGATCAGGTCGTGTTCCAACGGGTGCACAGCAATATCATAAACCGGGCAGGTAGGAAGCCCGCTGGTCCACTTAAACCAGCTCTGCCCGCCGTTCAAGCTGACAAACAGGCCAAACTCTGTGCCCAGATAAAGCAGGTCTTTCTTGACCGGGTCTTCTTCTATGGCCCGACAATAGCCATCAATTTCTGGTGTGACCAGGCTTTTCCAGGTTTGTCCAAAATCACGGGTAACAAAAACATAAGGCGTGAAATTTGACCTCATATGGTCATCAAAGACCACATAGGCTGTCCCGGCCTCAAAATGTGAAGGTTTGATATGGGGAACAGCCGCACCAGCTGGCACCAGCGGTTTTTTGCCTGAAGTCAGGTTTTTAGAAACCAGTTCCCAAGTCTTTCCCCCATCTCTGGTTAAATGAACCAGGCCATCATCGGTCCCTACCCAGATTACCCCCTGTTTCACCGGGCTGGGGGCAATGCTCAGAATGGTACAATAGTTTTCTGCGTTAGTCACATCCAGGGTTAAACCGCCGCTTTCTTTTTGTTTTTGCTTTTCCGGGTCATTGGTGGTCAGGTCAGGAGAGATTATTTCCCAGGTCCTGCCCTTATCCCGGCTGCGATGGACAAACTGGCTGCCCAGGTAGATGGTAGAGGGCTCAAAAGGATCAACGGCAAAACCAGCATTCCAGTTAAACCTGTGTTTTACCTCTGTTTCCGTGGGCACCGCCGACCTGGTGGTTCCCAGGTTCAAATCAAAGTAAAAAAGGTTTCCACCCTGGGACATGCCGTACCCGCAGCCTGGTTTTTCCGGGTCAGGAGCCGCATCAAAGCCATCCCCGCCGCCGATGGTTTTCCAGTGGTAAAACTGGATGGCTCGCTCAGGAAGCACATAGGCCGGACCAATCCAGGTGCCGTTATCCTGCAGCCCGCCGTACAGGTTATAAGGAATTTGTAAATCAAAATTGATGTGATAATACTGAGCCAGGGGCAGGTTTTCCACAAAGCGCCAGGTCTGCCCCCGGTTATGACTTATTACCACACCACCATCGTTGCCCACTACCAGGGTCTCACCATCCTGGCTTATCCACAGAGCATGAAAATCGGAATGGGCCTGATTAAAAAGAGTCAATGGTCTGAAGGTTTTTCCTCCATCTTCACTGACTCTCAGCTGGGTCTGACAGAGGTAAACGATGTTTTCGTTTACCGGGTTGACAAAGATACGGCTGTAATAAAAAGGCCGGTTGTGAATGTCGTTATCACCGTTAACCAGCCGCCAGGTTTCTCCCCCATCATCAGAACGATAAAGCCCGTTCTTTTTGGCTTCCACCAGGGCGTAAACAACCTCAGGTTTGTTGACAGCAAAAGCCACGCCGCAACGGCCGAGCTCCCCGGCCGGCAAGCCATTCTTTTCGCTCAACTTAACCCAGGTTTCCCCTGCGTCATGGCTGACATAAATCCCGCTGCCCGGACCGCCAGAGTTAAAAAACCAAGGATAGCGCCGGTGTTCCCACAGGCAGGCAATGAGGTGGTTGGGGTTGGCAGGGTCAATGGCCATATCAGCCACACCGGTTTTTTCGTTCACGTAAAGCACTTTCTTCCAGGTGCGGCCCCCGTCAGTAGTTTTAAACACCCCTCTTTCCGGACTATCTCCCCAGGTTGGTCCGAGGGCTCCCACCAGCACCACCTCCGGATTATCTGGATGGATGATGATGTCAGAAATTTTTCTGTTTTTTCCAAGCCCATCAGCTGCCAGGTCTTTCCGCCGTCCAGGGAACGATAAACGCCACGTCCGACACTGACTGAATTTCTCGGCGCCGCTTCACCGGTCCCTACCCAGACCAGGCTGGGGTTCTTCTGATAAACGGCGATGGCCCCAACAGAAGCTACCGGCTGGTCATCAAAGACCGACTTCCAGGTCAGGCCACCGTCGGTTGATTTCCAGACTCCACCCGCAGCCCCACCCACATAGATTATACGCGGGTCAGAGGCTACTCCTTCAATGGCCCCAATCCGGCCACTCATGTTAGCCGGACCGATGTTTCTGGCTTTAAGCCCGGGGAATAATTCACCGGTGATTTTCGTCTGGGTTAAGCCAAAAGAACAGATTAAACCCAGGACCATCACCAAGACCACAAACCGGGAAAACGCTTTTTTCATCTGGCCTCCTTCTTTACCTAAAATACCATTTTTTTGACGTGAAAAATAATTTTTTTCTTCCATCCTGAGGATAACATTTTTTTCTGCCGGGCTTCATTTTCCGAAAAACTCAAAAAAGTTTTTTCCGCCCGATTTTTGTGCTTGCGGCCACCGGTTCCTTTTTAAAAAGCCAGTAAAGCTTTTCCCAACCAGATCTGGCTCTAACGGTCAATCTAAGAGAAGTTTTAAAAAATAATCTTCTTTAATCTTTTTTCCGTTATCCTTTCCTTGCTGGGTCATAGGGGGCTTTAAACCGGGGTTAATACTTAAAGCACCGCCTCAGAGGCAACTGATTTTTTTCTAAATAAAAAACCAAGACCAGCAGAACCCTTATTTCCATACCGTCATTATTGGCCCTAAACAAGCTACCGGCCCATGAGTTCTGTTTTATTCTTTGCTCTTTTCAGATATAATTAATATAGAAAAAATATTTCCAGGCGAGGCTCATGAACAAAATTTTAATCGCTTATGCCACCTATTACGGCTCCACCGAAAAAACAGTTAAGCTGATGGCCGAGCATCTTCCAGGCGCAGCGCTGTGTAACCTGAAGAAGGATCCCTGGCCCTCGCTGGACGGGTTTGAGCTGGTGGTGGTCGGTGGGCCAATTCATGCTGGTAAAATTCACCCGGCTGTCAGAAAATTCTGCCGCAAAAACCAGGAAAAGCTGCTGGCCAAAAAACTGGCTCTTTTCATCACCTGCATGTA
>JGI24721J44947_10010172_pt1 | contig 11956 bp, 8 predicted proteins | sample YelNatPaOPGAMG01_FD_44947 | JGI IMG/M metagenome (IMG submission 44947)
AAAATGGGCTTCCTGCCGGGTGAAACGCGTGGTCCCGCTCACCACCAGCACAGCCCGGTCTACCCCGGCGCTTAGATTTAAAGTCACGTCGGCAGTTTGATCCGGATTCAGCGCAACCGGCTGTACCCGGGTGGTCGTCCCTTCCAGGATCAGCATCAGACGGTAGGTTTGCGGCAGCACATTGCGGATGCGCACGAAACCAGCCCCTTGCCAACCCCCGTCGTCGCTCTCGAAATCGCTGTTGTAGCCGATCTGCGGGATGGACACATCGTCCAGCAGGAATCCCTCGCCATTGACCGCCGCATCGGTGACATACTCGAAGCGCAGTTGCACTTTCTTCCCGTCGAATTGGGAAAGATCCACCGTCTCTTTGATCCAATTCGGTGTTGTCCCGTTGTACCCCCAGCCATAACTGTTCCCCGAAGGATTGCGGTCGGTGCTCGAAGGGGTTTTTAAGATTTGCCAGTGCACGCCGTCGGTCGAGGCTTCCAGGTAAACGTAATCATAATCCTTCTCGACATCGTACCAGATCCAATAAGAGAAAGTCAGCGGGCCGCTTACATTGGTGAAATCGAAGGCATGTGTCAGGGTCATGTCCGATTCATCACCTTTGTTCGACCAGAAGAAATATTGCCCGGAATGGGCCCCCTCCGGTAATACGCCGACCTGCGTGTCGCCCTGGAAATGAAGGGTGTACTGCCCCTTGCAATCAATCTCGATATACTGCGCAGCATACTGGTGCACCTCACCGTTCTGCTGCCGCAACGGGCAGGTGAATACTTCATCGGATGAATGGGCGCGCGGGGCGTTCGGATAATTGCTGTAAGAGTAGCGACCATCCCCCACACCCGGATCTTGAAGGTAATTGGCCACGGTCCAATCCGCGAACAGGTCGTCCGCGCTGATCGTCGTGTGGGTCTGTGGATCTTGCGCACCGATCTGACGGAGCACATCATCCACCGAAACCAGGCCGTTCTCCGGGTCGGCGACCAGGTTCTGGGTGGCCTTTTCCCCAAATCGGTCGAGGAAATAATCCAGAAAGAGGAACCCGGCTCCATAATGTGGACCGGTGGCATCCGGATCGTTCGGCCAATCGTTGAGCTGCACGTCTGGATTCTGGATGAAGGCATAATCGAAGCCGCCGATGGTGTAGCCGTTCAGAAAGGCGGCCAGCTCAGAGAAACCCTCGTTCATCCAGGATTCCTCGTTTCGATCTCGATACCAGTGGATCATGTGCTGGAACTCATGCGCCAACACGCCATAAGTGAACTTCTCGCCTAAATCCACATTATCGGCGTTGAGCATGAACATTTCGTGCGCGTTGGAATATTCATGCACCTGCGGGTTATATTCATCCACCGAGGAGAAATAACCGGCCAGATTACGTCCCAGCCCTCCGGCATACAAAATATACAAATGAGGATCATTATCAACTCCAGGAGTCCACTCGCTGCCAAAAAACTCCCGGTCGGTGGGATAAATCTTGTTTTCGAAAGTATCCGCCAGCTCCTTGAGATCGGCGGCGTTGTAACTGACGCCATCCTCCACCCAAAAGTACAAATGCGGGGTGATGTAGCGCAGTGTGGCGCTTACCTGAGAAGTCTGATTGGTATCCGCGTTATTGATCCAAAACTGCTGGCCATCCCCCACCTGGAGCAGCCGTCCGGGAGCAGGCAGAGCGGTTGGCACCTTCTCCATCCCTTTCAAACGGACTGCCAGATCGTTAAGGTCGCTCACCGGAACCTCGGATTCCTCCAGCGTCTTCAAGGTCATCTCAGCAGCCAGCTCCTCTTGGGTGTTTTGCGCACGGATTATCCATGTGGGAGTGGGCTGAGGCGTCCTTTCGCTTGGTGAGGTTCCTGTGGGGCTGGGGACAATCTCTGGCGCAACGGTCACGATCGCGGGAACTGAAGGCTGAGCGCTCGTCAAGCGGAGGGCAACCAACGCTCCACCGGTGACGATACCCGCCAGACACAAACATGCAGCGATTACTATAAGCGCGGCTACGGCGGAAATGGCTATTTTGGCGGATCGGTTCATGAACTGGCGGCCTCCTCAAGCGGGGTTGGGGTGTTTTCAGCCGGCGGCGCGCCTCCCCCCTGGCCGCTCATCCTTCCTTGCCTCACTTGGCGCTGCGCCAAAGCGCAGGCACCCGTGACCACACCCAGCGAAAACCAGATGTAGGGCAGCGCAAACGTATCCACGCTGAAGCCTTCAAATATGATCACGATCAAAACGAGCTGTCCGGCCAGACCCAAAGTTCCCATCAGGCCTTCGCGGCCAGATTCCAGGAAACGGGCCGAGCGCCACAGCACGTATGCCCACACCAGGAACAAGCTGAAACCCAGGATGCCGGTCTCGGATAGGAGACGCACCCACAGGCTCTTGGTGTTGGGCAACACGTTCTGATGATAGAGCAAATCGTTGACTTCCACCAGCCCCCAGGAATAGGGCGGAAGCTTTTCGGGGAAGAAAAAGCCGGCGTTGCCGATCCCGACGCCTAACAGCGGATGGTCGTTGAAAATGCGCCAGCCAGCATCCCAAAAAACCAGCCTCTCGGCGACGACGAGCTGGTTGGCATATTGGAATACGCTGGTTCCGGCCTTCGGCACCTGGAAGATGCCCACTAGACGGGGATCGTAATTGCGCAGCTCGTAAACCAGCCCAAGGCTNCCGGCCAGGAAGACGACCAGGAAAATCAGCGAAAANGCCGCCGTGGCTCCTACCCTCACCAGGCCAGCGATCGATTTGCGCAGCGAGAAACGCCGCAACACCCAGATTTGAAGCCGCCGGGCGAGATATACATCCACGCGCAGGAGGAGGTAGGCGATGGTGGCCAGGAATCCCAGCAATCCGACCCGCGAGAACGAGAGCACCAGGGCTGCCGCTCCTCCAACCAGCAGCAGGTTCTCGAAGCTGATCCCCAGCGGCCGGAAACGATGAGCCGACGTGCGCCTCACGGTAGCCGCCAGCCAAAACGGCAGGAAAGATACATTCAACTGGTGAGCCAGCCAGGAGGGTTCNAAGGCNAAGGCGTTTGCCCGGCCTGCGTAAAGACCGCTTGGTGAAAAGATAGCCTGGAAGCGGTAGAGCGCCTCAGGATAACTGAAATTCCTGTGAGCGTACCAAAAATAGGTCTGCACCAGGGTGTACACGATGATCGGGACGCCGGCCCAATTGAGCGCTTTCAATGTAAGCCTGAGTCGGCTTTCCGCCTGCGGCCAGGTCGAGACCACCAGGTAGAAGCTGACCCCAATTACAAGGGTGAAAAGCGCCTGCACCTCGCGCGATAGAATACTACTATCTCGGAAGGGCGGTATGTCAATAAAATACGCCGCCGCCGAGGATAGCAACGCTGCCAGCAGAAATGCTAAAAAGGGCAGCGTCTGACGGGGCAGGCTTCCGCCTTTTATCACATATGGGACGAACCACAGCGCCAGCAGCCACAGCAGAATGACCGCCGATGGCGCCGCAACCATGTTCGAGCCAACCAGGCGGATCAGCAGGGGGAGACTGGTGATCGGGAAGGCCAGGATCATCAACACCCAGGCGGCGGAGAAGCTGGCCTCCCACACGCGCTGCAGACGTTCACGCACCGCGTCTACCCCTCGCCATGCGCGCAGGCCAGCGCACGCTGGTCGCCAGGATGCCGGCCAAAAAACCGATCAACGCCCCGCCCAGCACGAGCAAATTCAGATTGTAATTCGTCGGCCGGGTGGGGATCGTCGCCTGCTGGGAATAGTCCACAGTGATAGCGGAAACCAGACCGCGGCTGGCGACCTTCTCCTGGGCGATTGCCGCTCCTGTCTGCTTGATTTGGGCCAGGATGACCGCAGTGTTTTGCAAATTACAATCGCCGTAAGCCGGTCTGACGGCCACCGAGCGCTCCAGACAGGTCTCCAGACTCTGCAAGGTCAATGTGAGGTTATCGGCGGCGGCGGCATGGCCGAGGGCGGCGGTGAGTTGGCGGTAAGCCTCCTCCGCCCACAGATTAGCCAGCGTCGCAGCGGTGCGGGGATCGCGATTGCGGACGCCGAGCAGCCATAAATAGCCCTGGCGCTCCAGGTTTATCGAAGAATAGAAAGTTGCCGGGTCGATGTGAATGCCCTGTCCGGCGGCCTGCTGCAGAGTTGCCTCCACAACGGAAGTGGAGGAAATCAGTTGGCCGGAGGATTGAAAGACAAGATCCTGATTAAACTGTGGCATATAGCCGGTGAGTACATAATCGAGGCCAACCTCGAGCTTGGCCTGAGCTCGGTAAACAGGGGGTTGAATTAGATGGTATAGATAACCGCAGGCCGCGCCAAGCAGGGTAATGATCACCACCACCCACCAGCGGGATAGTGCCCGCTTAAACTCTTCCAATGGCGAGAAGTCCGTCATGATATTCATGAGCACCCGTTGAAACCGGGGTGATCTGCTACGCTTCTATCCACGTACGACNGAGGGGAAAACATATGCTGGCAATTATACCTGAATGGAGGTGTCAGGGTTTCTTCGTGCCCACATACTTGTCCCGACGAACGAATGTGGCAATCAGAGCGACTCCCAGCTTTGCAGCCATCGCCAGATAATATAACCAGTTAAATATAAAAAAATAATCTTGAGCCAGATGTTTTCGATAATAAAGATAATAGGATCGGTGCCAGTAATAGGTTGCCCTGTAAGGGTGTTGGCGAGATCCGCCTTTGCCGCCATAATGAATGATTTGAGCCGTCGGCACATAATATATCTGCCAACCCGCCTTGCGTGCCCGCATACAGTAGTCTGTATCTTCCTGATAGGCAAAAAAGCTCTCATCCAGGTAGCCGATTTGTTCGATCACCTCCCGCCTGATCACCATGCACGACCCTGACACGGCCTGCACTGGATGGATTTGATCCTCGTCGTAAAATGACTGCAGGTAGCCGCCAAACAAGCGGGAGCGTGGAAAAAAGCGCGATAACCCCGAGAAATAGGCGATCGTATCCCAGGGTCGTGCCTCGCTGCGCCGACATTGCTTTTGTAGCGTGCCATCCCGATTTAACACTTTAGGCGTGCATATACCCACCTGCGGGTTTGCATCCATAAAATTCATCAACTTGTCGAACGTTCCTTCAAAAATTTGCGTGTCCGGATTCAATTGCACAACATAACGGCCCTGCGCGAGACGCAATGCCCGGTTCATTGGCTTTGCGTAGCCTTCATTCCCGTCACTTTGGATGATGTGAACGAAGGGGTATTCACGTTGCAGCATCTCGATCGTCCCATCGGTGGATCGATTGTCAGCCACGATCACTTCGTACAACCGTTCCGGAGGATATTTAAGCAGCGATTCCAGACAGCCGCGCAAATAGTCCTTCACTTGATATGTGACAATGCAAAGTGAAAGGTCCATCCGCGCTTANCCTCCGAATGGGAAGATCGGTGCAATCAGCCGGCGGAAATAAACCCACATCTGACCCAGCAAGGTGCCTATGCCGCGATGCGACAAAATGTACCAAGCTCGTTCAGTTAGTCCAGGATGCTCTTCCAGCTTGCCATCCACCCAGAAGGCCTCGGGGGAGGATGGTTGAAGGGCCTGCGGTACGNCTTCTGACCACAGTGATTGTCCACGCACTCGACAGTTGATTTGATCCAGAGTTTGAGCCAGCTGGTTGGCTCTCACTAACGGATGATAATCTGCCAGAACCGACTGGCGCGCTCGTTCGCCCATTTNTCTCCGCAATGCTTGCGATGCGACCAAAGAATTTAGATTCACTTCCCATTCTTCCAAGCGGCTGGCTAAAAGGCCATTCTCGCCGTGTATGATCGCGGTCTTGAAAGCATCCGCGGCAGATGCGATCGTTGGCACACCCACCAATCCGGCTTCGACAAATTTAATCTCACTTTTCGACTGGCTGAACGGATTATCAAGGACCAGGGGGGCAATGTTGATGTCAAAATTGGCTAAATGTTGTGGCAATTCCATCCAGTGAACGAAATTGGAGATATGGATACGAGTCTTGTATCTGTGCCACTCAGCGCCTAATTCAAGGGNACCAATGATCCTCATTTGCGTAGACGGGTTGGCATCCAGTACCTTTTGTAAAGCCGGTGTTAATTTTGCGAAGTCGCGGTTATGTGTGAGCGTCCCACTGGCATACCCGATGACGATCTCATCCGATTTGCCCTTTTTATTTTGCATAGCCAGGATGGATGCCGCAAGCATCTCCAGGCTGAAGGCGTTGCGGTGCACCCACACCGGCTTCCCCAGCCGCGCGACTTGGCGGGCAAGATAATCGGTAGAGACCAGCACCGCATCACAGGCCTGTAGTGTGAGCCGCTGGCGCTCCATTTCACCAAGATAAAGCTTCCTGCGCACCGGATCGGAAAAATCGGGGCTGTCGATCCAATCGAAGGCCTGGGGATCGAAGATCAGGTCGTCGGTGTCGTAGATAAGCAGCGCCCCATGTTGACGGGCGCGATTTAATAGGCTCTCCAGGTAATGGTCCATCGCCGCGCGATGAAGGATGATGACGTCTGCGCTATCGATGAGACTGGGAAGGGCTGCATCGGTCAGATGAGAGAGAGCGGCGTTAATTCCCAGCAGTTTGAGCTGCTGGAAGAGGTGGAAGGTGCGGTAACGGCGAGTATCGCCTTGAATCCCACTGGCAACCAGAATCGGAGCATTCATGTAATATTTACAGAATACCGTCTAATCTTTTATAATGAGAAATGACAATTCAATTGAGTAGAAAACCACAATAAACTTACGTTCGGATAGTTACTTCCAGCCCATCATCAATTGTACATTATTCTGAGGTTTCAGATAGTGCAAGGTTTTTTGTAATTTGGTCTGATGACCCTTGGTAAAGAACTTTAAGAACTGAAAACCCAACTCATCATCCAAGAGATAGAAGGAATCTCTGAAAATTGATACACTTGTCCACAAAGGTCTCCTACCGAAAGATAGGTGTGGAAAACCAAGTTTATTCGTTTTTCCACGGCTATTATATTATCATTATTTTCAATCATTTTTCCTATGACAAAATAATAAAAGATAATAGCAGTTCTTGTAGTGGTTATTAATTCCATGAACTTATTTGAATCCGATTTATGGACAAACACAAATAACATTGGTAGATATTAAACGTATAGACATGGGTTCTGAAGTCTTGCTGTTAGCGCAACTATCAATACACAATTTAACGGTTTTTCCTTCACGAACTGGAACAAACATCGAATTTTTTTTGATAAGGTAAGGCCATGCATACGGAACTAAATAGGCTGATAAGGGAGAATCNCCATGAATATAAGGCACATGGTATGGATTCCAGTTNACATCTTTGCTTATTGGATCGTTGGCAACCGTTATTTCTGAAGTCGATGGTAGGTTATTCTTTTTTGCAAATTCTTTTATAGAATGTAATAAAGTTAGATCTTGATTATATATTATTTGATATTCGCCTGAAAATATATAACCAGTTTTACAATAATTAATTAACAAGAAAAGTAATATCACATATGGTGCATATTTAACCCATTTGATGTGATTAAGTGAATAAGCTATGATAAACCAAGCACCGCAAATCAAAAAAGGTGATAAATACATTACCCTCCAAGATGGCCAACTTTCAGAGACTAACAACACCGCTCCATATGGGACAAAAAATTCGAGGAGAATGGGTACAAAAGATATTGGGTAATATATATAAGGATATTTTTTATCTTTAAAATACAAAAACAGAACCGGTATAAATGAAAAGATGATTATTAAATGAATTATAATTGTCAATTTAGAATAATAATAGTTGTCTAGTAATGAAAATTTGTTTAAATTAACTAAATAACCAATTTTATTAAATATATTTAAACTTAATTGAGTTCTTGATAATGAAGCGTTCTGTCTAGTTAGCCAAAAACTGATGATTCNCCCTGATAAATATCCGATAATTATATAAATTGAAGAATTTATAATTTTATTAATATTAATATATTTTCTAATAGCAGAAACACTGATCAGGATCATCCAGACTACGAACGCCGCTAATGCTCCTTGTTGATTCGTTAATACTGCGATATTGATAAATAGAATACCAAGAGCTCTCGTCCAGGAACATCGAATATTATTTCCGTCAATAAATACTAAACCGAGTAAACTAAGTAATGCCGACAATGGATATTCAGCTGCGCTTCTCCATAATACAGCCTCAGAGTTAAATGGCCATAATAAGAAAGGTAATACAGCAAAGAAAGAAATAATCGATTTAGTCATCTTCCAAAGTAAATAAGAAACAATAAAAGCAACAGTCGAATGAATTAATCCTTGGCCGAATCGAATAATTATATTTTGAAGTTTATTATTAGAATATCCATCTAGATGAAACGTCAATAACCATAAATATTCGCCCGGCCTTCCATTCTTATAAACTGATGCATTTATAATGGGTTCATAATCATTATTTGTTATTTTATATGAATAATTCCAATCATCTAAATATAACCATGCATGTCGCAATCCTGGAAAGTTTGTAATGCACCAAAGAATAAAATATAAAAATATAAAAATAAATATTCTATTTTGTCGGATTATTCGCATATTGCACATTTTTCATTAAATATTTCATCTAACAGGTATTTTCCACGCCCCTGGTAGGTGTTAATCATTAGCAACTAATACCGATTATAATATTCAATTATCATATTTCCATTGGTTACGGTTCTTCTACTATGCCTTGTTTAAGCACATGCGCAACAATTTCCTTCAATTTTATTACCCATTTCCATCTACGGAGCTTTCCATAGTTGTAAAATGGATACAATTTTGCGCGAAGCCAAAAATATAGCCTTAACCTCCATGAGGGCGGTTCCCATCTATTGTTCAACAACTCTATCGAAGTCTGCGTGCGCGTGCTGTACTCAGCAGCCACCCGCGCAGCCAAACCCTTGGATTCTTCACATTTATATTCCTCAACAATTGTAGCTTTCTTAATAGACTTGGCATACACAATATAGGACAAGATATTGTCTATCATCATGTCCAAGTTGAATTCTCTAACAACACGCGAACGAGCTGATCGGCCCAGATTTTCTCGTTCTGCATGATCGGAGATTAATCGAGTTAGAACTTCAGCGTAGAGCCTCGCATCCTCCTCAAGATTTCCGGTGGGTTTCACCAATATACCGGTACCTTGCGTCACTAATTCTGACTGACCCCCTACGTCTGCGCCGACGACAGCAATTCCACAGGCCATTGCTTCATAAATCGATAATGCAATTCCTTCCCATTTGGATGGAAGAAAGAAAATATCACTGGCTTGCATCAATTCTCTGACTTGATCATTCCCGAGCGCGCCCAATACTTTCACATAGCCTTTCATTCTATTACGATTAATAAATTTGTCTAACTTACCTCTATCTGGACCATCGCCAGCCACAATTGCTAAAAAATTCAAATGTTTTTCTATTAGTTTCTTTATAGTTTTCGCAAAAAGGAGGGGTTGTTTCTGATCGCAAAGACGGGCTGCATAAAGAATAATTGGAAGTTCATCTGAGACGCCAAAGGTTTGACGCACCTTTAAGCGAGTCATAGTATTTGGTTGCCAAAGAGCGGTATCTACATTAATATGACATACCCTAATGTGATCCGGATCTCCTCCCCTTTTTATCATCCAATTTCTAAGATAATTACTAGATAATAAAGTCAGATCTAACTCCTGTTGATGTTCTAATGACATCATTGGATATCCACCATCCTGCCATTCCTCTTCCTCCATATGGCAATAATCAATAAATATAGTCTCTGGAAAGCATGAGCGTAACGATGGCAATAAGGCATATCCAAACTCACTATTAGTCACCAAGATAATATCTGGATGGCGTGATTGAATCAGATAATTCAAGAAATTCGGATAATTGTTAATAGAAAGGAAACGATGCAGCATGAATACGTCCGGCGTTAACTTTGTGAACTCCTGCCACCAAGGATCGTCACTGATTAGTGTGGTGGCTATCGTTATTTCCCAGCCGCGTTGGGTTAGCTGTTTCACTAAATCAAGGTTGAACTTATCTGCACCACCCATGCTTAGCCAGGGGATAATCATCATTAGGCGGGGTTTGGACTTTTCTAGAATGTTAAATCCGCCCTTAATATTATCCATAAGTACATGAGGGGAGGCAGAAAATTCGGGAAAATGCTGATAATAAAGTTTAGGATAACGTTTGCGCATTAGATATGAATAGGTTCTGGGTTTTTCAAAGGCTTTCCACCTAACTGTATAACTTTCTTTGCGACGATACCAATTCAAATATTCTGGAATGGTCGCACCCCAAAAACCATAATCTGCGCATTTCAACCATAAATCCCAATCCTCGTAGCCGCTTCGCAGAGATTCATCGAATCCACCCACCCTTTCTAGAATATTTTTCCGCACTAGTGAGGTTACATCTACAAGATTTTCCTGAAGAAACCCCTTTCCTTGATGAAAACCTCTAACCCAAAGATAGTTCTGTGCCCCAAAACCGACTGTGTAACCTTTGACAAATGCACAATCTGGATTGGTTATCATAAACCAATACCATTTTTCCGCCGCCGTCGTCTCAAGGAGATCATCACTATCCAAAAATAGGATATATGGTGATTTTGCCTCTTTGATGCCCGTATTGCGTGCATAAGGCGCACCTAAGTTTTTATTATGATCGATCACACGGATGCGCGAATCGCGCTTGCGGAAGCTTTCCAATATCTCAATTGATTTGAGTTCATTGCTCCCATCATTAATTATGATCCATTCGAATTGTTGGAAGGATTGCTGAAGAACTGATTGAGCAGTATCGTAAAATACCTCGCCGGTATTATAGAATGGTGTTACGATAGTTAATAAAGGCAACGCTTCGTGATCAGCCAGTCGGTAATTAAACTTGGGCCGAAGTGACGCAACCGGTGTATTCGTATAATCGAAATTTGTAACTTTGATGTATGTAGATAACTCTCCCATGGTGCGGAATCTCCCCGAAACGTGTTCAATCCTATCTTCAAATCATGGAATGAACTGGCTCCTCGCAGGAGCAATAAATANTCCTGGTTCTTTGCACTGTTTGACGCCATTACACTCCATCGAGATTTCTAACTCGGAATGCTCATCATCACTTATGATCGTTTCTAAAGTATCGTAATCAGCTATGCTCCTCGAGCTCGGTGAAATCTCAAATGACGCCACATTATTTTCAATGTGCCCTACCATACTAGTAACAATTATACAAACATGGGTGTTGTCAACCATGTAATCATTAGGAGAAAATATCACCCAATTTATTTTATTTCTATGTATAGATTTTTTTATATATATATATTTACTCGAATTCAACCAAAATCCCCATAAACCAATATTATCAATCCAATTTTCTTGGTCCATTATGTCTGACAATCCCTGTGTCTCGCCATTCATCTTAAATAAAAAGCCAATACCCATCATAATAGCCAATTGAGAGGAATCGCTTAAGGAAAATCTTCCTTTTTAAACGAAATTGCAAATGGCAATTATATAGCAAAACCAATCACATTTGGAATAATCTGGATGCTGAAAAAAATGACGTTTACCACAGCAATCAATCCATAGATAACCGCCCATCTTCTTTGTCCAGACTTGCTTTGTGTCGTAGCAAACCGAACGATTGCATTGAATGCCCATATTCTGTAAACGATATCGTAAGGGATCATCAGATTATCTGCCAATAGACGGAAGAATGGCAAAGTTGTCAATGAAAGCGAAGAAAAAAAGCAAGCAACTCGATACCAAGTAAATCTCTGACTAAGAGATACAGACCAAGAATCGCAGTGGTGGATCATGCCAGCATAACCGCCCTGATCCATGGGCAGCTGCATTCCCATTTTTTCTAGCAAAGCGATAACAATAGGTGCATATGGAGGATGAACCGAGGTGAAGGAGGTATTTTGAGGTAAAGGCAGTCCGAAATCACAGCCTTGATCCCACGT
>JGI24721J44947_10010173_pt1 | contig 11956 bp, 9 predicted proteins | sample YelNatPaOPGAMG01_FD_44947 | JGI IMG/M metagenome (IMG submission 44947)
CTATCAAGAATTAATTGGTTTTACAGGTATCCATTAACAACGATTGTTGTCTTTAATATTTGGAGAGGAACTGCTTTTTCCATGTTAATGTTTTCGGCTGCTTTTGATACAATACCACCGTCTTATTTGGAAGTAGCGGATGTAATGGGAGTTTCTTGGTGGAGNAAACTTAAAGATATTATTTTCCCTAGTCTTAAGGGAGTTTTCTTTGCAGATCTGATTTTGATAACCTTGTGGACTTTTAATGTGTTCACTCCTTATTTGTTAACTCAAGGAGGGCCTGGTACCGCTACGGAAATATTACCGATATATATTTACCTNAATGCATTTCAGAATTTCAAAATAGGTTATGGAGCGGCGATATCTGTGATTGTCCTTTTAATAAATCTCGTCCTTGCGTCGTTTTATTTCATTCTTTCTAAGGAAAAAGAAGGTACATCGTTATGAACAAAATTAGGTTTTCAGGTGCTGTTAACTATATTTTTTTATCTGTAATCGTGTCCTTTTTTATTGCTCCTGTAATTTGGTTATTTGTAACGCCATTTAGTAGTTCTCCTTCTTTATCGATTTCGCTTGGAACTCCAACATTATCGAACTTTAGTTCTGTGTTTAAGGATCCCGCAGCAGTATATTCGTTTGGTAATAGTATCATAATAGCGGTAGGAGTTACGTTATTAACAGTTATTTGTGCTTCATTAGCTGCTTATATTTTTTCAAGATATCATTTTAAAGGTAGTAATTTTTTGATATTTATTTTAATTCTCTTTTCAAATATAGTTTCTGGAACAGCAGCCATGGTACCCTTATACATGTTGAATATAAGTTTAGGCTTGATCAACAGTTATTTGGGNGTTATANTTACAATTGCAGGTGGTGGAATNCCAACATCTATATTCATCTTAAAAAGTTTTTTTGATTCTATACCAAAATCTTATGAGGAAGCTGCTCTCGTTGATGGCAGTTCTTATTCTCAAATGTTGCTTCATATTTTTCTGCCTCTGTCTAAAAAAGGAATTATCGTTATAGCAACCTTGAGTTTTATAAGTGCTTGGGGTAATTTTCTAATACCTTTTATACTCTTATCTTCTCAGAGTACTTATCCCGCATCTGTAACTATTTACAATTTTTATACTGAGATGGGATTACCTAACATTGGTTTAATATCAGCTTATGCTTTGCTTTATACATTGCCAGTTGTAATAGGATATTTGGTTGTGAATAAAGTCTTTGGTTTTTCATTTTATGGTGGCATAAAGGGTTAAATGGAGGAAATAATCATGGCTTGGATTGAATTAGAAAATATAACAAAAACTTTTGGTAAAGTTTCAGCAATCAGAGATCTGTCTCTTCAAATAGAAAAAGGAGAATTTGTAGCTATATTAGGACCTTCTGGATGTGGTAAAACTACTTTATTAAGACTAATAGCAGGTCTTGAAGTTGCTGATAAAGGGAAAATAAGAATCAGTGAAGAAGATGTTACTTTTGCTCCCCCTAACGTAAGAAAAATAGCAATGGTGTTCCAAAACTATGCTTTGTATCCTCATATGACAGTTTTCAAAAATATATCTTATCCTCTTTTCATAAAAAAAGTTCCTGATGATGAAATTAAAAAAAGGGTCAATGCTATCGCCGATAGTCTTAAAATCTCTCTTCTGCTTGATAGATATCCTCAGCAAATAAGTGGTGGACAACAACAACGTGTTGCAGTGGCACGTGCTATGATTCAAACGCCAAATGTTTTTTTACTTGATGANCCATTGTCCAATCTTGATGCTATGATGAGAATTGAAGCAAGAAGTTTTTTGAAATATTTACTTGATAAAATTGGAACTACAACTATCTACGTTACTCATGATCAATCCGAGGCAATGGCTTTAGCTGACAGAATAGTGGTTATGCAAAATGGTATTATACAACAGATCGATTCTCCTAAAGATATATACGATAAACCTTCTAATACCTTTGTAGCATCTTTTGTCGGAAATCCACCGATGAATTTGTTAGAGGCGAATATAAATATAAATTCTGCACAAGCTGAGATTGGTTCTCAGTACTTAGATATTAAAGAATCAATTCTTAATCTTCATAAATTTCCTCAAAACGGTAGAGTATATTTAGGCATAAGACCCGAACACATTTCAATTTATCATGAAAGTGACACAAATAATGGATCAACTTTAGAAGGAGAAGTTTTTGTTTCGGAACCATTGGGATTCGAAACAATAATAACAGTCATATTAGGTGAACAACAAATAAAAGTTATCAAATTTGGTGGTTTAAACAATTTAAAGCCCGGAGAAAAAATTAAATTGCAGTTTAAGAAAAATAAGATTTATCTCTTTGACCACGAAACTGGTTATCGCATTAATGAAATACAGGAGGAAGACAATGAATATTAATTTAGAAGGGCAGTTACTTCCAAAAGATTCTAAAACAGTAAAATGGGAAAAATTTGAAGTGCCCAAAGACGTTTCAAATGTCAAGATAAGATTTGATTATACGCCACATGTTGCAGAATTTGAAAATCATATCAATCTATTGATATATGATTCTATGGATCAATTTATGGGACGATATGATCGAGGTTACGAGAATTTTGTTGTTGGATTGAATGCATCTCCAGCAGCNAAAAGATTGTTACCTCTTCCGGGTACGTGGAAATTAGCCCTCGAGAATCATCAATTATTCAGTGATATTAAATATCATATAGAAATAGAATTTCAAGAAGATGATAATCTTATTTACAATTGGCATATCGGTGAATTACATACTCATTCCATTCATAGCGACGGTAAATTGACAGTTAAAGAATTGAATGATTTGATGAGATCAAATAATTTTGATTTTTTCTTTTTGACGGATCACAGTAACAACACAGGTTGGCAAGATTTTTCTACTCTCGGTAAGGAAGGTATTATCCTACCGGGAGAAGAATTAAATACGTTCAAGGGACACATTTTGATTTTAGGTAATCATAATTTTATAGATTGGAAAGATATGACAGGACAAGCAAAACCACTTCAATCGATTCAAAATGAAGTTAGAATTTCTGGTGGCTTGATGGGAATTGCCCATCCTTTTTGGATCGGTGATCCTATATGTGTCGGATGTGCTTGGGGATACGCTGAAACTCCATTTGATTTTGATTTCGTAGAAATTTGGAATGGAGGTAATGGGCAAAAAAGCATTGAGCCTCTGAATGTTAGAGCACTTTATGGATGGTTATCTGCATTAAGACAGGGAAAGAAAATAGTGGCTACTTCAGGACGAGATTTCCATGACAAAAGTGGCTTTAACTGGTGGATGAAATCACATTTTCTATTAAGAACTGTTGAATTGCCGGAAATACTTTATGCGATAAAAAATGGCTTTCTTTACATGTCGCATGAACAGTTAACAGGAGAATTCGATCCTGTCCCTGGAACAGAAGTAAATAATAAGAATCAAATATTTAAATTTCAATTATCTGGATATACAAGTGGTTATAGTTTCGTCATAACTAAAAAAAATGTAATTAATCTTGGAGAAGTAAAATCTGGAGAAGTAAATCTTAAAAATCTTGAAGAAAATGATTTTGCTGTCTTTATNATGATTGATAAATCTGGAACCCCCTTGATTGTAACGAATCCTATATATTTTAGAAAGTTTGGAGAACATGAAACATGAATAACAATCTTCAAAAAATAATTGTTGTGTTTAAAACGCACTTTGATATTGGATTTACTGATTTGCCTTCTAAGATAAANAAATTTTATTTAGATGAAATGATACCGCAGGTTATCGATGTATGCTTTGAAAGTGNAAGGAAAGATAAAGCACATCTATACACTTGGACAATCCCGTCTTGGCCTTTGCGGTATTTTTTGAATAATAGTAACGGCAAAAACATTGAAAATATTAATTTTCTTATAAAAAACAGACAAATACGTTGGCATGCTTTACCTTTTACCGTCCATACTGAATTTATGGGACTAGAAGATTTTATAAGAGGAATGTATATTTCAAAAAATCTTGATGATAGATATGGGTGTAAAACTGCAAGTGCAAAGATGACAGATGTACCTGGACATACGTGGATTTTACCTTCTTTNTTAAAACAAGCAGGCGTTGAATTTCTTCATTTAGGTTGTAATGCATGTTCCACTCCACCTGATGTTCCAAGATTATTTTATTGGGAAGGACCTGATGGGAACAAAATTTTAACCTTTTATTCAAAAGGAGGGTATGGTTCAGAACTTTTTCCACCTGATGATTGGCATTTTCCTATTTGGCTTGCTTTGATACATACAGGAGACAATCAAGGATCACATAAACCAGAAATTATAGCAGACATATTGAATCAAGTAAAATTAAAAAGTCCAAATACAGAGGTTATTTTTGGGGGCCTTGATGATTTCTATGAGGAAATTTCGAAAACAAAATTAGATATTCCTATCATAAAAAAAGATTTAGCTGATACNTGGATACATGGAATAGGAAGCTATCCACGGCAAGTTTCTGCAATAAGAGAAAATCGTAGAACAATGCTTGCCATAGAATCTGCTATTTGCTTTGCAAGCGTAAATGGAATTACTCCTGGGAGTGAAATTAAAAGCATAATTCAAAAAGCATATGAAAATCTTTTGTTATTTAGCGAACATACATGGGGAATTGATACAAAGATCGCTTTAAAAAAAAGGCAATATGAAAAAGAAGCCTTTATTAAAGAGAAAGAAAAAGGAGAATATAATTTGGCAATAAAGTCTTGGAGAGAAAAAATGCAATATTCAAAAAATGTAACTTNNTATGTTAATAAACTAACTTCTTACTGTGAAGATAGTTTGAGGTCAAGAAATGGAAATAAAGGTATCAAAAATGAGATACAAATTTATAATCCACTTGGATTTACAAGAAACGGATTAATCGAAATTACCAACATAGCAAAGAAGGGATTTAATTTATATGATTTAGTAGATGGACAAGAGTCTAAGTTGATCAAAATTGATCATAAAATTTTTGCTGAAGTGACTAATATACCCCCTTTGTCTTCAAAAGAATTTAAAGTGATAAAAAGTTATCTTAAAGAAAAAAAGCCAGATAGAGGAATTGCTTTTGAAGATAAAAACAAATTAGGGCTAAAGAATAACAAAATAACTCTTGTTTTAGATAGACAAAATGGTAATTTTTTAAGTTTAAGAAAAAATAAGAGTCAAGAATTAATAGATACTCAATCAGAACTCGGCTTTTGCAAATACCTATATAGCATATATTCAAAAGAAGAGATTGAAAAATATCTAAGTGATTATTGCTATGATAGAGAAAAATGTATTGATTGGTATCCAAAAGACTTTGGAAAACCAGGATATCCTGATATTGTTCACAAAGATTTCGAAGGCAAATTTAAATCTGCACGCATTGAAAATTATCCTCATTATGGTCAAATAAAGATAGAATACGAAAATCAAAATGAAAGTGTCCATAAGTTTGGAAATGGAGTAAAAATAATTCTGAAGATTATTTTATTTGAAGATAGTGATTATTTAGATATAGAACTGAATATTAACCATAAAGAACCAACGTTCTTTTTAGAAGGAGGGTATCTTATTTTCTCACTTAATTTAAAAAAGCCTAAATTTGCAGTGAATAAAACCGGCAGTGTTGTTGATCCTACAATTGATATAGCGAAAGATGCTAATCATGTTTTATATAGTTGCGAAAATTGGGTAGATATTTATGATGAAGAAAACGGATTACTTTTTATCACTTACGATGCGCCACTTTTGTCAATTGGTGAACCAGGAATAGAAAGGTATTCTAAAGACTATGTTCCAAAAAAGTCAGTAGTGTTTTTTAACCTTTTTAATAACCAATGGGGCACTAATTTCCCCCAATGGATAGAAGGTAATTTTAAATATAAATTTAGGATAATTCCTCATGATGGAAATTGGAAAGATGCAAAAGTTTGGAAAAGAACAAGTGATTCTTTAATTCCACTCGTAAAACTTTCTAAATCATTTGTAAAAAATAGAAATATTTTAAAAAGAGATCTTGATGATGATATCGAAATAGTTAATTTTAAAATTGCCGAACAAGGGGAAAATTATATACTGAGATTAAGAGAAATTTCTGGTGAGAATAGAAAAGAAGAATTTGAATTTGATAAGGAAATAAAAACATTATATTGTTGTGACTTACTTGAAAGACTTCTATATGAGATACCATTAAAAAACAGCAAGAATTGCAAATTTGCAAAGATAGAGTTAAAACCATTTGAGATAAAAACATTAATGTTAATATTTTAGTGATATATCTAAATCAACAAAAGCAAGAGTAAATCAACGTAAAACTTAGAAAATGATTTGTATTTTTCATAAATTACTTAAATCCGTATAAAACAATCAAAAATGCCAGAAAAACGCATTTGTAATTAGGAGCAGGATGTGTTATTATTTTTCGAAATCGATTTCGTGGGAGTCAAGAATATGGATTATTTAAAGTTAAATGATATATCCAGATCACGTCGAAATTAGAAGATACCTTGTCGATTTTGGGTTCTTGGAAAGAAAGGCAGACGGTAGTACTTATAAGAAAATATAGCATGGATATTCCATGATGAGTCAAAAAATTCAAAGGGAGGTGTTTCTGAAATGTGGCGTAAGATATTAGCGTTTTCGGTAATGGCTGTTTTGGCATCGGCAATTTTTGCCGCACCTGTCACAATTCAATTCTGGCATGCAATGGGAGGTACTGACAGAATTCAACTTTTGCAAAATCTCGCAAATGAATTCATGCAGCAGAATCCGGATATCAAAGTTGACGTTCAATACACAGGTTCTTACACGGACACGATGACAAAGATGATAGCGGCCGTCAGAGCGGGAAACCCACCGGATCTTGTCATGATATACGACATAGGAACTCAAATGATGATAGACAGCGGTGTGATAATACCAATTCAAAACATGATAGACAAGGATCCCTCCTTTGACATCAACACACTTGTTTCAGCCTCAAGAGGTTATTACACGGTAGGCGGTAAACTTTACAGTTTACCATTTAATTCTTCAAATCCAGTCATCTTTTACAACAAAACCCTTTTTGAAAAAGCGGGTCTCGATCCAAACAATCCACCAACTACATTTGAAGAATTCGTCGCCGATGCACAAAAATTAACGGTTAAAGATGCTAACGGCAACACGATACAGTACGGTTTTACCTTTGGAAGTGGGGAACCACTTTCATGGTTTTTCGAACAGTTCATGGCAGTCCAGAACGCTTTGCTTTTAAACAACAACAACGGCCGCGATGGCAGGGCGACAAAGGCCGTCTTTGCAAATGAGGCTGGATTAAGGATCTTCAATTTCTTCAACGACATGATCCAGAACGGATCGGCCATAAATGCAGGGCCTGGCTGGGATAACGCAAGGCAAATCTTCATTTCCCAAAGAGCAGCCATGCTCATAACATCTACTTCTGATGTCAACATGATGGTTAAAGCCGCTCAGTCAGGCAATTTTTCACTTGGCGTGATGTTCCTTCCACATCCGTCGGGCATACCTTATGGTGGTGTAATAGTCGGCGGTGCAAGTTTATGGATGATTAACACCAACAACACCCAAAGAGAAGAAGCAACATGGAAATTCCTTAAATTTCTTGAGAGCACAGATGCCCAGATCGAATGGAGCACAGGTACGGGATATTTCCCTGTGAACAAGAACTCGATAATAAAACTCATGTATCAGGGATATTACGCTAAAAACCCACCATACCTTGTTACCGTTTTACAGCTTCTCATGTCTAACGTTACACCGGCAACAAGTGGCGGTGTTACCGGCGCATTCCCGCAAATAAGAACAGCAGTTGATAACGCTTTTGGTAAAATGTTCACCAAAGCGATGACTCCACAGCAGGCACTCCAATGGGCACAAGATCAGGCCAATCAAGCAATAGCAAATTACAATTCCCTTTATTGATAAGATCAAAGAGGGCATCATTTGATGCCCTCTTTTATGTCAAATTGGCAAATGCCGGACCCAACGATATTTCACATTTAAAGTTGATCAAAAGAGGTGATTGAATTGTCGAGAAAAATTTTTCCTTACCTTTTGCTTATACCTACATTTTTAATAGTGATCATTTTCATATATTATCCTGCTTTTCAGACATTCAAACTTAGTTTTTATAAAATGTCCCCATTCGGAAACAGGTTATTTTTTACAGGATTTGGAAATTTTTGGTCTTTGTTTACTTCGGGNCAATACATTCAATCAGCATACACAACCTTGATCTTTGTCGTGGTTACAGTTGTTGCAGGTCTTGTCATCTCTCTTTTTCTTGCACTNCTTTTGAATCAAAAGGTTCCAGGCATAGGCATATTCAGGACTTTGATCTTTGCCCCTTACGCTGTCTCACCTGCAGTTGCAGGCACTTTGTGGGCTTTTCTGTTAAGTCCCGTCGCAGGGTACGTGAGTTATTTGTTTTTGGTACTTTTCAAAGCACAACCTCAATGGCTTACCACCTATCCTCTTGCACTCATAGCGATAATGATAGCAACGATATGGNAAAACCTTGGATTCAACATAATATTCTTTCTTGCAGGGCTTCAATCAATTCCACAAAGTTACTATGAGGCGGCTACAATAGATGGTGCGAACGCATCAAGCAGACTGATCAAGATAACCATTCCATTGCTTTCTCCGATAACCTTTTACCTGATCGTCATGAATGTAACTTTTACAGCCTTTTCGGCTTTTGCAACGATAGATGTCATGACTCAGGGAGGGCCGGCCAACACCACATCTACTTTGATATACAAACTTTACCAGGATGGCTTTGTAAATTTCAACACAGGTTTTGCTTCAGCTGAATCTGTCATTTTAATACTTATAATGGCTGTATTCACATATCTTTACTTCAAATTTGGCCAGAAGGCGGTGTTTTACCAATGAAAAAAAGTCAAAAGAAAATTCTTAGGACCATTTTAATAGAAATAGGTTTGATAGCGGTTTCCATCATCATCCTGCTTCCAATATTCCTGGCTTTAACGATGAGTCTTAAGAAACCTGCCGAGGTTTTCGTATACCCGCCTACACTCTTTCCAAATTCATTCTACATTCAAAATTACATAAGTGCTTTTAATTCCATAAATCTCGGAAGATTAATGCTGAACAGTTTCATAATGGGCATAATCATAACGTTGGGAAAGACTGTCTTCGGGATATTTTCAGGTTACGCTTTTTCAAATTTCAAATTCAAGGGTTCATCTCTGCTTTTTGCCGCTTTGTTTATAACGCTTTTCATGCCCGCAGAGATGATAATGATAGTTCCGTTATTTCAGATAATGCAAAGTTTTCATTGGGTTAACACTTACTGGGCTTTGACCATACCATTTTTGGCAAGTGCAACGACAACTTTTTTGATGAGGCAACATTTTATGACCATTCCGAAAGAACTTGAAGACGCGGCTAAAATAGATGGGGCAGGGCCGATGAGATTTTTGTTTGAAATACTCGTTCCACTTTCCAAATCGACAATAGGCGGGATTGCCATGATAAATTTCGTTTACGCATGGAACCTTTATCTTTGGCCATTGGTAGTTACAAATTCAAACAACATGGCAACGGCACAGATAGGTTTGAAAATGCTCACCAATGTCGAATCTACAAGCAATTGGGGCGTTATAATGGCAGGCACACTGATGGTATTGGCACCTACTTTGATTCTTTTCTTTGCGGTTCAAAAGTTATTTGTAAGAGGCATAATAACAACAGGACTAAAAGAATAACGGGTAAAGCGGTTATGGGTGAAGAGTAAAGAACGATCAGTGTATGAAAAAAGCAAAAGGCCAAGGATAAGTTACCAAACAAGATATCGCCGATATTTTCATGCTTTACGGGTTATTTCGAAAAAGCGTAAGGCGTTTTCAGAAGTTATTTTTTCTACCTTCTCAAATGGTAAATCAAAGATCAAGGACAAAGTTTCAACCGCAAATCTCACGTATTTCGGTTCGTTTCTTTTTCCTCTGACAGGTTGGGGAGATAAATATGGACAATCTGTTTCCGTTAATATCCTTTCGATTGGCGAAAAAGATAATATTTTTCTGAGATTTTCGTTCTTTTTGTAAGTTGCCATACCACCAACACCTATGTAAAAGCCAAGATCAAGAAACCTTTTCAAATCCTCATTTTCTCCGTTGAAACTGTGAACAACCGCCGTGAGATCGAGATGTCTTACGATCTCGTAAGCATCCAAATACGCATCTCTTACATGAAGAATGACGGGTAAATTTTTCTTTTTCGCAATTTCAAGTTGCAATTCAAAATATTTCCTTTGCAAATCTCTTGGAGAAAGATCTCTGTAATAATCAAGCCCTATTTCACCAACCGCTACGACTTTTTTTCGATTTAAAAGTGCTTCTATTGTTTCTTGCCAGCCATTTTCAAGATTTGCAACACCGTGAGGATGTATCCCCGCAGAGGCATAAATTCTATCATGTGTCTCGGCAAAATTGACAGCTTTTTGACTCGAATCAAGATCAAATCCAATTTCTACGGCGAGTTCCACTCCATCATTTTCGAAATTTTCAACGATCCGCTCTCTGTCTTGATCGAAATCGTCCATCGTAAGGTGCGAATGTGTATCTATCATTCAACTTCATCTGCGAATTCATGTGCTTTGTAAGTTATATTGCCTGCCCCCATGAAAATGTAAAGATCCGCTCGCGTTTTTTTTAAAGTCTCGACAATTTCATCAAGTTTGACAAATTTGGCAGATTTGCCTTTAGATTTTATGTCATCGGCAAGCACTTCAGAGCCTATATTGTTTTCATCTTCAAAAGCGCCGAAAATTTCTGTTACATATATTTCGTCGGCAAAGGATAAAGCATCCGCAAAATATTTTTCGAATTTTGAAAATCTCGTATACCTGTGAGGCTCAAAAATCGCGATTATCTTTTTAAAATAAGGTCTTACAGAAATAAGGGCTGATTTCACCTCATCCGGAGTATGAGCATAATCATCGACAATTGTCAATTCTCCGCCATGCAAAACTTCAAGCCTTCTTTTTAAGCCCGGATAATCAGACAGCGCCTCCGCGCATTTTCGAAATGGAAGGCCAGCCAAAATGCCACCCGCGATTGCCGTTGCGGCATTTGCGATTTGATGAACTCCGGCAATGTTGAGTGTGGCTTTTACTTCAGTACCACCGTATTTTACCTTGAAAACTTGTTTTTTAAATTCCGATTCGATGGGCCAATATTCGATATCTCCACCTTTCCCCACCTTGATAGAGGCATCAAAATCAAAATCAAAAGGTACCGCGGTGTATTTCGCTTTCTTTAAAAAATTCACCACTTTTCAAATTGCAATTTCGAATCATTTTGATATCTGTCAAGATGATCGTATCTCAAGTTAGTTAAAAGTCCAATTTCAGATTTTACATCTTCCATCTTTGGATCGGATTCATCCACTTCAAAGATAATGCCGTCTTTACCTGATTTAAAGGTACCAAATGATGAATTGACAGGTATCGCGCCACATATCATCGCCGGATCCAAACCATTTTTAGCCGCTAACCATTGAGACATGAAAGTTGTAGAACTTTTCCCGTCTGTGCCGGTAACGCCTATCAACGGATTTATTTTTGAGGCAACAAAATCCATACGTTCGACGACTTCAAAACCGGATTTTTTGAAATCGTCGACAGTTGCTTTCGGAACGGCAGAAGAAACAACGACTATATCTGGATGATCTATGATCTCATTTTTGCCTATCGTGACTTCTATTCCAAGATCTCGAATGATTTTTATCATTGGTCCGTCCGACAGATCGCACCCTGTAACTTCATAACCGATATATTTTGACCAAAGGGAAAGCGCACTTAAGCCCATACCACCTATACCTACAAAATGTATTTTCAAGTTAATTCCTCCACAAATTCTTCGTTGATAATGTACCAATAGTTGTTGATTTTTTACTCA
>JGI24721J44947_10010176_pt1 | contig 11955 bp, 10 predicted proteins | sample YelNatPaOPGAMG01_FD_44947 | JGI IMG/M metagenome (IMG submission 44947)
CTCCATTCCAGGAGGTTCATTTGGAGGAATAAGGTTTATAGCAACCCCGGGGCATTCTCCGGGATCAACATGCTTCTACATGAAAACTGAAAAATACATGTTCACTGGAGATCATATCCTGGAGCGCATTACTCCCAACATAAGCTTCTATGACAGGGATACAGATATGCTTGGCCTTTACATTAAGAGTCTAAGGGAAACGATGAAGTTTCCAGTGGACAGGGTCTTTCCAGGCCACGGTAAACCATTCTCCGGTATGAAGGAACGTGCTCAAAGCATAATTGATCACCACATCGCCAGAACCCAGGAGATAAGAGATATAGTGAAAAATTTATGGATGAACGCCTACGAGATAGCTGGAAGAATGACATGGAGCAGAGGCCGCAAAATGGGTACAATGAACTCCATGGAACAGAATTTTGCAATAGGAGAAGCAATAGCCCATATTAGATATATGAAAAACTCCGGAGAACTGGTTGAAAGGGAAGTCAACGGAATACTTCAGTACAGATCTTACTGATCTGTCAGATTTCTCTGGCATATTCTTCAGGAAGATCTTCTTTCATGGCGCCTATAAACTCCTTTATATGATCAGGCGATGAGGATTTTGGGATTGGTATGCTGTTCCTCATGAGGTAGCGCAATATTACCTGAACTGGGCTTATTCCAACTTTTTCTGCAATCCTTTCAACATTCTTGCTGATTTTAAGATGACCCTGGTTGAGAGGGGAATAGGCCATGATCTTTACAGAATTTTTGCGGCAGAAATCCAGAATGTCTCTTTCCACTGATCTGTTTGAAATATTGTACTCCAGCTGGTTTACAACTATGTCATATTTCTTCGTGGAATCAATGGCATCCTGGAGAAGCTGGTTATTGAAATTGCTCACCCCTATGTTCCTTATTATGCCCTGATCCACCAGTTCCTCCATTGCTGATATGGTCTCACCTATTGGTATTGTGGGGCTGGGCCAATGGATGAGGTAGAGATCAATATATCCGGCATCAAGCCTCATCAGGCTTTTCTTTGCAGATTTTATGAGGTCGTCATGCCTCAGGTGGTCATTCCAGACTTTTGTCACAATGAATAGATCTTCTCTTGGAAAATCAGCTATGGCTTTTCCTACGATCTCCTCTGAGTGGCCGTCACCATACATCTCTGCCGTGTCAATGAGGGTAATGCCATTTTCTATTCCATACTTCAGTGCAGCTATGTTCCTTCGGTCATCTGCGGTTTCGGGACGTCCAGCGCCCCCCATCTTCCAGGTTCCAAGTCCCAGGGGTGATATCTTCTTTCCATTTATTTCAGTTATCATATAAATGCCATAACCTGCCTGTTAATGAATATTTTTGATTTACTCCCCCCAAAATGGTAAAAGAAAATTTTATACACATTTAAATAGAATTTGGAGATGCATAACAATGGAGCCTGTATTAAAAAAAGTGCTAATTGTGATTCTTTCAGTTGCAGTGGTGGCTCCCACAGCAATTGTCCTTTATCATTATATGTCAGTTTCGGACCAGGCTTCAAACCCCCTTGCATATATTCCAGACAATTCAACAATGGTTGCTGGAATAAACTATAACGGCACCCAGATGTATGCTTTCTATGCGTCAGGATCCCCTGCGCTTGTGGTTGAAAACTTAGAATCCCTGTTAAGCCTGAACACATCATCGGTAACAGGTGTTTCAAACACATCAAACAGTTCTCCTTTAACATCCAGTCTTGGAGTAAGCCTATCCACATGGGGTACTGTCCATGGATTCCAGATTTACAGGGTAAAGATTAACGAAACCGGTTTCAACACAATAAACTCAAAATTTCCGTCCTTTGTGGCAGGTTTTCTTAAGCCAATTGAAGCCAATCTTTCCATCAATCTCTATGCCTATAATCCATACGGCCTTTCATTCATCGTAGGATCACTGAATTCACTGAACCATTCCATAAACGCCTATGCTGGAAGCCATAATTTTGTTTCGCACAGTTCATATTTAAACAGTTTATCAAACATGTCCTTTTACATTTCCGGGGATAACAGTTCCCTTTTCAGGTCCGTAACAGGCAATGTTACCATGAATTCCACACAGGTTTACTTTAATATGGCATCAACAAAACTCTATGACATGTATAATATTTCCAGGCAGGATAAGAACTTCACCAATTTCAGTGCAGTATGGAACACCCCTCTGCAGCTTGAAATAAAATTGGGGATTGGTTTGGGGAATCCAGGCAGCATGTTAAAGGCGCTCAACCTCACAGGTGTGAACCAGAACTATTTTGCAGCATATCTCAATAACTGACTGTCTAAAGGTGCTGAAATGATTTCCGGAGAGTGTTTATAATTATGGCAAACCGTTTTTCAATAACATATGGCTACTATTTCAGGAACTATTACCGTTCAAGAAGTTTTTATCTGATGCTCCTGCTTGTTCTTTTGGTATCCGGGCTCATGGTATACCTGTCATTCAGGTATATTAACAAACTCCCGGACTTCATACCAGAACTCAAAGGTAAGGCCATCTCAACCAGCCTGAAGGAGGATCTTTTCCTTTACATATGGGCATTCGTTCTCTCGGACCTTCCTGTTTTTGCCGCGGTATTCTTCGGGTCACCGGCTATCTCCAGTGAAATTGAAAACCGCACTGCATTCCAGATATTTCCGCTTCCCATTGGAAGAAGTGTTTTGCTGATAAGCAAATATCTTGCTTCAGTATCGGTCACCCTTATTATAACGGCCATCTATGTCATAGTAGAGGTTGCAACATACACTATTGTTTTTCCAGGGCAGTTGCCAGCCACTTTCCTAAAATCAATAGGCCTCCTGGCAGTGTTCATATTCTCCATTTCAGCCTTCACTTTTCTGGTGAGCAGCATATTCAAAAAGAATCTTTATGCTTACATTACCGTATTTCTCATCTATTTCGTAATTTTCTCAGCAATGAATATAGTATTTGAGCTTATTTACAGCTACAACCCATTCTTCCTCCTTGACAACGCTGCATCCATTGTGGAGAGAGTCTTCGTAAATGTCAGCACATCCACATTCGCAGTAAACAACAGTCNTGCCGGAGCCCCATTCTCATCCATCATGGTTGCACTTCTTGTGATGATTCTCTATCTTGTAGTGTCACTGGTAGTGGCATTGCTGATCTTTGAAAACAAGGAGGTCAAATAGATGCCCAGCCTTGATATAATGGGTTTGAGCAAGAATTTCGGTTCTCTGCAGGCATTGAAAGATTTAACCCTCAATGTTGATACGCCACAGTGCATTGGAATACTTGGNCCCAACGGTGCAGGCAAGACCACGCTTCTCAAAATCATAACCAATATACTCAAGCCATCTGAAGGTAAAATACTGGTGAACGGAATAAATGTCAATCAGAATCCCACAAAGGCACTGGAGAAGATCGGGGCTCTTGTGGAACAGCCGGAATTCTATCCATACCTGACGGGAAGAGACACAATGAAATTTGTCGCCAGGATAAAGGGCATGTCAGTATCAGAAAGCTCTGATGAGATAGANAAACTTGGAAGGATTACAGGCATAACCGGATATCTTGACAGAAAAACAGGAGAATATTCCAGAGGTATGAAACAGAGGCTGGGGCTTGCTGTTTCAATGATCGGTGATCCGGAGATAATAATCCTGGACGAACCCACATTTGGCCTTGATCCAAGGGGGATGAAGGAGATGCGTGATATCCTTATTGCACTTAAGGAGGAAAAGAGAAGGATAATTCTGTTCAGCACTCACCTCATATCGGAAGCAAGAGAAGTTTGCGACAGAGTAATAATAGTTGATAAGGGTGAGATAAAATTTAATGAAGAAATCTCAGGCATGAGAGGAAACAAAATGAGGATCAGGGGGGACTTCAACCACGTGGCAAAAATAACAGGGGCAAAGGAAATAACCTCAAAGGGAAACGAGATAACTGTGGAGATGGAATCCAGGTGCAACAAGAAATTCAATCCTCAGGGAATTGATGGAAAGTGGAGTTGAAATAGATTCAGTGGAAGGAATGGACCGTATGGAGGAAGTCTATCTATCACTTGTCCAGTGATCTCAACTTCTCAAAGTAATGGCATTCACGTGTGCTTGTTCCCAATTGAGAATCCGGGAAAACACGTCATAGAGATGAAAAATTGTGCATCTGCTGGATAGTATGCAAAAAAAACAATTTCAAATTTGTCCGTCATGGAGCATACATTTATGATCATGTATATCATTGTTTAAGAGATGGCTTCCAATAACGATGACCCCCATTACATTCTAACCGAGCCTGCCAGCTTCAGCAAAAGCCATGGAATTCTTATACTTACCCCTCTGAAGGTTATTTTTAAACCGGATCCAGGAAACAGGAACAGGCAGGACAGTTTCGAAATTAAAGTTGAGGACATTATTAATGTCTCAATAGAAGGCAAGATGATGAAGAGACTCTGCCTCATAGTGAAGGGGAGTGCACCTGAAACTGTTCTTGTAAAGGTGAGCAACATGGAATCATGGAAAACTCACATTGATATCACCAAAAAAATCCTCTCCCATTTCTACCTGTCACAGATTCCCCAGCAGACAGGGAAACAGAAAAAAAAGACTGATGGCCCCAGTGCAGAACCAAACCAACCAGAATCCAAAAAGAAATCCTCTGCCTCATGGTATGAAGCAAACAGGAAGATAATGGAAAATGTGCTGAATGATCTGAAAAAGAAGAAATTGGAGGCTCCTGAAGATCCGCAGGGTTCGTGGCCTTCCGGACGTGATTATGAGCAGAGTTTTCAGTCTCTTCAGCATTCAATCTACAAAGATCTCACTGAACTCCAGACGGCCACTGCCCTTAAGAATCCGGTCTCTGTCAACTGGTACGTTCATGCAACGGGAAATTACGGTTCAATATACAAGGTCAGAACCACATCTGGACAGTTAATGGCTCTGAAATGTTTCACAAAGAGAACATCACATCTTAACATGAGATATCTGGAGTTATCTTCATACCTGAAGGGGATAAATTACGCAGCCGATCCATTGGTCAGATTCGAATTCTATACCAAAGGCATAATGGCAATGAAGAATCCCTCCGTTTACTATCCCATCCTCACAATGGAGTGGATCGACGGAACTCCTCTAAATACGTTTATAAAGGCAAACCTTAAGGATCCTAAAGTAATGAAGAAACTGGCAAAGGACTTCATAGATTCGGTGGCACAACTGCACAGTTTTGGCATAGCCCATGGAGATCTTTCCGGGGATAACATTATAATTGATAAGAAAGGAAAGATGATATTTGTGGATTATGACGGAATGTATGTTCCACTTATGGAGGGGCAGAAAGCCCCAGAACTTGGCCATTCAGGTTTCCAGCACCCTGAACGGAAGGTTGACGATTACGGGCCAAACCTTGATAATTTCTCATCCCTTGTTATTTACCTTTCTCTGCTTGCGCTGGCTGAAAAACCTGATATGTGGAAGAAATACAATGGAGACGATCCTGATTGCCTTATCATGAGAAAAGAGGATTTCAAGGATCCTGATCATTCTGAAGTCGTCAAAGCATTGTCCACTGGCGGAGGAAGAAAGGTAAAAAAACTTACAAAGCTGATGGTTCAGGCCATAAGCAAAGAACCTCTATGGGATGGGACCGATCCCCTGAAGCTGATCAGTCTGTGAATTCCAGAAGGGAGACTGTAAAATCATCATTTTTTATCTTTCCCTCGTTTATAAGTTTCGGTATCTTTGAATCCAGAGACTGAAAATCGTTGAGGAAAAGATTCATGGCATACTCTGTGGCCTCCATGATCCATTTTGCAGCTGCATCTGTAGCAAGTATGACAGTCTCATTTTTTTCAAGGCCTCCTGAAAATTCTAACAGTTCCGGTTCAGGAACTTTCAAACTCTTTTTCACTGGAGACCCCTGGCCGCTCCATATAAGCTTGGGGTTATTTCCAAACTCTTCAGGAACCTTTATGGGAAATGAATTTTTAATTTTGTTCCCCTCAAGAATGAACATGCAGGAATCACCTACAGAAATGGATTTAAATTTCAGCCTGCCGGTTACCTTTTTAATCTGAAGTGCCAGAAACGTGGAGTAGGAACCGGATATGGACTTGTTTTTGAGGAACCATGGAAGAGCTTTCCAGTTTATATTATCGTACCAGTAATCCCTGGAGGTCGATACCATCTGACCCATTATTCCATTGGTGTCACCAAAAAGGTCTATTCTAGAATTGACAAAAGTTTCAGTAAGCGACCTGGCCCATATATCGGAAAATGTGGAACCGCTTGCACCGTCGGCTATTGCAAATCTTCCCTTTTTGAGATCGAAACTGAGGGAATCCTCATACTCCTTGGAAGGATTCCCCAGTTTGCTGAGGTGAAAATTCTGTATTTTCACAGGTATCTCTAATGAAGGTTCTCAGTGGGTGCCCTTGTTCCTATGTCAAGCAATTCCAGTAATTCATCCAGGCCGGCATTGAACACATAGCCTCTTGCGCCGTTCTTTATTTCCAGTCCTCTCTCAGCTGCAACATCCTGAAAAGGTTCAGGCAGAAGGCTGGACATCCTGAAAAGTTCCCTGGAAAACTTATCGGTTTTGGGAAGCTGGTCCTCATCAGAGGGAAATATTACCGCATCATCCTGTTTCGATTCTGAAAGATGGCAGTTCCATAGGAGAAGGTTGCCGTCAGAAGTTGACATTGATTTAAGATCCTCTGCTGCAGGAATTGGATCTCCATCAGTTGCAGCTCCATCAGAAATATTGATCACCACAGGAGGATATGAATCGGAATGTTCATGCAACCATTCTGTGCACCATTCCTTTGCAAGTTTCAGAGCCTTAACCATAGGTGTGTTGAAATTTGCTACTGGCTCGAACCAGACTGGAAATTCCATTTCAGTCTCAACTTCTTCCCCTTCAGAATCCGTGATTCTTTTGGTTGTTTTCTCTATCCTTATTGGATTCTCAGCCATCTTTGAAATTGGAACTATTGTTGCATTTGGGAGCAGTGATTCAGCTGTATCTGTTTTTGATCCATAACCTATGATTCCTATTTCAAAATAATCTCTTACGCCCTCGGTTTTAGTGCATCGGTAAATGATTTCGTATATCTGCCTGTTTATTGCATCTGTTGCTTCCCTTGCCTTTGAGGTCTGCTGTCCAGCAAGCTTGTGGCTCATTGACCTTGACTGGTCAAGTAGGAACAGAAACAGTCCTGGCTTCCTTCTGCTGATCTCTGCCGAATATGTCATACATTGTAATACATTTCCATTTATAGAATGTTTTGCATTGGCATTGGAATTGATAATTTTCCCTTTAAAACAAAAGCTTGAGAGAGAATCGACAAGCATTGAAAACAATCTCATGACGCTGATATAAATCATTTATGAATATTAATTGAAATCTCCATAGTTGGATTCGAAAAGTCTACAGAATAGATGCCCATTTTATCAGTAAAAACCACTGCTTAACTATTAACATAAACTATGGTAAAGTGATATCCAAAGGCACTGCCGATGAGAATCACGATCTATTTGAAAGTGCTGATTAAGCCATTTCCCTGAGATTAATCCTTTAGTTAACGTTTAATATGCCTATATGATCAGGTCAGCGTGGAAGTTTACGGATTGAATAAGTCAGAATGGATGCAGGTACTTTCATCATGGTCTGGATGGGTAATGGACGGGTATGTTTCAATCACCTATGCTCTAGTTGCTGTTACCATTTCCAAGGTATTATTCCCTCCGATATATCTTGCACTGATTGCGACCGTGCTGGGTTTCATTGTAAGCGCAGTGGCCAGGCTTATAGGATCCATTATTCTGGGAAACTTTTTCGGTGATAAATTGGGAAGAAAGACCATGTTAACTATTACAGTATTCTTCTTTTCAATATTCAGTGCATCCGTAGCATTGATTCCAACCTTTACCCAGATTGGAATCCTTGCTCCTGCCATTCTCTATGTGGCACTCTTTCTCGTTGGGTTTTTTGCGGGAGCAGAATACGGTGGCGGAACGGCACTGGCAACAGAATCAGTTCCGCCGGAGAGAAGAGGATTTGTGGGTGCTTTTGTACAAAGTGGTTTTGGTGTGGGCTATTTTATAGTCTCCCTGGTCTTCTTTGCACTGGATTCATTCTACGGACAGACAGCTTTTCAGGCTTTCGGCTGGAGAGTGTTATTTGCAACATCCATAATTCCGGGAATATTGGCCCTGGTCCTAAGATTATTCACCAGAGAATCCAAAGTCTTCACAGACATGCAAAAAGAGAACAAAGTTGAAAAAATCCCTCTGAGGAATATGGTGAAGGAGGTCCCTCTGGGCATTGCATTCGCAATAATGATAACCGCAGGGTTGCTTTTCGTAAACGGTGCCACTCTTTCATTTTATCCCATAGTAATGGAAAAATTCGAATCAATACCCTATTCAACAGTAGGCCTTGCAATCGCACTTATAAATCTCATATCTCTCTTTGGAGTGTGGATCGGCGGAATGCTTTCAAACAGGCTGGGGGGAAGGAGGATATCCATGGCCATATATTCAATCGCCTTCCTCATAACAACCTATCCATTGATATATTTCGGGTTAAGCCACAGCCTTTTCGCAGTGGTGGCAGCATTCTCAGTTCAGGCATTTATAGAAGCAATGATATTCGCAACATTGCCGGCTTTCCTTGCTGAGAAATTCAGCAAACGTTACAGATCAACTGCAGTTGGCTTTTCATACAATGCAGGAGGTATTGCAGCTAGTTTTTCAACAACCATCATTCTTATTTTCGTGGCTTTTCACTTCAGTCTGCTGAACGTATGGAGTTTCATTGTCATTGCGGCCTCTCTTTTGATGATCGCAGGAGTAATTCTTTCAAGCGAAACCTGGTCCTCAAAATACTCGAAAAGGAGTGATGATAAGATAACCCTATGAAAAGCGGAGTTGTAAATTACTAAGTGTTAAATTATATTTTTATCAAAGTATTTCAATGTTTAAAATATTATTTAGGCTTGAAATTTTTTTAAGCAAAAATTATTATACTCTATACAAGTGTATCTTAACCAGATACATATGAAGAAAACTTCATTGATCGTTCTGGTTTCGGTTTTGACCTTGATTCCATTTGTAGGTCTGCTGATTGTGCCGGGGTATAGCAAGACAAGCCCTGAAATTGGTGGATTGCCATTTTTCTACTGGTATCAGATATTATGGCTCGTTCTTGCCACAATTTTGTTTGGTTCTGCTGCGGTAATCTGGAACAGGTCCGAGGAAGGTGATTGAAAGTGCTAAGTTATCTTGGAATCGGNGTGTTCGTAGCTCTGTTTGTAGTGTTTGTATTTCTGGGGGTTTATGGACGAAACTACAAGAGAGGGGATCTTAAAAAAATGGACGAATGGTCCATAGGGGGCAGGCATTTCAGTGTTTGGGTTGTATGGTTCCTTGTGGGTGCTGATTTATACACTGCCTATACTTTCATCGCAATACCTTCGTCAGTCTTTGCAGTGGGCTCAATTTATTTCTATGCTGTTCCCTATGTCGCTCTGACCTTTGGAATTGCCATGTGGGCAATGCCCAAACTGTGGAAAATTTCCAAGGANAANGGTTACGTGACAGGTGCTGATTTCATAAAGGGGTATTCAAAAAGCAGACTTCTTGCTGTCCTTGTTGCAATAGTGGGTATAGTTGCTGAACTTCCTTATATTGCGCTNCAGATAGTAGGAATGCTTTCAGTCCTCACCGTCATGTTCCACGGNATCTCCAATATCACAATAGTCACCGATCTTGCTCTTATTCTCTCATTCGTTATACTGGCAGCTTTCACATTCATGAACGGGCTCAGGGGTGCTACCTTTACAGCNATATTCAAGGATGCTATAATATTACTCAGCGTTGCCATAGTGGTCATAATAGTTGTGGCACACAGTGATCTTTCCGCAGCTTTTACCACGCTGAGTGGAAATACAAAATATTTCCATGTTCTGCCAATAGACTTCAACGCATACTGGTCTCTGTTCCTTATGAGCGCACTTGCCCTTTACCTGTATCCTCATGCAATAACTGGTTCACTCAGTGCTAAGAACAGGAAAGTGCTGAGGACAAGTCAGTCACTTCTCCCACTTTACGGAGTTGGGCTTGCATTTCTTGCACTCTTTGGAATAATGGTATATTCAAATTCATCTGCTATGNCATTCCTGGGTACTTTTGCCTCTGCTTCCAGGGGTACATATGTGGTTCCTGCTCTCATACTGTACACCCTTCCAAGCTGGCTGGCAGGATTTGCTTTCCTTGGCATATTCATTGGTGGACTGGTACCTGCTTCAATAATGGCAATATCTCAGGCAAATCTTCTTACGAGCAACATAGTTAAGGAGTTCAAGCCGGATCTTAACCCAGCCCGTGAGACCATAATAGCAAAGATTGCCTCTGTGGTATTTATTTTCATTGCTGTTGGATTCATTTTCCTCTTTCCTTTAACATATTCGGTCCAACTTCAGCTCCTGGGCGGTATAATAATACTCCAGACACTTCCAGCTCTCTTCCTGGGTTTGGTTACAAACAAACTATACAAACATTCCCTCTCGGCTGGGCTTATTGTGGGGCTTGGTTTCGCCATATACTTCATGGAGGTTGCCAATCACTTCAGCACATGGAAGACCACACTGATTGCGACAAACTCAGAACTCGGGCCATTTTTCATAGGGTTGTTCGCCCTAATAGCAAATCTTATTGTGGTTGGCATTGGTACTCTGGTCTACAGGTATGTTTCCAAGGGATCTGAACTTGCCCCCAAGAAAGCGGAAACATCTGCAACAGCACAGGTAAAATAGATCCTGTAACCAATTTTTATATCCTTAAATCTAAACTTATTTTTCATAAACTTCTTACTATATGACTGTGCCAGGTCTAAAATACAGGTACAAAATTAATAATAACAAATTAATACTCATGTAGTTTATATGAAGAGTTATCTTATGTGGCCCGACTTAAAGGGCGAAAATCTGCTTTTTGTGCATAATGACCAGTTATGGAGGCATAACCTGAAGANTGGTGAATCATTTTCCATCCTCAGGAACGCGGGGGCAATATCAAACCCAAAAACTTCACCGGACGGAAAGAAAATTGCATTTAGATCTTTAAGCAGCAAGGATTCCTGCGCTGAAGNCTACACCGTTGACATTAATGGAGATAATCTGAAAAGGATCACGTTTATTGGAAGCGCTGCCACAAATGTTGTGGGCTGGAACCTGGATGGGAATATCATCATATCATCCGATTACAACACACCTATGGGAAGATGGATTGAGCTTTTCGAGGTTCCGTCCACCGGTGGAGAGCCGAAAAACCTTGGGTATGGTCCGGCTAACCATGTGGTATACTCCGGTAAATCAACTCTTCTTGGAAGGAATACAAACGACGTCCCTTTCTGGAAAAGGTACGGGGGTGGAACAAGCGGGAGTCTGTGGATCGATCAAGGAAACAGCGGAAATTTTAAACTTTTACTGAAAAACTATGGAAGGATAACATGCCCCATGATCCATGGCGACAAAGTTCTCTTTGTATCTGATAAGGACGGAATTGCAAACCTGTATTCCATAGATTTTGATGGCAGGAACATAAAAAAGGTATCTGATTCCAGTGATTTTTACGTAAGGAACACGAGCATTGATGGAGAAAGAGTGGCATATCAGGCTGGAGGAAATATCTTCATTCTTGATCTTTCAAATGGGAAATCTGAGAAGGTAAGCATAAATGTCAGTTCACCAGGACCAGAGGATCTTCATAAATTCGTGAATCCTGAGGATTATCTTACCTCTGTAGCAATCAACAAGGATTCAACGATTACTGGTATAATTTCAAGAGGACATGGCTTTGTAATGAATCCTCAGGGTGGCCCGGTTTATGAAATAAAGAAAAAACCGGATCAGAGGATCAGGAATCTTGATTTTGTGGATGACGAGAACATTATCCTTACAACTTC
>JGI24721J44947_10010177_pt1 | contig 11953 bp, 10 predicted proteins | sample YelNatPaOPGAMG01_FD_44947 | JGI IMG/M metagenome (IMG submission 44947)
TTGGATACACCATCCGTATGACACATCGTGCATATAGCACCAGCACCGATATTTGTGAGTGTAAAGCTGCCACCTGCAATGGTCTCAGAGCCATAAAGCCTAAGGTCGTTTGGGTTTGTAGCGTCATGCGGATCATGGCACGCAACACAATTAATCGGGTATGGATCTGTTACTACTGTTGGCGTTTGTCCTTCAAAGTTTACAGCAACTATCTCCTGAGAAACATGGCATTTAACACAATTAAGATTTTTCGTTACCAATCCACCGGCTGCTGTTAAGCTCTGTGCGTGAGCAGAGGTTCTCCATTCATTTGCAGTATCCTCATCATCTGTATCATCATGACACTGAAAGCACACCGCCTGATTGTAGCTAAAAGAGCCTGTGTGAACACTACCAGGACCATGACAATTTTCACATTGTACATTACTCATGTTCTTTAATGATTGTGGCATATTATTCCAATTATTNTAGTTTATTGGATAGCTATAGTTATTTGCCACAAATGGGAATANCCATCCTGAGGCTATATAAGCGTCCCACCAGCCATTGTTATGACTGGTTTCTTCAGGTGTATCACCAAGTGTATGACAGCCGACACAATGTAATGTGTAGTTATCATCGTCCTGATAATCACCGTTTATCATTCTTGTAAATATAGTTGCATGTTTTGTTCCAAGCCATCCATTAACAGTGTTTGGTGCGTTTGATATATTGCCACTATGACACTGGGCGCATTGTTGCCATCCTACATATGTCCCGGCATTTACTGTTAACTCCTGACCGGATACTGATTCAAAAAATACATATTGCCCTGGTAGATCCGGGGTAAAACTCGGTGTCTGCGATGTTGGATTGGTTAATGTTGTAACATTAGAACCAGCAGGTGTTGAAATAATCTGCCAATTCCATGATGTTTGAGTNCCACCGTTAGTTCCTCCATTAAGATACTGAGTAATCCCAACCGGAACATTTGTTAGTCCACTTGTGATAGATGCTGGAGATACATAAACTGTTGTGGTTGAAGTATTTGTGCCATCCGAGACAGTAAGTTGGAAGGCAAAGTCATTACTGTTGGCAAAATTACCTCCTCCAAGCCATGCTGATATACCAAGCATGCCAAACCTATCCGGGATTTGCACAGGTACATCAAGCGAAGAAAGGAATTGCTGTAATGTAGGCAGTTGTACCTTCAAGACAGGACTGTTAGTACCATTCAGGAATGTGACCGGTGCTGCTATCATTTGATCTGCGTAGTTTGGAACCTGGGTCCATGTGTATGTTAATGGTTTTCCAGAGGCACTTGTACTCGCGCTTCCATCTATGGTTACTATTGAACCATAGCCAACAGCCCATTGATCCTTTCCTGCATTCGCAACAACCATCGTGGATGGTAAGGGTACAGACGACAGCTTAAATGGAATAGTAGTTGTTTTGCCTGCGACTATTGAGATATAACCTGTAGTTTGTGATATATAGCCACTGAGTGATGCGGTTACCTGATATATACCAATAGGTAAATTTTGAATAGCAAAGTTTCCGTTGACATCTGTAGTTGTAGAGAAAGAAAGAGGTGAAGTGGTTATTAAAGCCCCTGCCAATGGTTTATCTGTAAAGGTATCTACAACGCTGCCTGTAATGCTACCTGTACTTAAACCCGCTGAGCCTGTTGAACCCTTACAGCCTATTGCCAAAAAGCTGATCAGAAATCCTAAAAAAAATATATGTATGTATTGTTTTAATTTTATCTTCATGTTTACTCCTTTCAGCCTATTTAAGGTCAATATTGAGTTTATACCAAGCTCCTGTAAAAAGCAACATAAACATTTTCATGTTTTATGATTATGTTTAATGGAAACGAAACCAGAGTAGAAAAAAATGGATTAAGTTTGCCTCTTTTTGCGATCAAAGAACATGAAATAGAGATTCAAAATGCTGGTTTGCTTTGATTTAGTAATAGTTTTTGGATATAAAAGCCACTGATGAAAAGTTTTTATAAAGTATTTATCCTTTTTGTAGCAACAGGGGCATTTACAGGATATATCCCATTTGCCCCTGGTACCTTTGGTAGTATGCTGGGTATTGTTGTGTATTATCTTGCAGTGAGGACTTTAAATATATACGAGTCATTAATTTTGTTGATTGTAATAATACTTGTGGGCACATATAGTGCTGGTAAAGCAGAAATATTTTTGAATGAGGAAGACAGTAGCAAGATAGTGATTGATGAGATCGCGGGTATGTATATTACACTTTTTCTTATTCCATTTAACCTTGTGAACATCGTAATAGCATTTATATGTTTCAGGGTGCTTGATATAAGTAAACCATATCTGATCTCGTATGCTGATAAACATGTTCATGGAGGAATAGGCATTATGCTTGACGATATTATTGGAGGGGTATCTGCAAATATAATTGTACGTTTACTTATCTTTTTTCTTGAAGTAATATCAGGAAAGCCTTTATGATCAGGGCATTTATTGCTATACCTTTTGAAGAAGAGGCAAAATCAGCTATATTAAATGTTATAGAAAACCTGAAGGCTTCTATAAAAACGAATGTGNGATGGGTTGCAAGAGATAACATACATCTTACCCTTAAATTCCTTGGTTATATAAATGAACAACAATTAAACAGGGCAAAACATGCGATGGATGACTTGAAAGATATAAATGCATTTAAAATAGACCTATTACAGATAGGATGTTTCCCTTCTATTTCAAGCCCAAGAATAATATGGATAGGCATAAAACAGCAGGACAATGTAAAACAGTTGTTTGATATAATAGAAAGGCATATCCATGACATCAATAAAGAGGATAGNACATTTTCAGCCCACATAACCATAGGGCGCGTTAAAGGTACTATTAATGTACATGAACTTGAAAAAATAAAAAAGTTATGGAATGATACCATTATAAATAGTTCCTTTGTTGACAGGGTGGTACTGTTTCAAAGTATACTTGGTTCTAAAGGTGCTGTATATAGCCCTTTGTACGATGTTAAGCTAAAAAAGGAGGCATTATGACTGGTATAGATACTCAAAGCAAGAAAAAGGCTTTAGACATGGCTCTTGCTAATATTGAGAAGCAATTTGGTAAGGGTAGTATAATGAAATTGGGNACAACAGGAGTGATAGTTGATACACCTGTTATATCTACAGGTTCTCTGGGGCTGGATATAGCACTTGGTGTGGGAGGCATCCCGAGAGGAAGGGTAATAGAGATCTTTGGACCAGAATCTTCTGGCAAAACAACACTTGCGCTACATATGATAGCAGAGGCACAAAGAATAGGTGGTGTTGCTGCATTTATTGATGCGGAGCACGCACTTGATATAAATTATGCCAGAAAACTTGGTGTTAATATTGATGAGTTGCTCGTTTCACAACCAGATTCAGGTGAGCAAGCCCTTGAGATAACAGATACCCTTGTTAGGAGTGGTGCTATTGATGTTATAGTTATAGATTCTGTGGCAGCGCTTGTGCCAAAGGCGGAACTTGAAGGCGATATGGGTGATGCACAGATGGGGGCTCAGGCAAGACTGATGTCTCAAGCCCTTCGTAAACTTACAGCCAATATAAGTAAAACACAAACAACGGTTGTCTTTACAAACCAGATAAGGATGAAGATTGGTACATTTTTTGGAAACCCGGAAACTACGACAGGTGGAAATGCCTTAAAGTTTTATGCATCTATAAGAATAGATATAAGACGCATCAACAACATAAAAGAAGGGGATACTATAATTGGCACAAGGACCAAGGTAAAGATAGTAAAGAATAAGGTTGCACCTCCATTCAGAGAGAGCGAATTTGATATATACTATGGTGAAGGTATATCAAAGATAGGCGAGATCATTGACATTGGCACAGAGATAAAGGCAATAGATAAAAGTGGTGCATGGTATACATTTAATAATGAGCGAATAGGTCAGGGAAGAGACAATACAAGGTTGTTTTTAAAAGAACACCCTGAAATATGTAATAAGATAGAAGAAAAGATAAAACAGCACTTTGGTCTTATAAAAGAAGAAAAAAAACAAAGAGGAGAACAGGAGAAAGCGTAAATGGAACTAAACGACATCCTTAAGGTTGCCATAAAGGCAAATGCATCAGATATACATTTAAAGGCAGGGTTACCACCTATCTTCAGGATAAACGGTGCGCTCGTTCCATACAAGGAAGCTCCACGGCTTACACCAGAGGATCTTGGCAGAATGACATTTGGCATAATGACACCTGTTCAAAGAGAAAAATTTAAAGCCACATATGAACTGGATATGGCATATGGGGTACCAGGGCTTGGAAGGTTCAGGGTAAACATCTTTCAGCAAAGAGGTACTATAGGTGGTGTATTCAGGGTAATACCATTCGGTGTACCTTCTTTTGAACAATTGCATCTTCCAAAGATTATAGAAAAGATAGCTATGGAACAGCGAGGACTGGTGCTTGTTACAGGGACGACGGGCAGTGGAAAATCAACAACACTCGCATCTATGATAGATTACATTAATGCCAACAGGACATGTCATATAATCACCATAGAAGATCCTATAGAATACCTGCTGAGAGATAAAAAAAGTATAGTGAATCAAAGAGAATTGGGTGTTGATACGCAAAGCTTCGCAACAGCCCTTAGGAGTGCATTAAGAGAAGATCCCGATGTCATTCTGGTTGGAGAGATGAGGGATTTTGAAACTATAGAAACAGCTATTACAGCAGCGGAAACAGGTCACCTTGTTTTCAGTACACTTCATACCCTTGATGCAAAGGAATCTATTAACAGAATAGTATCTATCTTTCCACCGTATCAACAAAAGGCAGTGAGATTACAACTCTCTTCTATTCTTAAGGCAGTTATTTCGCAGAGNCTTGTACCAAGAGCGGATAACAAAGGAAGGGTCCCTGCTATTGAAGTTATGATCGCTACTGCAAGGATAAAAGAACTTATAGCAGATGAAGAAAAAAGTTCAGAGATACATGATACTATAGCAAAGGGTTTTACCACATATGGCATGCAAACATTTGATCAATCATTGCTTCAGTTGTTCAGACAAAATCTCATAACCTACGAAGAGGCATTAAGGCAATCAACGAATCCGGATGACTTTGCCCTGAGGGTTAAAGGTATAACATCAACATCTGATATAACATGGGATGATTTTGATAAAAAATCAGGTTCTTCAAAGGATGAGGATTTTAAGATAGAGAAGTTTTAATCTGTGAACACTAAAGAAATCAGAGATACCTTCCTAAGATATTTTGTTTCAAACGGACATAAACTTGTACCGAGCTCCCCTCTTGTACCAAAAAATGATCCAAGTTTATTATTCACAAATGCCGGTATGGTTCAATTTAAAAAGGTATTTACAGGTGAAGAAAAGAACAGGCTACACAAGGGCATGTAGTTCTCAGAAGTGCGTGAGGGCAGGGGGAAAACACAATGACCTTGAAAATGTAGGCTACACAGCAAGACATCATACATTCTTTGAAATGCTTGGTAATTTTTCTTTTGGGGATTATTTTAAAAAAGAAGCAATACACTTTGCCTGGGAACTTCTTACAGAACAATTTAAATTATCCCCTGAACGCCTATGGATTACAGTATTCAAAGATGATGATGAAGCATATAACATCTGGCACAAAGATATAGGCATAGCCACAAACCGTATTGTTAGAATGGGTGAGAAGGACAATTTCTGGTCTATGGGTGATACAGGACCGTGCGGACCATGCTCAGAAATCATCTTTGATCAGGGAGAAACAGTGAAGTGTGATAATCCAGATTGTGGTATAGGATGCGATTGCGATAGGTATCTTGAAATATGGAACCTTGTGTTTATGCAGTACAACAAGCTTGCTGATGGGACACTTGTTCCTCTTCCCAAGCCGAGCATTGATACAGGTATGGGGCTTGAGAGGATAAGTGCTGTTCTATCAGGGGTAACAAGCAACTACGATATAGACATATTTAAAACCATCATATCAGCACTATCTGATCTGCTTCACATAAATTATGAGCCAGGCAAACCATCAGGAACAGCGTTAAGGGTTATATCTGACCATATCAGGGCAGCGGTTTTTCTGATCGGAGATGGTGTTTTCCCATCCAATGAGCAGCATGGATATGTCCTGAGAAGAATCTTAAGGCGTGCCTTGAGGTATGCATTTATGATCGGTATGAGAGAACCAAGGCTTTACAGCATTGTTGATGTTGTAATAAAGCTCTATACGGATATATATACAGACCTTAATGAACATAGAAGTATAATTGCTGATACCATAAAAGATGAGGAAGCTAAATTCTTAATGACACTTGATCGCGGATTATCCATTATTGAAGAGTATATACATGGATTGAAGTCATCTGGCTCAAAGTTCATAGAGGGAGACTTTGCATTTAAGTTATATGATACCTATGGTTTTCCCGTTGATATACTTGCTGATATTGCCAGAGAGAATGGCCTGAGTATTGANTATAATGTCTTTAATCAACTTATGGATAACCAGAAGAAAAAAGCAAAGGAGGCGAGTAAATTCATTAAAGCAATGGATACCCAAAACATTTCTTTATATAATGATATATTACAAAACACAGGTGAGACATCCTTTGTAGGGTACAAGCGTTTAACCCTGAAGACAAATATAGCGTTCATAATAAAAAATGGTCAGCTCGCGGATGAAATTAAGGAAGGAGAAGAGGGCATACTAATTTTTAAAGAAACACCATTCTATGCTGAATCAGGTGGTCAGGTTGGTGATCAGGGCTCTGTATCTGCTGGTTATAATAAATTTATTGTTACAGATACGGTAAAGCCTGTTGATGGACTCGTAGCTCATGTAGGGAAAGTAGAGCATGGGCACCTTACAAAAAACCAGTATGTAGAACTTGCAGTAAACAGAGAAATACGACAATCAACCACATTAAATCATACAGCTACACACCTGCTTCAATCAGCCTTAAGAAAGGTAGTTGGTCCACACATATCGCAGGCAGGTTCTCATGTTAGCCCATCAAGGCTGAGATTTGATTTTTCGCATAATCGCGCACTATCTGCTGAAGAGCTTTTACTTGTTGAGGCTATGGTAAATCAGTGGATACGAGAGAACCATGATGTAAGTATAACATTTTCTGCCCTGGATGATGCTGTAAAAGAGGGTGCTACAGCACTTTTTGATGAAAAATACAAAGAGATAGTCAGGGTTGTAACTATAGATAAGATAAGCAAAGAGTTNTGTGGTGGCACACATATAAGGAGAACCGGTGATATAGGTTTATTTATTATTACAAAGGAATCGTCAGTATCCGCTGGCATAAGAAGGATAGAGGCAATCACAGGTGAAGTTGCTTATAAGTTTGTGAGGGAAAAGATGGCTTTATTGAAAGATATTGCAATGGCTATTGGAACTACTGAATCTGACATTATAACAACTATAAACAAACAAAAACAAAGAATAAAGGAATTAGAAAAAGGTAATGCTAACAAACACAGGTCATTAGCAGACCTCTCAAATGATATTATCGCAAAGGCAATAAATGTTAATGGTATAAAGGTTGTTAATACANTAGTTGAAGAGCTAACACTTGACGATGTGAGGGCATTGTCTGATAATTTAAAACAAAAGATCCAATCAGGGGTTGGAGTTATAGGTGTTAACATAAATAATAAGGCAAATATCGTTGTTTTTGTTACCAAAGATCTAACAGAAAGATATGATGCTGGAAAGATCGCTAAACAGATAGCTGAAATGGTAGGTGGCANTGGAGGTGGCAAAAAGGATTTTGCTCAGGCAGGAGGTCCCATGGTTGAAAGATTAGGTGATGCTGTAAAAGAGGTTGTAAGGATAGTACAGCAAGCATAAATAGAATAAAGGTAATTAAAACTTGTTTGTTTAAATAATGGAGGAAAAAAATGGCAAAGGTTTGCGAGATATGCGGTAAAGGCTCTCTTTATGGAAATAATGTCAGTCATGCTAATAACAGGACTAAAAGAAGGTGGGAACCAAACCTTCACAGAATGAAGATTGTCTTAAATGGTACTGTAAAACGAGCGTATGTATGCACGAGTTGCATAAAATCAGGTAAGGTTCAAAAAGCAATATAAAAGATGTTGAGGTAATATATGAGAGAAAAAGATCGTGAATTACGGAGAAGACAGAGAAGAAAATTAAAAAGACTTAAACTGAAGAAAAAGGCATTAATGCAACAAAAGGCAGAACAAAGAGAAGCAGATTCATAGATTATATTTTTAAAGTTTCTGTGGTTACAATCCATTAAACCGAAATGCATACAGGCTATGCAAATTCGGTGTAGGAAATAATGTTTTTTTTCATCTTATATTTCTTTGCCTGTTTGAGGGCTTGACAATATCCGTTTGTAATAAGAAACTAAATATTCGTGTATGGTTATATTATTTTTTATTGTATATAACATATTAATATTGGTCGGGATTGTTATAATTCTGCCTTTTGTTTTGGTTTTTAAACCTTCGTATATGAAATACATTTCAGAGAGGGTTGGTAGAATACCGGCTAAAAAAGGAGGAATATGGATACATGCTGCATCTGTTGGTGAGGTCAAAGCAACCATACCACTTCTAAAACGGCTCAGCTCATCAGGCTATGAGTTGATCTTAACCACAGTAACACCTGCAGGTAGAAAGTATGCGTCAACATTAAAGGTAGATAATTTGATAGTTTCTTATGCCCCTGTTGATAGCATATTTGCAACCCTGTATGCTTTTTACAGGTTAGCTCCCAGAGCCTTAATTATAATGGAGACAGAACTCTGGCCTAACTTGATCTTATCCGCATTAATTAATCGTGTAAATGTGTTAAGTGTCAATGCTAGACTCACAGAAAAGGCTTTTAATGAGTACAGGTACATAAAACCTGTTATGAAATTCTTATTGAAAGGCTTTAAACTTATTTGTGTACAAACAACAGATGACAAAAAAAGATTTTTAGGACTCGGGGCTGTTGAGAATGTAATAAAGGTTACCGGAAACATTAAATACTCTATTACCACTGAGGATCCGCCTCCTATTGTAGAGTATATCAAAAAGGTTTTTTCTAACAGGCATATTGTTATCGCTGGCAGCACACACCAGGGTGAAGAATATATGATTGTTCGTTGTTTGGTGTCGCTAAAACAGATTTCGATCAATCCATTACTTATACTGGCTCCAAGGCATTTAAATAGAATATCAGAGGTAGAGGCTATTATAAAACAAGCCGGCTTAAAATATAAGAAACGATCTGCTATAGAGATAAAAAACATTATTTTACCAGAACAAGATGTTGATATTTTATTGCTGGATACTATAGGTGAATTAGCACATATATACAGTATAGGAGATGTAATATTTGTAGGGGGTAGTATGGTGCCCGTTGGTGGGCATAATATACTTGAAGTGGTTATTCATAAAAAACCGGTTATTTATGGAAGGTATGTAGATACTATAAAAGAATTTGTAGATTTATTAAACGGTAATGGTGGTATCATGGTAAATAACGAACAGGAGTTGTGTGAGACAATAGTGGATCTGATCAACCATACTGAAAAGCGAAGAATACTGGGTAATAAGGCTTACGAACTTGTCACAGAAAAGGTCAATACAGTGAACAAGATTGTTGAGATAATGCAAGATGCAGGTGTATTGTAATTTTGTATATGAAGATCACTCAATTTCAACCCATACAGGATTTGATGCGGCAAACCCACCATTATTGGTGAAAATTTCTACCCTGTAAAACCCTGATTTGTCCGGTGAACAAGAGTAATCCAGAAAGTTGTTGTTTGATGTTGCTATGATATAACCATCTCTGAACAAAATAATTTTTTGAATTGCAGGACTATTCTCTGGCACCTGTGCGTATGGAAGATATGAAGCTTTAATTGATATAGACTGCCCCTTTTTAAGTTTTATCGTTGANCCCATTGGCATATCATTAACAGTGAAGGACAGCATTGGACCATTTGAAACAAAAAAGATACCTTTTTTAAATCCTTCTTCTATAGCTGGGATAGTAAATGATGTTGCNTAAACATAGTTTCTATAAGTTCCTACAGCATAAGGAGTGTGTGCATCTGAATCTGCAATACCATATAGATGAAGCCCTTTTCTATTAAGTTGGTCCCATTTATCAAATGCTTTCACATTTACAGGATCCATGGGAATCTTGTTGCCATTAAGTATTTCTATCCCATCATAGCCTTTAAAATTCCAATCCCTCCACTCTCTCATTTCAAGGTATGGATGATTCACGAAAAACATGCCACCTTGTGCATGAACATTATCTATCCAGTGCTGTGGAGATAAAAACTCATAAACCTTTTTATGTATAAATTGGGCATTTGCATGCCCCCATACAGGATTTGCTATCTCTTCACCTGGTATACAAAAAAAATCAGCAGTAGATTGCGCTCTACAAGCATCTGCCTGTGAAAATGTATTGTAATCTGTTAGACTTAATATATCTAAACCCTTTGCCCGTGCTGCCTCAGTCATGTCCCTGACAGGGTAGTCTTCAGGGTTAAAGCTGTAGACAGAATGGTTGTGCATATCAGCACTGTACCAGCCAGGCCCATTTGAAAAAATATGCGTCCATGGACCTTCTGTATAATTGCCGTCTACTATAACAACAGGGTATATATAATAGTCACCACCAGCTAAAGGCTTTAGTGTAAAACCAAAAGGTTTTGTAATTCCTGGCAGTATATTCTCCGACATAGATGTGTAGGACTTATTTACGCTGATATTTTTGGGAGCAAACAAAGCGCTTCCTGTAATATGTTTAGTTTTGTCAGAGATATTTGTAATATAAACATTATACCTTATTTCTTTATTGTATGGGGTTATGATGTTGTAGGAAGATGCTGTTATCTTCAATCCATTTTGTATTGCAGCAAATTTATTATACTGACTGTCTGCAACCTTTTTATAATCCATATCTGTTGTAGAGCTGGTTGAAAGCAACCTTGAAAAGCTGAAAGACATACCCTTATCAAGTTTTATCTGGTATGCACTTGCTATCCAGTTCCATTCATAAAAGAAGTATACAGGTTCCTTATGCCCTGTATAATAAAATCCTATAACCTGATTCGCTCTTCCCAGTATTGCCACATATGGTTTTTGCGGAGATATTGCATCACGCGGCCCTGTAACGATGTCACCTACACCAGGCACATAAAACCACACTGAATGTGTATTTGTTTTTATCCTGTCTCCAATCCATATTATTGTGGTTGGTTTTAAAGATAGTATATTGGTATGTATTAAAACTGTATCCGGATCAAACACAGTGTAGATCGTATTTACATGAAGAAATGGATGTTTTTTAACATATCCTGTTAGGCTTACAGCAGTTATGTCATTACCCATTCTGAAAATCCGTTGTGTATCATAAACAATGCTGTCAAAGGTTGGCTTTTTCTCAGCCATAGGGTTTTTTAATATAACATAGGGGGCTTCTATACTGGATATGGTATTTATCCACGCGCCATTTGAGAGATAATTTATATGCCCGTGTTTATCTATGCCCGCATAAAGCTCGTTCTTATGTAAAACAAAATCGCGTTTCAGTGTTTTCTGCGGGGATATCGTAAACTTATATATTATTTTATGCCCATACTCTGGCCAGATAAACCATAATTGAATAACAATGTACATTAACACAATTATACCTAAAAAAATCTTCAAAATTTTACGCATGAGCTAATGTCTCCCTGTCTGCCTTTATATTTTTAAATACACATAATACTATTTGTAATCTTATACAAGGAATTAACCAAAAAATGCAATAGGAAAGTTTGTTCGTTCGCTCGGGGTACCCACCCGAAGGGAAGGGTCGTGCGATCCACCCGTAATCCCTTCTGCCCCTTTTTAGCAAAAAGGCGGAGAGGGGTTTGTTATAAACGAGATTTAAGTCCTCTGTAAGGTTGTCATTGCG
>JGI24721J44947_10010192_pt1 | contig 11944 bp, 11 predicted proteins | sample YelNatPaOPGAMG01_FD_44947 | JGI IMG/M metagenome (IMG submission 44947)
TTCTCAGCCTTGACGAGGTATTCAACGCTTAGGGCTTGGTTTGCAAAGGACATGTCCATAACCTCTGATGGGTGTCCTTCAGCCGCTGCAAGGTTTACAAGTCTTCCATCAGCCAATAGGTATAGCCTTCTGCCATTTTTCAGCGTGTACTCCTCAAGGTTTGGTCTAACAGTTCTTTTTGAGACGGCTAGTTCTTCAAGGTCTTTTAGGCTTATTTCCACATTGAAGTGGCCGCTGTTGGCTAGGATGGCGCCGTCCTTCATTTTTTTCATATGCTCCCCTCTTATCACGTTTATGTCGCCGGTGGTTGTTAGAAAAATGTCGCCTATTTTGGCTGCCTCATCCATGGGCATTACGCGGAACCCGTCCATGACAGCTTCAAGAGCCCTCAACGGGTTCACCTCCGTAATTATGACGCTGGCACCCATGCCTCTCGCCCGCATTGCAACGCCTCTGCCGCACCATCCATAACCGCAGACAACAAAGTTTTTCCCAGCTAAAAGAACGTTTGTAGCCCTTAAAATGCCATCTATTGTGCTTTGTCCTGTTCCATAACGATTGTCAAAGAGGTATTTTGTGTAGGCGTCATTCACAGCTATTATGGCATATTTTAATGTTCCAGCTCTTTCCATGGCTCTAAGCCTTAACACGCCTGTTGTTGTTTCTTCTGTGCCTCCCTTAACATTTGGTAATGCGTCTGTTCTTTTGCTGTGGATGGTGCTTACAAGGTCTGCACCGTCATCTAGGGTTATTTGGGGTTTTTGGTCTATGACCTTTTCAATGCACCAGTAGTACTCGTCTGTGGTTTGCCCCCGCCATGCATAGACATAAACGCCTTTCTCTGCTAGTGCCGCTGCAACTTCATCTTGTGTGGAAAGCGGATTAGAACCGCAGAGAGCAACCTTTGCACCGCCGGCAAGAAAGGCATCCACGAGCACTGCTGTCTCTTTTGTGACGTGCAGACAAGCGCCGAGCATGATGCCTTCAAGGGGTTTCTCCTTGCTGAACCTTTTCTTGATTTGGTTTAGAACAGGCATGTGCCTTGAAGCCCACTCTATTTGAAGCATTCCTTTCGGAGCTAAACTTTCATCTTTAACCTTGAAATTTGCCATTAAATCGCCTTCCCGCTATGCATTTTTCCCTAAAGCTATTTAACGTTGCGCTTTAAGACGTTCAAAAAGGCGGTTTTTAGCCTTCTTGACCATTTCCATAACATGCTCAACATTTAAAGTTGTCAAGCGCCTATTTTCCATCACTATTTTGCCATTCACTAAAACAGTTTCAACATCCGCTGATTTTGCGGCATAAACTAGGTGGCTTACCTCGTTGTAGAGCGGACATAAATGCGGCTTTTCAAAGTTTATAATGGCTAAATCCGCCCTTTTCCCAACTTCTATTGAGCCTATCTCGTTTTCCCAGCATAAAGCCCTAGCCCCATCCAGAGTTGCCATTTTCAAAACTTGCCGTGCAGACATTAATGTCGGATTTTTGTTAACTCCCTTATGAAGTAAAGCAGCCACCTTAATAACCTCAAACATGTCCGCCGCATTATTAGAGCATGGACTGTCAGTGCCAAGAGAAACCGTAACGCCGTTTTCCAACATTTTGGGAACCGGGCTTACACCAGAAGCAAGCTTGAGATTTGAAATCGGGTTATGGGAAACCTTAACATCTCTGGCTTTCATGACAGCCACATCTTTATCGGTCAGCGCCACACAGTGCGCCGCAACAACACGCTTGTCTAAAACACCTAGAGAATCCAAATATTCCATAACGCCATCTTTCACATCAACATTGAAGGCTTTCCGTATCTTATCCGCCTCATCAGATGTTTCTGCCACATGAATGTGCCATATAACCGGTGCCCCTTCAGAACCATACTTTCTGTTGAGTTCGTCACGCAATGTTTTCAGCTCTTTCATGTATTCGGGTTCAACGGTGTAAGGCGCATGTGGGTCAACGCTTACACGAATAAGTCCGCCAGCCTTATTATGCCAGTTTTTGGCTAAGTCTTTTAAGGCTTTTCTATCTTCATCTTTTCTCCATGAAAAGCAGACATGCCCAATGACACCCCTAATTCCAGCGTCTGCGAGGGCTTTCGCTTCGTTTTTCTCTGGCATGTAATGATACATTGTGTTAACGGTTGTTGTTCCACCCATTATGGACTCCACGGCCGTCAGCAAGCTGCCCACATAAATGTCTTCAGCAGTCATCAGCCTTTCTATGGGCCATATCCACTTTTCAAGCCACTCTTGAAGGAGCAAATCGTCAGCATATCCCCTTAATAGGCTCATGGCTGCATGCTGATGAGTGTTTATAAGCCCCGGAATCACAACTCTTCCCCTGGCGTTTATCCTTTCATAACCCCTCGTATATTTTCGCCGCATCTGTCTGGTTTTTCCAACATCAATTATGGTTCCATCCTCTATGGCTATGGCGCCATCACGGATAATTTCGCCCTCTTGCATTGTAATTATGGTTCCGCTGTGGATGAGAATGTTCAATTTTCAACACCCTTTTCGCCTTTTGGTCCTTGTAGCCACTAATAGGGTTATGCCAGCCGTAAAGAATATCGCCTCAAAAAACTCGTGATGCAACATGTCAGCCACATCGAAGGGTCTCTGCCAAAATATAATATGATGGACTATTAGTAGGAGCCCAACTGTGATTAATAATGCGCCAATGGCTTCTGTTTTATCCATAACCCTTCACATACCAGCTTAACATGGTTTAGTTTGACAATTTAAAGAACTTTTAAAACTTTCCTACTCCCCGCTTCTAAGCAGCTTTTCGCTAAACTTATAATGCATATCAGCCTTATGTTCAACTGAACATAGAAGGGGAAATTTTGTCCGCTGTCGGAAAGTTCCGCGTGATAAAGCCTGAAATCCGCGTTTTAGGGGTTGACGATGGAGTATTCAAACCTCACACAAAAAGTTTCGTGTCTGTTGTAGGCGTTGTCTTCCGCGGCGGATACTGGCTTGACGGAGTTATGCACACAAAAGTTAAGGTCGACGGGCTTGAGGCAACAGAAAAGATTGCATCCATGATAAGGAATTCCCCCCACTACAAGCAGTTAAGGGTTATAATGCTAAATGGAGTAACCATTGCCGGCTTCAATGTTGTAGACATAAAAAAGCTTAATGCAGATACGGGTCTCCCAGTGATAGCAGTCACAAGGGATAAGCCAAACTTTGATGAAATCCGCGAAGCCTTGAAAAAGCTTCCGAAGAGCAAGGAACGATGGAAAGCTATACTCAACGCCGGAGAACTTTTTGAAGTGCCCACTAAAGGTGGAAAAAGCAGAGTTTACATGCAAACTTCAGGGATTTCCGAAGAAGATGCGAGAAAAATTCTGCAGTTAACATCGACACGGAGTTACATACCAGAAGCACTCCGCGTTGCACATTTAATTGCATCAGGGCTTAGCACAATATAGCATAAATCCTAATTATCAAAAGAAAAAGTTTAAAAGACACCGAAGCGTGGGAAAACAAACGGAAACCGGAGTTCAAAATAATGGAATTTTGCCCAAAATGCGGAACACGTCTCGTGCCAAAAAAGGCAAAATCCGAGAAGAAGGAATCNCTCATCCTTACTTGTCCAAAATGTGGATATAAAAAACGTATANTCAGCGAGAAAGTCACACCAAAAATTGCAAAAATCATACAGCACAACCCCCAGCAACAAGTTGCAGTAATAAGCAAGGAAGAACAAAAACTCCGAACTCTACCAACCGTTAGAATTGAATGCCCAAAATGCGGAAACAATACGGCTTATGTTTGGCAGGTGCAAACCCGCGGAGCAGACGAATCCTCAACCCAGTTCCTACGCTGCACAAAATGCGGCTACACATTCAGAGAATACTCATAAACACTCAGAATATCAAACCTCTTCTTCAGATAAAAATTTGCTATAAATGATAAAGTCCAAACCGNGGAAATGTTTCCTCAAAAAACCTTCAGGGACAAAGCCTCTTTTGATGTAAAGGCTCACGGCTGGTAAAAGCCTTGAAGNTGTGTAAAGCCAAACCTTTCGACAGCCCCTATTTCTCGCCTCTTCAATAAACCTGTTAAGTAAGCTTTCTCCAATCCCTCTGCCGCTATGCTCTTTCTTCACACCTAAAAAGCCAAGAAGAGAAACACCAGCATAGGCTCTTCCCTGAACAAATCCTATAATTTTCCCATCATCATCGGCAACTAAAAATATGGTGTTTACATCATGTATTTGCTGCCCAACCTTTCTTTTGCCTAGGCTTGAGAAGTTCCTTCAGTTCAGGATTTGTAGCCGAACTTGGTAAATACTCGTTTAAACTTTTCCATATTTCAATGTAACACTCAACCAGTTTCTCCGCATCCTCTGCCAGTGCTGATCGAATTTTAAGCATGCCCTTTTCCTCTCAAATAACGCATGAAGGCGATTTACATTTACGCCTTTATGCAAAAGTCGCTTTTTAACCCTTTCAAAGTGCTATGCAAATCTTTTATAGCCCTCAAACCATATCCAAATTAAAAAGGGTGAAGTAAGTGTTTAAGCTTAAAGTTTCAGACGCTCGACTGTTGAGGGACATGGCAACAGCCATATCCATCCTCGTAGATGAAGCCACATTCCAAATAACGCCGGAAGCCCTAAAACTTAGGGCTATGGATCCATCCCGTGTCGCAATGGTGGACTTTGAATGGCCAAAAACTGTTTTCGAAGAGTACGCCTGCACTGAACCAACAAAAATGTGCATAAACATAAGTGAACTTTTAAAGCTTCTCAAAAGGGCTGGAAAGGACGAAGTTATTGAGTTAGCCTTAGACGAGAAAACTGGACGCTTACAAGTGAAAATAACTGGCAAATACGTTAGAAACTTTACAATGCCAACCCTTGAAGCCTCATGGGAGGAAGTGCCAACACCGAAAATAACATTTAATGTGAGGGCAAAAGCAACAACAGACGGTTTACGCCAAGCCATAGAAGACGCCGAACTGGTAAGCGACCACGTTCGCATAGAGGCAGACAACGAAAAACTAGTTTTCCAAGCAACAGGAGACCTCATGGGTGCAACAATAGAGCTAAAGAAAGGAAGCGACGCCCTACTAGACCTAGAAGCGAAAGAGCCTTCAAAAGCCACCTTCAGCCTAAGCTATCTATCTGAAATAATTAAGGCCGCATCCGCCACATCAGACATTGCAACCCTAGAATTCTCAACAGACATGCCGATAAAAATAGATTTCCAACAAGCAAAAGAAGGAAAACTAACCTTTTATTTGGCGCCAAGAATAGAAACCGCATAGCATAGTGGAAAAATGCAACTCGCAGTAGTCAAATTCACAAAAAACGACTTGGCTAAATATCCATTCCTTAAAGAGGCAGCGGAATACGTAAAAACCCTAGACCTAAAAATCGAAGACTTGGCAAGCCCGGAGTTCTCCCAAATTCTTGAACGTGCCAAGGAAAGGGTTGAAGAAGCCATACTATACGCCATAGTAAGCAGAAAACTCCAAAATGAAGAAATTGAAATTCTATCCTTTCCAACAGCAATAATGCTTGCAGCAGCTACAGAAAATCCCTTCATAAAAAGGCGATACGCCTTAGCAGAGGCAAAGCAGACCTACAATGACCTAAAATTTGAGCCAAAAGAGAAAATTTTAGCAGTCGCAAAAAACTTCCAGTGGAAAATCACAACAGTAGACGCTGAAGAAAACATTGCTCCATACGAGTTCAAGCTCCACTTCACAGACTACCTAAAAAACACGACCACCATGCACGAGAAAAAATGGAAACTAGTTAACAGAATGCTAACCCAAGGAAACGTCTATCTAACAAGAAACGAAACAGCAAGACTTCTCAGCGAAGAAGTTAGAAGACACATAGAAAAACGCCTAGAAATAAAAGAACTGCCAAAATTGCCACAAAAAATAACAGAAATTGCAGAAAAACTGAAAAATTTAACCCTTGAAAAAGTTAGCAAGGCAGAAATGGAGGGAATTCCAAAAACTATAAAGAGGGATGCCTTCCCACCATGCATAAAAGCACTTTATGATGCAGCCTCAAAAGGACATCACATATCCCATATAGGAAGATTCACCCTAACATCCTTCCTTGTGAACATAGGAATGCTCACCGAAAACATAATTGAACTTTTCAAAAACTTCCCAGACTTCAACGAGCGCATGACCCGCTACCAAGTGGAACATATAGCTGGAGAAAGAGGCTCAAGAACAAGATATAAACCGCCAAAATGTGACACGCTCAAAACCCATGGGTTGTGTGCAGAACCAGACGAAACGTGCAGAAAAGCAAACCATCCCATAAACTATTACAAAAGGAAAAGCAAGGAATTAGGGGGATAATGGATAGTCACTTTTATAAAGTTTAAAACGTAAATAGTGCGATAAACTTAAAAATTAAAAGGTTAACAAACTAAAAAAATAAGACAAAGGTAGGAACATTGAACATTCCAAAACTTGTAAGCATAGTAATCCCCGTCCTAAACGAAGAAGAAGGACTACAAAACGTATTGGACGAAATTCCAAAGAAAGATCTTGAGAAAATGGGCTACAAATGCGAAATCATAGTAGTGGACGGAGGATCAACAGACCGCACCAGAGAAGTAGCAAAAAGAAACGGGGCAAAAGTTATAGTTGAAACACGTAAAGGATACGGAAGAGCCTACAAAACCGGATTCCTATATGCTAATGGAGATATAATCGTTACATTGGACGGGGATTACTCGTATCCAGCCTTCCTTATCCCAAAACTTGTTAAAATACTAGAGACCTATAGACTTGATTTCATTTCAACAAACAGATTGAAGAAAACTGCGCATAAAAGCTTCCCAACCCTCCACATTATTGGAAATAAAATTTTAACCTATCTAACAAATCTTCTATTCAGGGTTGATATAAACGATTCACAGTCGGGAATGTGGGTTTTCAGAAAAAGCATACTGGAAAAAATGGATTTGCAAGCTGATGGCATGGCATTCTCAGAGGAAATAAAGGTGATGGCATTCGGACTCTTTAAGGCAGCAGAAGTTCCAGTGCCTTATAGGAAGAGAATTGGGAAGCAGAAACTAAACACGTTGATGGACGGTTTTAAAAATGCACTTCACCTATTCAATTTAAGATGGTACTTTGCAATACCAATATCATCATGGGTTCCTATTTATAAGACCGTTAATGTTCTGGAAAACAATCGCGCGCCCGCATTGCTTAACTTGAGACGGATGATTATATGTTAATTGTGCTTGGCATCCATATTTGCTTCCCATAGCCCCTAGTGTAAGTGGCAAAAGGAATGCAGCATGTGTAAAGCTTCAGTCATAATAATAACGAAGGAATTAAACTTTAGAATTGATGAGACTTTAAAATCGCTTCTTGGTCAAAATTTTAAGGACTACGAAATCATAATTGTTTGCCATAGAAATTCGTTAAAAACGCTACCCGAGGCTGATATACCGATAAAGGTTATAGAAAAACCTGGCACCTCCAGGGGAATGGCGAGAAACATTGGAGTGATAAACTCTTCCGGAGAAGTCGTAGCATTTATAGATGATGATTGCACATCTGACGAGGAGTGGCTTCAAAGCGGCTTCAAAACATTAAGCGAGAGCGAGGAAATAGGGGTCGTCGGGGGAAGAGTTAAAGTCCATGAGAGGCTCCCGAAATTTTCCCAAATTGCGCTAAACATAATTTCAGTGCCCTTTATTAATGGATGGTCCGTTACTTTTTCCAATTTCCAAAATAAACGTGAGGTCTCATATGTGCCAACGTGCAGTGCCTTTTTCAGAAAAGAGGTCTTGGAGAAAGCGGGAGGTTTTGTAGACACGAATTATTGTGAGGATGTTGAAATCTGCTCGAGAGTTAGGAGACTTGGATACAAAATAGTCTATGACCCGAAAGTTGAGGTAAGACATAAATGGAATATGTGGAACTGGCGCAGTTTCATCAAACACTTTTACAACTATGGTAAAGGGAGAGGACTTGCAATGATTGAATACCCTCATATTAGCAAAGTTAACATATCACCTTTAGTTGCCCTCGTGTCACTGTTAATATTAATTCCGCTAATAATTTTAGAGCCTAGATTATTCTTATTTATACTCGTTTCTTTTGCGGGGTTTGCAATTCTCTGTTCCTTATACACATACCACAAGTTTAGGAAGAAGGAATGCCTAATTTTTACCCCACTTTTAATGGTCTTGATGTATCTAAGCTACACAATAGGATTATTAGTGGGGATTGTCGGCTGGAAGAGAAGATGAAAAAGGCTGTACCGGCTTTCATTCTCGCCACAGTTTTTGTTTTTACAATTTCCTACATTTCTTACCCGGTTAAGCTTCTTCCATTGCCAGTTGGCTGGGACACCCCCAGATACGTTTGGCATATGAAGGCTATTGCCGAAGATTGGAATTTTATTGCGGAAACAAACTTTAACAATTTTGTTTACTCCCTTTTTGGCAGTCTACTTGTGAAATTGGGTATTAACGCATTTTTTGTCGAAATGTTGCTACCTCCAATTTTATTACTCACCTTTTTAGTTGAAGCCTACCTCATCTTAACAAGGTTGCAGCCCAACAAAGATTGGAAAATCTACACTCTAGTGATTCTCTCGTGGTTTGGCGCGTTTAGAATAGCTGCGGATCTCCACAGTAACCTGTTGGCGCTTAACCTGCTTTTGCCATGTGCATATTTTTTAAACGAATATCTGGAGAAGAAAAAAACTCTTTATTTAGGTGTTGTAACTTTTTTGCTGTTTTTATCCTCTTTCACTCACATTGAAAGCACGCTTTTTTTAACTTTCATATTTTCTCTGGCAGTTTTTAGTGAAAAGGGTCTATCGAAAATTAGGAGGATAGCCATCACCGCCTTATTGTTAACTGTAATTTTGCCAGCTGCCACGCTATATTACGTTCACATTAAGAAGTTGCTAATATACTCAGGAGGGTCTTTCGGGAAAACTGCCATGGATTTATGGAAATGGCTACTTTACTTAGGTCCGGCAGGATTCATCGGGGTTTACCAATTAATCAGCGAGGCACGATTTATTGGCAGGGAAGACTTCCTTAAAAGGTTCTTTGCAATTTGGGGTTTTGTTTCTATAGTGTTTGGTTTAATCCAGTATCTGGAGCCGTCTTTTATGATATTTTCTGAAAGGGCGGTTATCCTATTTCCAACGCCTTTTCTTGCAATCTACAAAATTGGAGGAGTTAACTGCAGAATTGATCGAGGGATAAAAAATTCTTTAAGGACGAGGCTTAAGTTTGGTGCGCTTGCTTTAATGATGGTTTTTAATCTCTTGATTGTCTTATGTATGGGTATTTATGGAATAACAATTAGTCCTGGGGCATATGAGAAAATGTTATTCTTAAAGCAGAGGTTTCGCGACAAACCAATAATTATAGTTGCTGACTGGCCAGACCGTTACGCTGGTGACATTGGACAGCATATTTATGATTGGGGTAGAGCCGTTATCGGAGATGCCTACGTGTATATTGGTAACATTTACTATCTTAGGGATTGGATGCCTACGCCTTTCTTTTACTGGTCTAGCAGGCAAGTTTCAAATATTCTGTTCCAAGAGATTCGCTCAAATTTCCAGTATTTTGATGAAGCAGTAATCGTTTACGGATTGGATTTTACTGATTTTACAACTATTCCAAAAGTTTTTAAGGCTTTTATGGAACCGTTAGAGGATAATCTTTACATTGTTAATATGACGAAGTTTCGCGAAACTGAGGGGAAACTGGTGATCCCAGTTTTCCAGTATTCAAGAGTTTTGTATGGCAATTGGTATCCATCTAATAAAAGCTGGGGGGATTATCCGCTTGTTTTTGAATGCTGGATGACGGGTGAAATACCCAAAACACCTGCTGTAGAGGTGCTATTTGCTGTTAAAGATGAAGGAAATTACGTTATAAGTCTAAGTTTTTGTGGGAATGAGACAACTTCCCTTCAGGTTCAGGTTGATGACCATCAGCCACGGATGTTTAATGCAACTGGAAAACCAGAGAAGGAAGTGGTGTTCATGGGGTTTTTGGATGAGGGAGAACATTTGTTAAAGGTTGCCTTGTTAAGCAGGACTGCTGTTGACGGTAAGTATCTGCGTGCACGTTTAAATGTTTTAGAAGTTTCTAAGGTTTCTTAGCATTTTATAAGGCGGGAATATAGTTTCTCGTATTGGGTAACCGCCTTTTCCCATGAAAAAACTTTTCTAACCCTTTCATACCCTTTTAAGGCTAATGTTTGCGCTAAGCTGTCATCCTCCAAAACTTTTAGGATTTTTTCAGCAAGGTCTTGATGATTTCCTTGCTTAAAAATGAGCCCACAGTCTTGCACTATCTCTGGGCATGCTCCACTGTTAGATACAATACATGGAGAGCCAGATGCCATGGCTTCCAAAATCACCATGCCAAAGGCTTCATTTATGGATGGAAGAACAAACACGTCAGCGGCACGATACAGAAGAGCAAGCTCATTCGACCCCAGCCGGCTGCGTATGCTGAGTTTATCTAAAACTTGGAGTTTTTTAGCAAGTTTAAATACATGGGAACACAATTTCCCCATACCCACCAAAATTAGCCTAATCTTGTTTTGTTTCTTTGCTATTACGCCGAAGGATTTTACAAGCGTTATGGGATCTTTGTAGGGGTGAAGCTTGCCAACATAAAGGATTATCTTTTCTTGAGGGTTTAGGTGCAGAATTTTCTTACATTCTGATTTGTCATATGTTATGTAATGGTAGTCTGCAAGGTTTATCCCATGGTATATCACTTGTGAAGGAATGTTGTAGGCTGATGCGATTTGGTTTCGAACGAATTTTGAAACTGACACGACAGTTGTGGCTTTTTTGACACCCAGTGGAAAAATGAGTTTTTCAATGCTGAAAAGGAGTTTTTCCTTAAACCCTATCTCCAGCCAAGGCTGGGGCAAACCATGACATGTAAACATTATAGGCTTCCTCATAACTGATAAAAATGGTATTGGTGCAGCGAAATTTGAGTGAATAATGTCAAAACTTCTTAAAAAGGACCCCANATTCCCCCAGCTTGTTAAGTCGTTTAAAAATATGAATGGGATGTCTTTGAGCTGGGGACCCATCAAATTTTTGCTTCCAGTTGCGAAGATTACAAAAAAATTATAACTTTTTCTGGAGAGTCTGCTGACCACCTCATAAGTAAACTTGTATACGCCACCCCTACCACCTGAAATCATTAAAATATTCATGCGAATTCTGCAAAAGTATTTTTAAAGGGATTAATTAGGCTTATCACTTTTCAACTCTTGCCGTGTGAAGCGGTGTCTGCATAAACTTTTTATTTTTTGCTGTTTTTGAGAACTCGAAGAGCTTGAAGCCTGAATCATTATCTTTTATTCGTGATGTGTTTCGCAACTATTATCGGGAAGAGTTCCCTCTCGATACTGTAATTTCATGCCTTGAAGAACGGGAGTTCGGCTTTCTATCTTTTGAGAATCAGATGGTTCGCCACAAAAGTTTCAAGGATATAAATGAATTAAGGGATTTTATGCAAGATTTTGTTCCAAGCGATGCCTACCACTCTTGTGCCCGCTACGAAAATCCAACAGCTGAGATGGAGAGGAAAGGGTGGCTTGGAGCAGACCTCATATTCGACATAGATGTTGACCATATCCCAACACCATGCAATAAGGTTCATGATGAATGGACCTGCTGCGGCTGCGGGTTTTCAGGTAAAGGGATAACGCCAGAAAAATGCCCAATATGTGGCGGCGAAAAGTTTGAGGAAAGCACTTGGCTCTGCCAGGAATGCATGGACACGGCGAAAAACGAAACCATAAAGCTTCTGGAAGTGTTAAAGGAGGATTTTGGCTTTTCCAGTGACGATATACACGTTTATTTTTCGGGTCATAGAGGATACCACGTCCACGTCGAGAACGAAGTTGTCCAAAGCCTTGACGCCATCTCCCGCAAAGAG
>JGI24721J44947_10010199_pt1 | contig 11938 bp, 8 predicted proteins | sample YelNatPaOPGAMG01_FD_44947 | JGI IMG/M metagenome (IMG submission 44947)
TGTTGACCGCACGCAGGCGTTTCAAGTGGCGGAAGCCACCTTGCAATTCGCCGCCGCGACCATTTTGCCGCCGGCCAACCCGCCCGATCCGGCGAGTTTCAGCGCGCCCTCGGTGACCGATTGCGCGAACTCCTCCTGTAGAGACAACCCGGCCGCCCCAGACAGCGGGATTCCACCCAGTGCCTGGATCTTTCCCCCGACCACGCAAAACGCCAATTCAGGCCCTGACAAAATCGTCGTCCTCTACGGCAACAACCCCTCATACCTCATCCAGTACATGGGGACGTGCAGCGTCGACGGCGGAAATTTCCAGTTCACCAACGACCAGAACAACCAGGGCGGCGGCGGCTCGCTCAAAACCGCGGGGAATTGTTATCGCATCACCGCACGCGCCAACTCGCCTGAAGCCAACGGCGCTCCTTCGCAAAACCGCGCCCAGGTCGTTTTACAGGCGATTTACCGCACCAATTGACGTTTCGACAGAGATCGTTTGACGGAGTCTGCCATGTCAACCGCTTTTCACCTCATCCAACGCACCGTTGCACTTGCACTGAGTTCCCTGCTCATCGCTACCCCGATGGCGCAGGCCGCCGTCGGCGTCGCGCAGAGTCCCCTCATCATCCAAAAACCAATCCCGCCGAACTTGGTGTTGATGCTCGACGATTCGGGGTCGATGGCGTGGGACTATATGCCTGACACGGCAACTGGAACAAACTCGGCAACCAATGGCACTTATTACAACCCTTACGTCACCTACCAGCCACCCAAATATAAAGATGGCACCGACTATCAAAATGCGGCATTTCCAAACGCATGGGTCGATGGTTTCAACCCATCATCAGGCACAGCAAACATCCAAAAGTATTCCTCTCCTTACAAGAATTACGCCTACTACAAACAAAGTACAAATACTGTTGGCGGAAACAACTCTGGCAATTGCGGCAATAATAACCGTTACAACTGCGTTTTTCGCTACACCGACCCCAACTCCAACGTAGAAAAATACGTTGGCCAGAGTTGCGCAGGCTTCAGCGCAGCGACATGCACCACCGATCCTGCGCAGCAGCAAAACGTCGCCAACTGGTTCTCTTACTACCGCACCCGCATGTTGATGGCAAAGAGCGGATTGACGCTTGCGTTTTCCAGCTTGGACAAGGGTTACCGTTTCGGTTTTGCCTCGATCAATGGTCGAAACACCGCCAAAATTCCAAACTCGCCAACACCTTACCCTTTCAGCACGCCAACAAATTCTTCCAACAAGCTTGCCGTCGTACAGGAATTCGGCGACGGATCGGCAGGCACGCAGAAATCCAATTTCTGGGATTGGATCACCACAATCACACCGAATAATGGCACGCCATTGCGCTCGGCGCTCAAGGCCGTTGGCGAGTATTACAAAACGGCACAACCCTGGCAGACGAGCACGACCGACACGACCGAATACACTTGCCGCCCTGCTTTCACCATCCTCACCACCGACGGTTTCTGGAATACAGACGCCGACAGCGACATTGGTGTGGGCAACGTCGACGGCACGAATGGGCCGAAGATCACCACACCATCGACATATCAAAGAATTGCAATCCAACCCTATTCGGACAGTTATTCAAACACTCTGGCCGACGTGGCGATGTATTACTGGCAAAACGATTTGCGACCGACCACTGCGAACAATGTACCGACGACACCAAACGACCCAGCCTTCTGGCAACATATGACGACATTCACCATGGGCCTCGGCTACACACCGACCGGAATAACACCGAATGACCTGACGCAAGATCAAATTTTCGCTTGGGCGCGCACGGGTACACCTCCGACCGGAGTCACGAGTATGTCTTGGCCCCAGCCCAGCGCTGACAGCATCAACAATATCGCCGATTTGTTCCACGCGGCCGTCAACGGACACGGGGATTTTTTCTCGGCAAAAAATCCGACTGAATTCATCAACGGTCTGAAATCTGCTTTGGCACAAATCGCCGACCGTAAAGGGGCGGGAAACGCCATCACCCTGTCGGCAACGGGCGCGACGAGTACGGCTGACGCGACGTACCGCTTCATCGGGTCGTACTACACCGGGCAATGGACGGGCGCAATCACTGCAGAACAGTGGGACGCCACCGCGCAGGCTTACGTCCCTGCGTGGTCGGTGAATTCGGTATTTCCTGCCGCGGCGAACCGCAATATCTGGACGGTCAGCCGGCTGGCGAGCACGCTCAACCCGCAAAGCCCCGTGCAATTCATCCTCGGCAGCGGCAACACCCTGCCGGCGCTCGACGGCACCTTGCTGCAGGGTTTGGATTATTACGTCAGCGGCAGCCAGCAATCGATCAGTCGCGCGGCAATGCTGAATTACCTGCGCGGCGATAACTCGGACGCTTCGCTGCGGCAGCGCAAGGCGATGTTGGGCGACGTGATTTCCTCCACGCCGGTTTATGTCGGCATGCCCGACAAAACGCTATACGTCAATGCCACGTTCGACGGTGCGTCGAGTTACGGCACGTTCGTCGCCAACCAAGCGTCGCGCATGCCTCTGGTTTATGTCGCGGCCAATGACGGCATGCTGCATGCATTCCGCGTCAAACAGGGGCTGACCAATGGCCTGCCCGACCCGAACAAACCCGCCGGGCAGGAGATTTTCGCTTATCTTCCTGCCGCGGTGCTCGCCCAACCGGCAAGCGGCACGGGAGGCATTTCCAACCTTGCCAACCCGCAGTATGGCGTGGTCGATGGCGTGACCGGGGCGCAGGCTGTACCGCATCAGTATTACAACGACGGCCGCATCACCACGCAAAACGTCTATCTCGACACCGGAGATGGGCAGGGGAAAATCTGGCGAACCATACTCGTCGGAACAACCGGCCGCGGCCCGGCAAAAACGGTTTACGCGCTGGACATTACCAACCCGGGGAATTTTGAAAATCCGACAACGACGGCCAAAAACATCNTGTGGGAACGGTCCGCTGGCGATGCGGGGGCTTGCACCGGTAGCATCACCAGCAATTGCAGCAATTACATCGGGCAGATGACCGGCGCACCGGTGATCGCCCAAATCAAAAGCGGCACCGGGAGCAAATGGGTGGTTTATCTGGGCAACGGCTACAACAGCACGGCAAACGTCCCCGCATTGCTCGAATTCGACCTGGCCAACGGCGCGCTGAACGTGCGCCCGACGCCCGGCGCCAGCAACGACGGACTGGCCGAACCGGGTTTGGCCCAGCCTGAGAGCAAAACCGGAATTTCGACCATGGCGTATGCCGGAGATCTCAATGGCAATCTGTGGGCGTTCGATCTGCAATCTCCCGCCGCAACGGTGAGCAAAATCTTTCAGGCCAAGGACGTCAATGGAGCGGTACAACCCATCACCAGCCTGGTCGCGCTGAGTCACGATTCGACCCAAAACAAGGAAAGCACGTGGGCGTTTTTCGGCACCGGGCGTTACCTGGACGATGGCGATGTGACATCCACTCAACGGCAAACCTGGTACGGCCTGCGGGTGAGCAACGACTCGACCGCATCCACACCACCCGTCGTCTCCGCGAGCACGCAGCGCACCGGCCTGACGCGACGCTCCATCGTCAAGGAAGACAGCGCCGGTAACGGGAATTTGCTGCGCGCCACCAGCGCGGCTGCGGTGAACGACATGGACGGCAAAGCCGGCTGGTATATGGATTTGGACACACAAGCTGGCGAGCGGATTATCAACCGCACTCAATTCATCGGCGGCATGGCGCTGGTCACGACCATGATTCCGAAGGTCAGCGATCCGTGCAACACCGTGCCGTCCGGAGCGGTCATGCTGGTCGATCCGTTCACCGGGGGCAATTTCACCAGCGATTTCGGCCTGGGTGCCACGTCTTACGTCAATAACGGCGTCAATGTGAACGTCGCTTATAACGGCGTGGTCTATCCGGTCGGCCCGGCCGCAGGAGTCACGGGAAGTTACGACAAAAACGGCAAGATCATGCTGCAGTTCAACAATCTGTCCGGTTCCCCGGTCAATCTCGGGCCGATTACCTCGCCATCGGGCAGCGTCGGCCGGGTATCGTGGCGCGAACTGAGTGACTGATCGCTGCGACCTTCGACATTTTTCATCAAAAACGCCATGAAAACACCAGCACAGCGTTGTAGTTTCAACTTCCGTCAAACCCTGGGGTTCACGTTGACCGAGCTGATGATCGTCGTCGCGGTCATTGCGATCATCGCCGCCGTCGGTTATCCGTCGTATATCAACAGTGTGGTCAAAACCAAGCGCGCGGCGGCGCAGGGCTGTTTGTCGCAGTTTGCCGGCTATATGGAGCGGTATTACACGCAAAACCTGCGGTACGACCAAAATCCTCAGGGAACTGCGAACCCCTTCGTCGATAAACCCTCGCCACCCAACGTCACCCTCGATTGCGCCGGCGTGCAAAACTCCGGTGGCGACTACCAGTTCTACGTCACGGCGACCAACGACACTTATATCGCCGAGGCAAGCCCCCAGGGGGCGCAGGCCACACGCGACACCGCTTGCGGCATTCTTCGCATCGACCAGGCGGGAACCAAGACTGCAACCGGCACCGCCGGCAGTGCGACATGCTGGGGAAACTGAGCCAGCCGAAATGTCATCGTCGTTTGCCATGAACGACGCATCAAAGACTGATCGAACGCAGATTCGCTGGGTTCAAATTCGGATTACGCTGCTGCCAGCCACATGTCCCAATGGTTCTGGAAATGCAGCCGTCCGGGTTGAGCGCATCAGCGCCGCACCGCCACCACGCGGTCTGGCATCGCCGTGGATTCACCCTGGTCGAAGCGCTGATCGTGCTTACCGTGGCCGCGTTGCTTGCCGGCTGGGCCGTGCCTACCTTACACGGCTGGGTGATGCAGCACCGGCTGGCGGTCACGACCAATGCGCTGGTTGCGGCGTTTCATGCCGCACGGCAAAGCGCCTTGCAGCTTCAACGCCGTGTGGTGCTTTGCGCGGCGCAGGATGGGCAATGCCAGCGCAGCGTGGCGGCGGACTGGTCCAAAGGCTGGATGGTCTGTCTCGACGACAACCGCAACGGCCAGTGCGATGACGGCGAACAGGTCCTGCTCGCCGCAGCGGCGGCCCCGGCGGGGGTGGTGCTGATGGCCAACTCCCCATTGCGCAAACCCGTGGTTTTCACCCCGCTGGGGGTGGCGCAACAGCCGGGCGGCGCCTTCAGCGCTGGGCGGGTGCGCCTTTGCGCTGCGCAGGCAATCGTGCACAATGCGCACGATCTGATTCTGGCCAAATCGGGGCGCATCCGGCTGGAAGACGCCGACTTTGCCGGCTCCTGCCCACCTCCCTGAGTTTGCACCGCGATGGCCGACTCCTCCCTCCTGCCCTGGGCTGCAGCGGTCGGCGCCGGGTTGCTCATCGGCATGGAACGCGAGCGGCAGCAACCGCCGGAGTCGCCCGCCGGATTGCGCAGCTTCGTGCTCGCCGCGCTCAGCGGAGCGACCGCCGCCGTGCTCGGCCCACTGGCGCTGGGCGTGGTGCTGGCTGGGTTCGCTTTGCTCGCCTGGGCGGGGTATGTGCAATCGCGCCTGTCCGACCCCGGCTTGACGACCGAGTTTGCCCTGCTGCTGACCGTGCTCATCGGCGCGCTGGCGCAACAGTCCCCGGGATGGGCTGCGGGGCTGGGCGCTGCGGTCGCCGGCATCCTGGCTGCCAAGAGCGGGCTGCACACCCTGGTGCGCAATGTGATGAGTGCGCAGGAAATGGAGTCGGCTTTGCTGCTGGCCGCAGCAGCGCTGATCGTCCTGCCGCTGCTGCCCAACGCGCGCATTTCCTGGCTTGCCGGGCTGAATCTGCACACCCTGTGGTTGCTGGCGGTGCTGGTGATGGCCATTCAGGCACTGGGGCATGTGGGCATGCGCCTGCTCGGCACCAGCCGCGGGCTGCCCCTGTCCGGACTGGCCGGCGGCTTCGTCTCCAGCACGGCGACCATTGCCAGCATGGCGCAACGCGCCCGGGCGCGACAGGCGCAGCAGGCGGACTGCCTGCGGGCCGCCGTGCTGTCGAATCTGGCCACGGCGATCGAACTCGGCAGCCTGATCGGGGTGATCGCGCCTGCGCTGCTGGCCGTGCTGTGGCCGGCGCTGACCCTCTACGCCGCCGGCACCGTGCTCATCGTCGCCCTGCTCTGGCAGCTCGATTCGCGCCGCGCCACGCCGCCGGCATCGGCCACCTCGGCTGAACTCGCCCTGCAACGACCGTTTCAGCCCTTGCAGGCCTTGCTATTCGCCAGCATATTGGCAGGTGTGCTGCTCGTCACCGAGGCGGTACGCGCCTGGCTGGGCGAGCGTGGCGCCATCATCGCCACCGGGCTAGCCGGGTTTGCCGATGCCCACGCGGCCTGCGCCGCTGCCGCGCAATACACCGTCAGCGGCGCGATGACTGCCGCGCAATCGGTGCAGGCGATTGCCCTGGCGCTGTCGGCCAACGCACTGAGCAAAACGCTGGCCGGATTTGCCGGAGGGCAGCGCCGTTTCGGCGCGGCCAATGCCGCCGTGCAGGGGCTCATCGTCGGCCTGTTCTGGATGGGGGTGAGGCTGGGCACGGGATGAGGCGAACGCAGGGGTAAAATTTACCGATTCGGCGGCTTGCAACGCGCACGGCAACCGCGGCAAGCCCGCGTCGACCCACCCGTGTCGCGCCCAGACCGACGGCCGCTTGCTTTCCACTACCCCTGCTGCATGTCAAACGATACCCCCCAACCTGCTAGCGTCGACGATTCGCACCTGATTGCCGAACGCCGCGCCAAGCTCGCTGCGCTGCGCCAGCTCGGCCCGGGCTTTCCCAATGATTTCAAACCCACGCACCGGGCGATGAATTTGCAGGCGCAGCACGGCGGCGACGCGCCCGAGGCACTGGAAGCCGCCGCCGTGCGCGTGCGCGTGGCCGGGCGCATGATGCTCAAGCGGGTGATGGGCAAGGCCAGCTTCGCCACGCTGCAAGACAGTACCGGGCGGATACAGATCCACGTGTCCAACGACGTCACCGGCGAGCAGGCGCACGCCGCGTTCAAGCACTGGGACTTGGGCGACTGGATCGGCTGCGAAGGCGTGCTGTTCAAAACCCGTACCGGCGAACTGACCATCAGGGCCGAGCAGGTGCGGCTGCTGGTCAAAAGTCTGCGCCCGCTGCCCGACAAGTTTCACGGCCTGGAAGACGTGGAAACGCGCTACCGCCAGCGCTACGTCGATTTGATCGTCACCCCCGAGTCGCGCGAACGTTTTGCGCTGCGCAGCAAGGCGATCGCGGTATTGCGCAACGAGATGCTCGCCGCCGGGTTCATCGAAGTCGAAACGCCGATGCTGCACCCCATTCCCGGCGGTGCTGCAGCCAAACCGTTCGTCACGCATCACAACGCGCTCGACCAAACCATGTATCTGCGCATCGCGCCTGAGCTCTATCTCAAGCGCCTGCTTGTCGGCGGCTTCGAGCGGGTGTTCGAGATCAACCGCAATTTCCGCAACGAAGGGCTCAGTCCGCGGCACAACCCGGAATTCACCATGATGGAGTTCTACGCCGCGTGGTGGACCTACCGCGAGCAGATGGACTTCACCGAGGCGCTGATCCGCAATACCGCACAACTGACCTGCGGCAGCACGCAGCTCACGCACCAGGGCCGCACGCTCGATCTGGGCGCGCCGTTCGCCCGGCTGACGCTGCAGCAGGCCATTCTGAAATACGCCCCCGGCTACACCGAGGCGCAATTGGCCGACGACGGCTTTTTGCGTGGTGAATTGCGCCGTCTGGACGCCGACCATCCCGCGCACAAGCTCAAGCACATGGGCCTGGGCGCGCTGCAGCTCGCGCTGTTCGAGGAAGTGGCCGAGCACCTGCTGTGGGAGCCGACTTTCATCGTCGACTATCCCGTGGAGGTCTCGCCGCTGGCGCGGGCCTCCGATGCCAATCCGCAAATCACCGAACGTTTCGAGCTATTCATCACCGGGCGGGAAATCGCCAACGGTTTTTCCGAGCTCAACGACCCGGAAGATCAAGCCGCGCGCTTTGCCGCGCAGGTCGCAGCCAAAGACGCCGGCGACGACGAGGCGATGTATTTCGACGCCGATTACGTGCGCGCGCTGGAGTATGGCATGCCCCCGGCGGGGGGCTGCGGCATCGGCATCGACCGCCTGGTCATGCTGCTGACCGATGCCCCCAGCATCCGCGACGTCATTCTCTTTCCCGCCCTACGTTTGGAAGGCTGAATTCCATGCCCACGCTGATCTGCGGCTCGCTGGCGTTCGACACCATCACCACGTTCGACGGTCGTTTTGCCGACCACATCCTGCCCGACAAGGTGCACATTCTGAACATCAGCTTTCTCGTGCCGACGCTGCGGCGCGAGTTTGGCGGCTGCGCTGGCAACATCGCCTACAGCCTGGCGCTGCTCGGCGGGCAGCCGCTGATCCTCGCCACGCTGGGCGAAGACGGCCAGAGCTACCTCGATCGCCTGGACGCGCTGCGGATCCCGCGCAGCCACGTCCGCCTGCTGCAGGGCAGCTACACGGCGCAGGCACACATCATCACCGACCGCGACAACAACCAGATCACCTCCTTCCATCCGGGTGCGATGGGCCGGGCGCATGAGCTGCAGGTGCCGCTGGACGCCGGGGTGGATTTGGCCATCGTCGCCCCCGACGGCCGCGCGGCGATGATCGAACACGCCGCGCAACTGGCTGCCGCCGGCATCCCGTTCATTTTCGACCCGGGCCAGGGGCTGCCGATGTTCGACGGCGCCGAGCTGCGTCGCTTCATCGACCAGTGCAGTTGGGTCGCGGTCAACGATTACGAAGCCGAGCTGCTGGTCGAGCGCACCGGCTGGAGCCTGGAGCACATCGCCGCGCAGGTTCGCGGACTGGTGGTCACCCGCGGCGAGCTCGGCTGCCGCGTGTGGAGCGACGGCACCACGGCGCTGGACATTCCCGGCGTGCCCGCTACGGCCATTTGCGACCCCACGGGCTGCGGCGACGCCTTCCGCGCCGGCTTGCTGTATGGTTTGTCGCGCGGCTGGTCGCTGGCCGACAGCGCCCGCCTGGGCAATGTCCTGGGCGCGGAAAAAATCGCCGTCCACGGCCCGCAAAACCATCGCCTGGATGCGCACTCCACGCTGGCGCGGCTGCACAGCGCCTACGGCATCACCCCGGCGGCGCCGGCCGCAGTGAGCTGAATCCTGGCTGAAATCTGCGCCGCTGTGCTTGCGTCTTCACACCGGCTGGATTGAAATACCACAAACGGAACCTATTTGGGTCTGGCGACTCGAAGNTTTTNTTACATCCTTGCAGAAGGGAGCTTTTCCATGAACGAACAACGCGACTACACCATTTANGCCCAACCGGGCGGCGCGGTTTCCGTGCGCAACAAGGTGTTGCGGCAGACCTACACCCTGCTGGCGCTGTCGCTCATCCCGACGGTGTTCGGTGCCTGGCTGGGCATGGCCACAGGGCTGAATCTGGCCATGGCGCAAAGCCCCGGTTTGACCATGATCGTGTTTCTGGTCGGCGCGTTCGGCCTGATGTTCGGTATCGAACGCACCAAAAATTCCAGCACCGGCGTGGGCTTGCTGCTGCTCTTCACCTTTTTCATGGGTGTGATGCTGTCGCAAATCCTGGGTTTCGTGCTGGGCATGACCAACGGGCCGCAACTCATCATGCTGGCCTTCGGTGGCACGGCGATCATTTTTGGCGCGATGGCGACCATGGCCAACGTGGTCAAACGTGACCTGTCCGGCCTGGCCAAAACCCTGTTCGTCGGCGTGATTTTGCTCATCCTCGCCGGCATCGCCAATATTTGGCTGCAGTTGCCGGCGTTGATGCTGACGTTTTCGGTCGTCGCCATCGTGATTTTTTCCGCGTTCATGCTCATCGACGTGCAGCGCGTGATCAACGGTGGCGAAACCAATTACATTACGGCAACCCTGGCGATTTATTTGGACATTTACAACGTCTTCGTCAACCTATTGGCGATTTTGAGCTTTTTCAGCGGCGGCAGTCGGCGTTGATGCCCCCAATCGGCTGGTGTTCCGACGCCCGCAGCAGCGGGCGTTTTTCATGCCGGGCCCGCTGCGCGCTCGAACACCGCCATCGATTCCACATGGGCGGTATGCGCAAACATATTCATCACCCCAGCAGCACGCAGGGTATAACCGGCCTGATGCACCAGTAACCCGGCGTCACGCGCCAGTGTCGCCGGGTTGCACGACACGTAGACGATGCGCCGCGGCGGGGTGAACGACGTAACGGCGTCCCCTGCCAGCGCGTCGGCATCCCTACCGCTGCGGCCCGCCGAGGCCTTGACCGCCTCGGCCAGCGCCTTGCACAAGGCGAGCGCGCCGTCGCGCGGCGGGTCCACCAGCCAAAGGTCTGCCGGTCCGAACGTCCGCAGATCGTCGGCCGTCATCTCGAACAGATTGCGTGCAGTCAACTGCACTTTATCCTGCAATCCGTTGTGCAGGGCGTTATCCAGCCCCCGCGCGACCAGTGCCGCACTGCCTTCCACACCGAGTACCTGGCGTGCTCGGGTAGCGATCGGCAGGGTGAAGTTGCCCAGGCCGCAAAACCAATCGATCACTCGGTCGGTGGGCTGCGGGGCAAGCAGCCGCAGCGCGCGCGCGACCATCACGCGGTTGATCGACGGGTTCACCTGGGTGAAATCCGTCGGGCGAAACGGCATGGTCACGCCGAACTCCGGCAGCGCGTAGCTCAAGGCTACTTGCACAGCGTCGAGCGGCTCGACCGAGTCGGGACCTTTGGGCTGCAGCCACCACTGCACGCTGTGCCTGCGGCCGAAATCGCGCAATCGCTGACGGTCGGCGTCGCTCAGCGGCTCCAGATGGCGCAGCACCAGTGCCGTGACATTGTCGCCCACGGCCAATTCGATTTGCGGCACGCGGTGCGGCTGTGACAATCCCTGCACCAGCTCGCGCAAAGGCAATAGCAATGCCGAGACATGCGTCGGCAAAATCGCGCAACTTTGAATATCGGCAACGTAACTCGAGGCTTTTTCGTGAAAACCGACGAGTGCGCCGCCCTTTTTCATCACCAAGCGGACCGCCAGCCGGGCGCGGGCGCGGTAAGCCCAATTCGGACCAGCGATCGGGCGCAGCAGGGTTTGCGGTTTGAGGCGGCNCAGATGCCAAAAGTCGTCTTCGAGGATGCGCTGCTTGAATGCGAGTTGCGCTGCAGCATCGACATGCTGCATGCTGCAACCACCGCAAACGCCGAAATGCGGACATCGTGGTGTGACCCGGCTACTGGAGGTGCTCTCCCAGGCCACGGCGGTTCCCGCTTCCCAACTGCGTTTGCTGCGCACGATACGCGCCTGCACCCGTTCTCCCGGTAGGGCATTGTCGACGAACACGACTTTGCCACTGACGCTGCGGCCGACGCCGCGCGCTTGGAGATCCAGGCTGTCAATCTGCAGCCATTCCAGACGTTCGCGTTGCTCCATGATGGGTCGGTTCGGGCGCCACTTCGGCGGCACAGATCAGTTCGACGCGGCGGCCTGCGACACCGGCCAGGCGGCCAGATATTCCTGCCAATGCGGCTGCTCGCCGGCCAGCGTGCTCAGAGTATGGCGCACGATGTCGATTTCTTCGGCGTATTCGGTCGCCGACAAGCCGCCGCGCATGAGCTGAAAGCGGCAATACAGGAGGTAGGTGTTCATGACGTCGGTTTCACAGTAACGCCGGATGGCGTCGGTCTGGCCCTCACGCCAGGCGGTGTAAACCTTGCCACCGTCCATGCCCAGCTTGCCGGGAAAGCCGCACAGCTTGGCCAGCACGTCCATCGGGGCGTTCGCCCGTGGTTGATAGAGCGCAAGCAGGTCCATGAGGTCCAGATGCCGCGTGTGATACCGGGAAATGTAGTTATTCCACTTCATTTCACGGTCATCCTCTCCCATGTCCCAGTATTTCGGCGC
>JGI24721J44947_10010208_pt1 | contig 11932 bp, 9 predicted proteins | sample YelNatPaOPGAMG01_FD_44947 | JGI IMG/M metagenome (IMG submission 44947)
GAAAAATCTGTCGTGGCTTTCAACGTAATTCGATCCACCACTTCACGCAACACCACATCACGAATATCTTTAATGTAATTTTCACCATTGTTGATTTTATCAACTTTTGCCTGCGACATGTCAAAACCGATCACATGAATACCGGCATGTGCAAATTCCACTGCCAATGGCAAACCTACATATCCAAGACCAATCACGCCAATGGTTTCACTGTTTGATTCAACTTTTTCCAAGAGAGTTTGATAGTGCTGCATAAAAAAAGAGTATTTATAAAAAAGATAATCAGGATATTACGATCAAAAACAATCATTCAATATCAAAAACAATAGGTATGTCAAATGTATAAAAAAGTTTTAACCCAAGAAAACACGGATGAAACTTTTGATTGCCCTAACACAATGGAAATAACTCGAAGGGGTGAAAAACCAATCAAATCAAATTATAGAAACTTTTTAAATTCTATTTTGTCACATATCCCGTTTTTAATAGGATGAATTAGGCAAGCATAAATCGACATCCGACACAATTTATAAGGATCACCAATTTAACGGTAGGTCAATTTGAAATGCTATTCGATCGTTTTGAGTTAGAAGAAAACGCGTATATAGCCTACCAAACCTACATCTTTTAAGAATTCAAATGAGAAATTGCCAAAAGCATTCATAAATCCAGCCCTAACAATATGTTGAAAAATAGATTTAGCACTTGTGGAAGTTATACAGAATTTTGTTAAATTTACATGCTTAAACAAAGAAACAACCAACCATTTATTTCATTGATTATGAATACAAAAGAATTAAAAGAAGCCTTTCTGAAATTTTATGGAAAACCGGCAGATGCGCTTTATTTTGCGCCGGGAAGAGTCAACTTAATCGGAGAACACACCGACTACAATGGCGGATTCGTATTTCCTTGTGCGCTCAGTTTCGGCACTTACTTGCTTTGCCGTAAAAATGACGATCACCGATTTCGCTTTCGTTCGCTGAACCAACCCGAAGTGGTTGAAGCCACTCTTGATCAACTACAAACGCCACATGGCAACTCATGGGTCAATTATCCGATGGGGGTTTTTGACCAATTGATCAAACGTGGCTTTTCATTCCCTTTTGGACTTGATTTACTGATTTGGGGCGATGTGCCAAACGGAGCAGGACTTTCTTCATCTGCTTCCCTGGAAGTGGTTACCGGCTACATGTTGAATGAGATGTATGATATGCAGCTCACCCGCGTTGACATTGCCAAGATTGGACAAAAAGCCGAAAATGAATTTGTTGGCGTCAATTGCGGCATCATGGATCAGTTTGCCAGTGCCAACGGAGCCAAAGATCATGCCCTATTTTTAGATTGCAATACCCTTGACTTTGAACTCGTTCCCGTCAAACTTCAAGGCATCAAAGTATTGATATCCAACACGCACAGTCCTCACAAATTGGATTCGGGAGCCTACAATCAGCGCGTGGCTGAATGCAAAAAAGCCGTTGAATTGATCTCGAAAGTGCGTCCCATTCATTATTTGGCAGAACTCACTGAAGCCGATTTCAAACAAGTCGAATCATCGTTGGAGAGTGATCCGGTGGCACATAAACGCGCGCGCCACGTGGTGACGGAAGTACAACGCACCAAAGAGGCGGTGAAAGCCTTAAAAGCAGGAAATATTGAGTTGTTTGGCAAACTGATGAATGCTTCGCACGTCTCCTTGCGCGATGACTACGAAGTGACAGGACCCGAACTCGACACCATGGTGGAAGAAGCATGGAAGATAGAAGGCGTCATCGGTTCGCGAATGACCGGTGGAGGGTTTGGCGGTTGTACTGTCAGCTTAGTGAAAAATGAAGCCATTGAACCATTTATTGAAAAAGTAGGCGCTGCCTACAAAGCAAAAACAGGCATCACTCCCGATTTCTATGTGGCCGAAATTAGTGATGGAGCTTGCAAACTTGCATAACAATATTTACATACAATTTCATTGAATCATGCAAAAAGATTTTGAAAAAACAATTGACGGAAAAGCCATTTCACTTTATCATTTGCAAAATGGGAAGATTGAAATGACCGTCACCAATTACGGAGCCAAAATTGTATCCCTTTTTGTGCCTGACAAGCATGGAAATAAAGAAGATATTGTTCTCGGATTTGACAACATTGATGATTATTTAACCAAAGAACCCTTTTTTGGGGCAGTCTGCGGACGTTTTGCAAACCGCATTAAAAAAGGTCAATTTGAATTAAATGGAAAAACCTATCAATTAGCCGTCAACAACGGAGTTAATCATCTCCATGGCGGCATTAAAGGATTCAACGATGCGACTTGGCGTGTGAAAGAAGCAGATGCAACGCACATTAAGCTCACCCATTTCTCGCCCGACGGTGATGAAGGTTATCCAGGAAATTTGGACGTGACGGTAACCTATGAGCTCACCAGCACCGACGAATTAAAAATACACTATGAAGCGACTACCGATCAAACCACCATCATTAACCTGACCCAACATTCATTTTTCAACCTCAAAGGCGCAGGAAACGGGAATATTGAAGATCATGAGCTGATGGTAAATGCCGATTTTTACACGCCTTTAGACGAAACACAAGCGCCTATTGGAGAGATAAGAGCCGTAGATAACACGCTGATGGATTTTCGTACACCTGTAAAAGTCAGTGAACGCATCAACGCCGATTTTGATCAATTTACGTTTGGTCGAGGCATTGACAATAACTGGGTTGTAAAAAAAGCGCAAGCACATGACGTTGCCTTGGCGGCAACATTGCACGAACCTCAGAGTGGTCGTCTCATGGAAGTTTTTACCACACAACCAGGCATTCAGGTCTATTCCGGCAACTGGATTGAAAATCATGTGGGAAAATACGGGAAAAAGTATGATGTGCGCTATGCCATCTGTTTAGAAACACAAGCATTTCCTTGCGCTCCAAATTATGCTCATTTCCCCACATCGGTTTTGACGCCTCAGCAAAAATATGACGAAACGACCGTGTATCGCTTCAGCATCCAATGAAGATCTCTGTTTTTCGTTTGAACTGAAAAATCAAAGAAAAGTAAGCAGTGACACATTGTTGCCTCATCTTGATTTGTGAGAAGAAGACAAAAACAAGTTGAAGCCCCATGTTGACGATTGCAAGCGAGGAAAAACACATTCTTTGTTTTCAGCACAAAAAACTCCGGCCTTCAAACAACCGGAGTTTTCTGCCTTTAACGATTCATCAGTTGTCTTGATTTTTCTCTTTTTGTTCTTTCTTTTCGATGCGTTTCAACTGTTTGGCAATGCGTTGAATGACTTGATCAATCGGTTTTTCAGGTTCAATCACATTATACGATTCCCAGAAATCGTCGTTTTGAAAATTCGCCACTTTATCGGACACGATATCATTCCATTTGACGCGATCCTGAGAAGGAATCTTTGACACATCNTTGGTATGATTGGTCACAGCCAACTCTCCTTTGACGGTGAAAACATTACTAAACAAATGTTTAGGCCATTTGCATTTGAATTTTACTTCCATGGAGGCATAATTGTAAAACCACCGATGATTTTGTTCTTTATAATTGACTTCATAGTGAGCCGACACGACATCGACTTTGACACCGGCCGGTTTTTTCAAAATGAACAATGAAGAAGCATCCGGACGATTTTCCACATTCATGTTGAAATCTACCCGTGTCACAGCTAAGGTTTTGACATCAATATAAATTTTCCCGCGAAAGAGGATATCGCCTTTTGTTTCAGGACGCTGATCAAAATCGACCACATAGTTTAATCGATTATCAATCATCTCGGGAGTGCCATAAGTAAATTGATAATCAGCCCCGATCTCGTCCAATGGAGTTCCTCCAATGAAAGGATTCTTCATGATATCAAGCGACAAGGCAGAGGTAATACCACCCTGAAATTTCATGAACAACGTATCGATCTGCGAATGATCGACGATGCCNCGTCCTTTGTAAATAGCAGCCTGATCGACAGCAAAAGGATTGTTATAGGAAGCCTTCAAAATATTCAAAACCGCTTCACTAATGGCAATGTATCGATTGCCTTTTTTGATCATCTCTCGGTAAAATCCAGTCATGCCTATCGGGGTTTTACCGTAATTTTTGACGGTGTTGGCAAAAGCATCCTGAACCAACGACAAGGCATTTCCCGAAAGAACAGTTATATCATTCAGATTATAAACGGCCGGTTCCAATCGAATCACGTTTTTTGGAGAATGCTCCAACATGGATTCCACGGAAACAACGGCTGTTTTGAATCCGATATACGAAACTCGGACGCTGTCATTTTGCAATGCTTGCGGTATTTTGAGAATGAACTGACCATCAGAATTGGTCACAATACCAACCGACGATCCTTTGACTTGTACCGATGCAGCAGGAACAGGATGATGATTGGCTGCATCAATGACTCGTCCCTGAATGGTGATGAAATCTTGCGCCGCAACCGCCACGGGCAGCATCATGCACCATAGCAGCCAATATGTTACCAATAAATGTGNTTTCATACGTTTAATTTTATTTTTTTTTACACTAAGGATGTATGGAACTCACCTAATANACATTCTNTTGAANATTAGCTTTTTATTGCTCATTTAATACGTGAATAATTTGTTTTTAANGGTCATATGGAATTCGCCGAAAACCATTCGAAAGAAATGCTCTTTTAAGGGTTNGTTGAATTTGTAAAGTTGTTTTATTTCATTTATTTTTAGCTNTTATACAACTCATTTCGTGCAATATTCTTTCTCAAACGCGCATTCCTTGAAAATGGATCCCGCGAAAGCGATCAAATGGGCTTAAATGGGATGCTTTTCGAGTGAAATCTGATTCAAAGTTACATTCAAAACCTTCAAATTGTTCTAAAAAACAGTGGTTTTATGATTCATTTTCGCCCATCTCATGTTGATGCCGACACCCTTTGCGTGGGAAAAAAGACGAAGCGATAAGAATGGAGAAAATTTTGTTTATATTTGCATGATAGGTTGATAATAAGCAATTTTTACCATGCTTTGTTAAAAATGAAAAAGGCGCTTTCATATTGTTTTTTCACATTGCTTTTGTTTGCCCATGCACCAATGGTTTGTCAAGCCTCCTCGAACGGAGCGATACGCATTCAACTGGAAAAAACAAAGCAATGGATCGGCGATACTGCACAAGTTTGGCCATTCTTGACCACTCATCCCATGAGCATGGAAGAGAAAGAATGGATGCAATACCTCTATGCTTACATGCCGCTGAGCGACCTTCTCACCTACCCTGTTTCATTTTTTTGGGCAAACGTACAAGAAACCTTTCAAGCACGGCAGGAGATGCCTTGGGGAAAATCCATCCCCGCAAGCATCTTTCTTCAAGATGTCTTGCCGCTGCGTGTCAGCGACGAACCGCTGGATTCTTTTCGTCTGGTGATGTATCCGCTATTGAAAGCACGCGTTCGCGGCCTAAATATGGAGCAAGCTGCATTGGAGATCAATCATTGGTGTCATGAACACGTATCATATCAAATGAGTGACAACCGCACTTTGTCGCCATTAAATCTGATGAAACGCACGGTGGGACGATGTGGAGAAGAATCGGTTTTCACCGTAGCTGCATTACGTACCATCGGCATTCCGGCACGACAGGTTTTCACGCCGCGATGGGCTCATACCGACGACAACCACGCCTGGGTTGAAGTATGGATCAATGGGCAATGGCATTACATGGGCGCTTGCGAACCGGCACCTCACTTAGATGAAGCATGGTTTGATGAACCGGTAAAACGCGCCATGCTGATTAAGACATTTACCTTTGGGCCTGACACAACCGACTCATCGGCTATTTTAACAACAGATCGTTTTTCTGAATTAAATTTGACGGCACGGTACGCTCCGGTCAGAAAAATAGTGATTCACGTGGTTGATTCCTTGCATCAATCAGTTGACAGTTGTCATATTGCTTGGACAGTTTACAATTATGCATCCTTTTTCCCGCTTACCCAAACGGTCAGCGATGCACATGGCAACAGTTTTCTGTGGGCAGGCAAAGGCGATTTGTTGATTTGGGCGTATCATCACGGAAATTGGGGAATGCAAAAATGGGATGCGCACAACTCCAACGACACGCTGATAATCACCCTTCATAAGACACTTCCAACCCATCAATCGATCTCATTGAGCATGATGCCTCCGCCGGCGGTTCACATCAACGACACCGTCAATCCAAACATTAAGCGTGCCAATACCATTCGACTCCATCAAGAAGATTCCATTCGCCAACGTTACATTGAGACGTTCAAAGACAGCGTGTGGGCTGATCAATTTGCCAATCAATATCTTCTTTCAACGGATACGGTTCGACCATTAATCGTCAAAAGTTGCGGGAATTGGGCTCAGGTAGCATCTTATCTGAAACAAAATGCCTACGCATCGCCTGTCTATGCGTTGGCGTTAGCCTATCAACTAACGGACAAGGATTTAAGCGATTGCAATGCATCCATTTTAACCGATCATTTACTTTGGGCAACCAATGCGTTATGTCGTGACTTTTCCATCGATTACGACAATTTTGTCAGGTATGTTCTTTCACCGCGCATTGCCACAGAAACCATCACCCCTTGGCGATCGTTTCTGATTCACCATTTCAGTAAAGAACAACGCCATCTATTTCGAACAAACATTGCAGCGCTTGTTCAATGGATCAATGATTCGATTCGTATAACCAAAACAGCCAATCAACCCGGCAATGTCTTTCTTTCGCCCGAAAAAGTATATACGTATCGCGTTGCCGACATCCCATCGCGAAATCTGTTCCTCGTGGCTGCCTGTCGCTCACTGGGTATTCCGGCCCGTTTCAATCCGCACACAAACAAACCGGAAATATTGCAACATGATGATTGGATGAGCATTAACTTTCAGACCGGATCTATCGAAAAAAATCGAACAGGCAAGGTGAAGTTAGTCACCCAAAGAACCAACCCGATTCCGCATTACTTTAGAAACTTCGCCATAGCTCCTTTTCAACATGGGATGCTTCGGCCGCCGCTGATTGAAACAGAATGGAGAGCAAAGTTTCCATGCACATTGATTTTGAACACCGGAAATGATCTGCTAACCACCGGACATCGAAATGCAAACGGTACCGCAACATGCCGAATAACCTTCTTTAAAGTCGATGAACACGGCACCTTAAAACTCACCGTCCACATTCCGAACGCACCCGATGACGATGAAGAAAAGGAGAATGGTTTTTGAAAACAAAAAAAAATGCGCCATCCATCTATATAAATGAAATGTATCTGTTTATACTTTCTGAAAACGGTTTCAAAAAGGAAGCAAACCCTTTCGATGTAAGGATTTAGTCCTTTGAGTATTCCGTATGACAAAAGCATGGAAATAAAAAGGTTACATGAAGTTTCAACCATTTTTTCAGGAATTTGCTAAAGCAGCGTAATTTTTTCAAAGAACAGCCTATCTTTGCATTACAGTAGGTCAAGCGCCATCCAAATAGCTCATGTGAGAAAAACGCCTTGATCCGTCTGAAGAATCCAAATGATTCACATAACCATTCAAAAGCTATGCAAGAAAAAATTGTCGCACTCTTAATGCCCGCCTTTTTGTATCTGATCATCTTTTTGCTCAACGCTTTGTTACCAGGCCGATGGGTAAAAGGCTATGTCAACAAGCCACATTCATCCGAAAAGATAACCTATCATCTGAATGGGATCCTTGTCTTTTTTGTCATGGTGATAGGCTGGTTTTTGTTAGGCTATTATCAGGTTATTCCTTTCGATTGGTTGTATCGTTTTCGTTGGTATGAGTTGACCGGCGCCTTTGCTATCGGGATTCTCTTCAGTCTGGCTGTTGTTTTACCCTATCCGAACATACGGAAAAATTTTGTTGCCGACTTTTATTATGGACGAATTGAAAACATCCAATGGATTGGCGGACGCATTGACGCAAAAATGTGGCTCTATTTAGCCGGCGCCATTGTATTGGAATTAAACGCATTGAGTTTCACGGCTCATCATTTGATGCTGTTTGGGACTGCCTCATCCACAGGAATCATGCTGACTACCATTCTCTTAACCTTTTTTGTCGTTGACTATTTAACTTTTGAAGAGGTACACCTCTATACTTACGATTTATTTGCCGAACGAGTCGGTTTTAAGTTGGGATGGGGCTGTCTGGTTTTTTATCCCTATTTTTATGCCATACCACTTTGGTCAACGGTTGATTTACCAAGCTCTCACATTCCGGGTTGGTTGTTTGTGGTGTTCATACTGATCTTTCTCACCGGATGGAGTCTTTCGCGAGGCGCCAATCTGCAAAAATTTTACTTCAAAAAAGATCCTTCCAAGCCGTTTCTCGGCATTTATCCGCAGACCATCAGCAACGGCAGTCAACGATTGTTAGTCAACGGATTTTGGGGAATCAGTCGCCATGTCAATTACTTAGGTGAAATTCTGATGGCAACGGGCATTGTTCTCTGCACGGGCTATCCAACACTTTTTTGGCCATGGCTCTATCCGTTGTATTATGTTTTTCTGCTTTTTCCGCGTCAACAGGACGACGATGTGCGCTGTGCACAGAAATACGGGCCCCTTTGGGATGAATACAAAGCAAAAGTTCCTTATCGAATCATTCCGCGCATTTACTAAAAGAGACAACCGTCGGTGGAGAAAAGGGGTTGAGGATGAGTTTTGGATGCTATGCAAAGGGAAGCTGCTTTTTTTTGAGTTCCCAAAGCATAAAAATAAGTTTTTCTTCATTGCGTTTACAAATAAAGTTGTACATTTGCAGCCCTAAAAATTGAATCAGCCTCTTTGATTGCACTCAAGAGGAACAAACACCATCAAACTATGAAAACATTTCCGCCTTCAGAACTACTCATCAACGATGATGGTTCCATTTTTCATCTCCATCTGAAACCCGAATTTTTGGCTGACAAAATTATTTTGGTCGGGGATCCCGATCGTGTTCAAATGATTTCTTCCTATTTTGATCAAGTAGAATGCACCGTGGCCAATCGTGAATTTCACACCGCTACCGGGACGTACAAAGGCAAACGAATTACGGTCGTCGGGACAGGAATCGGCACAGACAACATTGACATTGTGGTCAACGAATTGGATGCATTGGCCAACATCGATTTACAAACACGCACCGAAAAAGAGCAATTCAGACAACTTACTTTTGTGCGTATTGGCACATCAGGGGCTGTTCAACCCGATTTGAAACCGGGCACCTTTGTAATGGCCGAAAAGTCGATCGGATTTGACGGCGTACTCAACTTTTATGCCAATCGGGATGCTGTGTGCGACTTAGCATTCGAAAAAGCATTCACTCAACAAGTAGATTGGCATCATCAATGGTGTGCTCCTTATGTGGTGGACAACGATGCCGAATTGTTGAATCGGATTGGCCAAAACGACATGGTTCGGGGGATAACCATCTCGGCCAATGGATTCTATGGTCCGCAAGGCAGAGAACTTCGTTTGGCATTAGCTCATCCCACTTTAAATGACAAATTGGAAGCATTTCATTATCAAGGATATCGCATTACCAATTATGAAATGGAAAGTTCAGCCATTGCCGGTTTGGGCAAATTGATGGGACACAAAGCCATGACGGTGTGCTGCATCATTGCAAATAGGCGCGTTCACGATGCTTTTACCAATTATAAAGCTGCTATTCGAGAATTGGTCGAAAAAGTGCTCGATCGTATTTGATCGTTTATTTCCAAAAAAACTGAAAATGGCATCGCTTCTGCTTTAGGCAAATGCAATGCCATTTTTTTATGTTTTTTTTGTTCAAAATTGTTGTATCTTTACCTGACCAACCATTTTACTGACACCCATTTAAAAAAAGATACGATGGAACATTCCTTTTTTATCAAAAAAGAGTGGTTGCTTTTTGAAGCAATCCTCAGTTTGGCCATTGGCATTTTGTTTTGGCTCTATCCTTCAGTATTTGTGGAGGCTGCTGTGATGTTAATCGGCATTTCGGCTGTGATTTATGCTTTGATTGCGTTTATCACCATCTTAAAGCATCAATATGCCGCAGGTGCCAAACAAGCCGTGATCGTCAGCGCCACCATTGCTTTTCTTGTCGGCATCATCCTGCTCGTNGCTCCGGCTTTATTTGTAAATTTTCTGATCATTTTTCTCGGGCTCATCGTCATTGCTTTCGGAGTGATTCAAACCGCCGAAATTCAATTCATCCGAAAACAACGAAAGCATTTTTCCGCCTTACACTTTCTTAGCCCCGTTGTCATTCTGATTGCCGGCATCATCATTTTGTTAAAACCGGCACAAGTAGCCGATATCATTGAAAAAATTTGTGCACTTGGCATGATTTATGCCGGACTGTCAGGCATCATCTATACCCTACACATCAAGAAGGATTCCATTGAAGTGATCAATCCGTTGAATAACAACACCAATCAGCATGACGAATAACGATACCATTTGTGCATTGGCTACAGCCGCCGGACAAGCCGCCATTGCCATTGTCAGAGTCTCGGGACAAAACGCTTTTCCCATTGTCGAACGCCTTTTTATTCCACGCAATAAAACGCATCGAGTTTCAGCACAAGCCACCCATACGGTTCAATTTGGCGATGTGTACGATGCTGAATCCAAGACATGGATCGATGAAGTGTTGCTGACTGTTTTTCGTTCTCCACACTCCTACACCGGCGAAGATGCTGTTGAGATTTCGTGTCATGGATCCACTTTCATTGTGCAACAATTGCTCAGCCTACTCATTCGACAAGGATGCCGCATGGCAGCTCCGGGAGAGTTCACACAACGGGCTTTTTTGAATGGGAAACTAGATCTTTCGCAAGCAGAGGCCGTTGCAGATCTTATTGCCTCCGAATCAGCGGCAGCTCATCGGTTAGCCATGCAACAACTGAAAGGTGATTTTTCAAGAGCTTTCAATGAGCTACGCGATCAATTGCTGCAATTCACTTCGCTCATCGAATTGGAACTTGACTTCAGCGAAGAAGATGTAGAATTTGCCAATCGAACCCAGTTGAAAACAATCATCCAACAAATGGATACCAAGTTGTCAGAGCTCATCGATTCATTCCGTGTTGGGAATGCCATCAAAAAAGGCATACCGGTAGCCATCATCGGTGAAACCAACGTTGGAAAATCGACGCTGCTCAACAGGCTGCTTCACGAAGACCGCGCTTTAGTGTCGGATATTCATGGCACAACGCGCGACTCCATTGAAGAAATGATGATCCTCGAAGGAGTGACTTTTCGATTCATTGACACCGCCGGCATTCGCGATACCAATGATCAAATTGAACACATGGGCATTGAACGCACTTTTCACAAAATTGAGCAGGCAAATGTGTTACTCATCGTGTTAGATGCAACACAGGAAATCAAGACTTTAAATGCTTTCATTCAGAAAATCAGCGAAAAATCCACCAACAAAAAATCCATCTTTATNCTGAACAAAGCCGACAAAATAGATGCGGACAAAAAACACAGCCTTCAACAGTTGACCTTTCCGACGGATGCTTTGCATCTGTTTCTGTCAGCAAAAAAAGGAGACGGCATTGAAACCCTCGAAAAATTCATTGTGGAAGCATCGCAAATACCACATTTTGGCAATAATGAAATTATCTTGAGCAATGCACGTCATCAGGAAGCCCTGCAGCAAACGCAAACAGCGCTCCGAAGAGCGCTTGAGGGATTGAATCAAAATCATTCAGGCGAATTTATTTCTCAAGATATTCGCGAAGCCATTTTCTATCTTGGCACCATCACAGGAGGAGCCATTACGCCCGACGAAGTATTGGGAGCCATTTTTTCTAAATTCTGCATCGGAAAGTAGATAGTACAAGAAAACAAAAGAAATTGTTTCAAGATCATTCAATTTATTCTGTCACGAATCCGGCGTATAGGCTACTTGTGTATTGGAATCCCGCAATCTG
>JGI24721J44947_10010209_pt1 | contig 11932 bp, 9 predicted proteins | sample YelNatPaOPGAMG01_FD_44947 | JGI IMG/M metagenome (IMG submission 44947)
TGAAAACCAGGCCTGCTCTGGGTCGGGTTTACCTGCCACCAGCTTCTTACGAAGAGATGATGGAATGGGTGCTGCCTCCGGAAGAACAAAAAACTTTTATCGGACTGAAAGCCAGCCTGCCGTCAGAAATGAAACATTTTCTGCGCGGCGGACAGTTCCGTGAATTCGGGCTCAAGTATTATGAAAGCCATCATCTGCGCTGCCGGCAGATTCAGGTTTCCAGAGAAGTCAACCAGCAGCCTGACCCGGTGGCCAGGCAGGAGCTTTATCAGGCTCAGTGTAATGACGCCTACTGGCACGGCGTCTTTGGTGGTCTCTACCTTCCTCATTTAAGAAGAGCCGTTTATCAAAAACTGGTCTCAGCCTGGTCCAGGTTGAAACTCAGCCCGGGCTGGAAAGAGGAAGATTTTGACCTGGATGGCCAGCCAGAATATTTCCTCCAGCATGAACCTTTTTGTCTCTGGTTTAAACCAAACCGTGGGGGAGCCATCACCGAGCTTGATTATTTACCAGGAAAAACTAACCTGACTGATTGTCTGACCAGACGGGTAGAATTCTACCACCTTTATTCCACTACCTCAGACCAGTCCGGTACAGGCAAGTCCATACATGAAATTCCCAGAGTTTTATCTGAGGAAGTAAAAAAGTGGTTAAAGTTTGACCATTATCAAAGGTTTTCCTTCCTGGAAAGAATCTATCCGGTTAACCTGAGGCCTGAGGTTTACGAGTCAGATTATGCCCAGTCACCCGGACCGTTTGTAGAAAAACCTTTTGCGGTCGGGTGGCAGGGTGCAGCTCTGGTGGCCAGCCGGTCAGCCGAGATAAACAGCAGCCAGGGCCCAGCCAGAATAACTCTGAGCAAAAAAATAATCCCTGGCCCAGAAGGATTAAACTTTGCTTACGAAATAGAAAACCTGGAACAGAGCCAGATAAGCCTGGCCTTTATCTCGGAATGGAACTTGGCCCTTTTTGAAAATGAATTTAAACTGAAAAACGATAAAATCATTTTTTACCAGGAAAAGCTGGCCTTAGAAGCTGAGAAGGTTTCAGAAATCTGGGAATTTCCGGTTAAAACCGTTTCTCAATCAGAAAAAGATTTTGAGGTCATCACCCAGGGCCTGAGTTTTCACCTAGTCTGGCGTCTGGTACTGGAGCCAGGCGAAAAGCAAATTCTGAACATAAGGTTGGCCGAAATTCAGAAATATAGTCCCGAGAATTAGACACTTAAAACAGTTGTTATTCAGGGTTGGTATGCTATAATTAACTGATAAGAAATTCAAAACGGGGAATTTGGAAAGGACCTGATGAACAATAAAAAATATTTTTGTTTAGTTTTGCATTCTCATATTCCTTATGTACTTAACCACGGAACCTGGCCTCATGGGCTGGACTGGCTGAACGAAGCTGCGGCCGAAACTTATTTACCTTTGCTTCAGGTGTTGAGGAGACTGGAAAACGAAGGATACCGGGCCAACCTGACCATCAGCTTTACGCCGGTGCTTATGGAGCAGCTGAGCAACTCGGCTTTCAAGCAGGGTTTCGTGGATTACCTGACCATGAAGCTGGAAGCGGCTGTTAACGACTACCTTTATTTCCGGCATACCGGACAGAAAGAGTTTGAAACTCTGGCTCTCTTCTGGCGCAACTGGTACGAAAGGATAAGTAAGTTTTTCATTGATGATTTGCATTCCGACTTGCTCTCGGCTTTTCGCCAGTTACAGGATGCAGGGGCCGTGGAAATTACCACCTCGGCCGCTACCCATGGTTATTTCCCGCTTCTGGCTCGCGATGAAAGCATTTCCTTTCAGGTTCAGCAGGGGAAACATACCTACGCCCGTTATTTTGGCCGGCAGCCAGCGGGTTTCTGGTTGCCCGAATGTGCTTACCGGCCAGGTTACATCTGGACCAGGCCCATCGGCCAGAGCCGAAGCTACAAACGCCGGGGAGTGGATGAAATCATTGGTCAGGCGGGACTGAAATACTTCTTTGTTGATGCCCACCTTTTAAAAGGTGGGGAAGCTAAAGGCGTTTATTTAGAAAAATTTCCAGCCTTAAAGTACCTGTGGGAAAAGTATAAAGCCAGGGCTAAGAGCGAACCTATCCGACCTGATGACCTTTACCAGCCGTACTTGGCCTATCCTTCGGGCGTCAGCTTTTTGGCCCGTGATGAGGTCACTGGCCAGCAGGTCTGGAGCCGGCACTCTGGCTACCCCGGAGATGGTAATTACTTAGAATTTCACAAAAAACATTTTCCGGGCGGACACCGTTACTGGAAAATCACCTCCAGCTCTTCCGACCTGGCTGACAAATTACCTTATGACCCGAATTTAGCCCTCAGCCGGGTGGAAGAACATGCCAGACATTTTGCCTGGCTGCTTAATGACATACTTAAAGATAGGGAAGAGGGGATAATTACCTCACTTTACGATACTGAACTCCTGGGCCATTGGTGGTTTGAAGGTCCAGAATGGCTCTACCAGGTGGTTAAGAATCTTAACTCTGAAAGTTCACAGGTAAAATTAATTAAAGCTTCTTCAGCCCTGGAAGAGATTCCACCCGTGACCATGGTGTCTCTGCCAGAAGGCTCCTGGGGAGAAGGTGGCTTCCACTGGATCTGGTTTAACGACGAGAATTCCTGGATCTGGTCCAGGATATATGAGGTGGAAGAATTGTTCTGGAACCTTGTTTCTGAACCAGAACTTTTCCAGCGGACCGACCCGAGGCTGGTAAAAATGCTGGCCCAGGAAAAGTTCTTGCTGGAAAGTTCCGACTGGCCCTTCCTCATTTCCACCATGACCGCCCGGGATTACGCTGAGGCCAGAGCCAGCCTCCATTACGAAAGGGCCATCCGGCTTTTTCAGATGATTTCCCAGGGAACCTACCTCAGCGAAGAAGATGAATATTTTCTCAAATTAGTGGAAAAAGAAGATTCTCTTTTTAAGGAGATAAGGTTGCCCGATGGAAACATTCTATAAAAAAATTCTGGTCATGATTTTAAGCGGAGGAAAAGGCGAAAGGCTTTATCCTCTGACCAGGGACCGGGCTAAACCATCTGTGCCTTTTGCCGGAAGTTACCGTATCATTGATTTCAGTCTTTCCAACTCTCTCAATTCCGGCTTCAGAAAAATTGCCCTGCTTACCCAGTATAAATCTTTATCCTTAGAAAGGCATATTCTCCGGGGCTGGAGTATTTTTCATCCGGAGAGCAATGAATACATCATTTCTTTGCCGGCTCAGGGGCGAGTTAGCGAACACTGGTACGAAGGCACGGCGGACGCTGTCTTCCAGAACATCTACACCATCCAGCAGGAAAATCCGGATGCCATTCTGATTCTCTCTGGGGACCATGTTTATAAAGCTGATTACCGCCGGGTGTTAAAATTCTTTCTGGACCGGCAGGCAGAAGTGGTGATTATGGCTCACACCTGCCCGCTGGAAGAAGCCAGCCGCTTTGGTGTCATGTCCGTGAACGAAGAGCGGCGTATTATCAACTTCACGGAAAAACCCAAAAAACCGCAGCCCGTGCCCTGGGACAGTAACCAGGCTTTGATTTCCATGGGTGTTTATCTGTTCAGCACTCCGGTTCTGGTCAAGGCTTTGATCAAAGATGCCCGGAATGCCAAGTCCAGCCATGATTTCGGCAAGGATATCCTGCCAGATTTAATCAAGCAACACCGAGTTTATGCCTACGTTTATGAAGATTACTGGCAGGATATCGGAACGATCGACGCCTACTGGAGGGCGAACATGGATTTTCTTTCGCCAGACCCACCGATAAAACTCAACGACCCGAACTGGCCGATTCGCACCTATAAACCTCAGTATCCGCCGACTTATGTGGGCGGGGGAGAGATAATCAACAGTATTGTTGGTGATGGCTGTTACATCCAGGGAGGCAAGGTGGTCAATTCCATTCTGTCTCCTGGGGTCACAGTAGAACCAGAGGCGGAAATAGAAGAATCCATCATCCTGGAAGGAGCCATCATCAGAAGAGGTGCCAGGGTTTTTAAAAGCATCGTTGATAAACAGGCTATTATCCCGGCTAATTTCTCGGTTGGTCTGGACCTGGAAAAAGACCGTTCCTACTTCAAAATTAGCCCTCTGGGCATAAGAACCATACCCAAAGGCTGGAGACTGGAATGATAAAAAGGTTTGGACTGCAGCCTTTAAGCTTTTCGCTGGAAAGCTCCAAAGAGATGGTGCTTCTCTCTATCATTGCTCAGAGTTTTTTCCAGCCTTTTTCTCTGGATGATAACCTGCTGGTCATCCTGACGGCCCTGACTTCCGGAAGCGGGGTCGGGTTTAACCGGGCTTTACTGTTTCTGAAAGAAGGGGAAAGACTCCAGGCCCGCATGTGGCTTGGCCCGCGTTCCCCGGAAGAAGCTCAGGCCATCTGGTCCATGCTTTCCACCCCGGGCCTCGGTTATGCCGAAATCGTGGAGCACAACCGCGAACTGGTGGAAAGGATGATGGAAACTCTCAGACCCAAGTTGAAGCTGCTGAGTTATAACCTGGATGCTCCGGAGATTAAAATCCCGGCCCTGGCAGCTAAAAACCAGGAAATTATCCTGGTGGAAGAAGCCAGGAAAGAACCCCTGGTAGATGACAACTTCCGTGATTTTGTGGAGGTAGATTCGTTCCTCTGTCTGCCGCTGGTGGCCAAAAACGAAATTATGGGTGAGATAGTGGTGGATAACGGCATAACCCATGCTCCGATTACCAACAAGGACATAGAGCTGGCCAGTCTTTGTGCTCTGCTGGCTGGTAATTACGTTTATACCACCCATCTGTACAAGAAGGTTCTGGAGATGGAGAAAATGGCCGCTCTGGGCGAGATGGCGGCTTTTATTTCCCATCAGCTAAGAAATCCCATCGTCACCATCGGTGGTTTTACCAGCCAGCTTCTCCACCGCCCCTGCGACCAGGAAAAATGTCAGAGAAACCTGGCCATCATCCTTCAGGAAACCAAACATCTGGAAGATATTATCTTTAAGATTAGCCACTTTTTAAAAATCACTATCAAAGAACTCCGGCCGATAGACGTCCGGCCAATTTTACAGTCCATCATAGAACGGCCAGACCTCAAGCTCAAAGCCGAAAACAAGAGATTAATCTTACGCCAGGCTGAAGAATTGCCTAAAATTCTGTGTGACCCTGTTTATTTTGAAGAAGCCATCGTTAACCTCCTGGATAATGCCCTTGACGTCACTCCCGAGGGAGGTTATGTTTACATCCGGGCTTTTCCTCAGAACAGAAAATGGTTAAGGTTGACCATAAAGGATTCCGGACCGGGGCTGGACGAAAAGATGCGGGAAAAAATATTTACCCCGTTTTTTTCGACCAAAGAAAACGGTACCGGCCTGGGACTGCTCTTTGTTAAAAGAGTCATGGAAATGTGCGCGGGGAAGATTGAAGTCCAGAGCAAACCTGGTCACGGGACTCTTTTTAAATTATACTTCAAAGTCTCAGAGGAAAAGGTGAAGCCATGAAAAAGATACTACTGGTGGAAGATGAAAAAGCTCTCAGCCTTCTTTATGAAGAAGAATTAGAACGGGAAGGCTATGAGGTGGTCGTGGCCTATGATGCTGAATCGGCTCTGGAACAGATCAGAAAAGAAAAATTTGATTTAATAATTACTGATATTCGCATGCCCGGCCGCGATGGCATAGAACTCATTGCCAGCATCATGGGTCTGAGGAAGGATATTCCCATAATTATCAACACTGCTTACCAGAGTTACAAGGATGATTTCATGACCTGGGCGGCTGATGCCTATCTCATCAAATCTTCTTCGCTTGATGAGCTGAAGAATAAGATAAAAGAACTACTGGAAAAATCCTCCAGCTAAATTTCAAGAACGCCGAGCCAAGAAAAGAGGATAATCATGCCTGAACTGAGAAAAGATATTCTTACCGGTCGCTGGGTAATTATCTCCACAGAAAGAAGTAAAAGGCCGGACGATTTCCGCCCGGCCCCCGGGGCCGAGCCACGACCTGAAAGTCTTTCCTTCTGTCCCTTCTGCCCGGGTAATGAAACCAAGACTCCACCTGAAATTATGGCCTTGCGCCAGCCCGGCACAAAACGGGACCAGCCCGGCTGGCAGGTCAGAGTCGTGCCTAACAAATTTCCCGCCCTGCAGCCCGGTCCACCGCCACCGAAAAAAACCAACGGAATTTTTCAGTGGATGGATGGGGTAGGGGTGCATGAAGTAATCATTGAAACACCGGAGCATCACCAGGAAATGAGCGAACTTCAGCTGGACCATCTGGCTGAGGTTTTGAAGATCTACCGGTTTAGAATAAGAGAAATTGAAGAACAATATCATCATCAGTACGTTCAGGTTTTTAAGAACAAGGGAAAAGAAGCTGGGGCTTCACTTTCCCATCCGCACTCTCAGATTATTGCCACGCCTATCGTGCCCAAACGGATCAAAGAAGAAATTTACGGAGCCGAACGTCTCTACCGCTCCCATTTCCGGGAATGCGCCTTCTGCCGCATGCTCAGAGAAGAAATCAGCAGTGGTCAGCGGCTGGTTTATAAAAATGACCGTTTTGTGGTGCTAACACCCTTTGCTTCCAGGTTTCCTTTTGAGATGGTAGTAATTCCGCAGAAACATTCAGCTTTTTACCGGGAAATCTCTGACGAAGATTGTTTAGCTCTGGCTGAAGCTCTAAAACAATCTCTTCTCCGCTTGAAACTGCAGTTGGGAGACCCGGCCTTCAACCTGGTGCTGCACCATTCACCCAATCCCCAAGTTTCTGACAAAGCCTGGCCTGGCATAGAAAACTACTACCACTGGCATATAGAGATTATGCCCATCCTGACCAAGGTCGCTGGNTTTGAGCTGGGCACCGGTTTTTACATCAACCCGGTTCCACCGGAAGTGGCGGCTGAGTATCTAAGGAACACCAGCATCAGCCAGCGCTGAGCTTCAATCTTTAACCAATTTAAGGTACAGCTCNAGGTAAGCAGCCGCAGACTTTTCCCAGGAAAAATCTGCTTTCATGGCCTGCTGTTTAAGAGCTGACCAGTAAGGTTCTTTTTCATAAAAAGACAGAGCTCGGTCCAGCGCTTTAACCAGGTCTTCCGTCTGATACCGGTCAAAACGAAAACCATGGCCAGTAAGAGTTTGCGGGTCAAACTCTGTCACACTATCTTTCAGGCCTCCCGTGCTNCGCACTACGGGTATGGTTCCGTACCTGAGGCTGTACATCTGGGTCAGACCACAGGGTTCGTAGCGAGAAGGAATGAGAAAATAATCACTTCCGGCATAAATCAGGCGGGCCAGCCGGTCATCAAAGGCAATTTTCAGGCCTAAGCGGTTCCGGTATTTTTGCTGGGCCTGTTTTAGAAGTTCTTGAATTTTCTGTTCTCCGGTGCCCAGGATTATGAGCAACAGGTCCCTCTTAAAAATTTCCTCTAGACTTTCCACCAGCAGGTCGAAGCCTTTCTGTCCGGCCAGACGAGAAACCATCCCGACCACTGGCTGGTCAGCCTCCACGGGCAGCTGATACTGGGAAAGAAGGACCTGACGACAGACCTTTTTACCAGTCCAATCCCTATCCGAGTAATTCATCGGCAGGGCCGGGTCGGTCTCCGGGTTCCATTCCCCATAGTCAATGCCGTTCATAATACCAAACAGCCAATCTGCCCTTTTTCTTAAAACTCCATCCAGGCCGCAGCCGAATTCTGGAGTCTGAATTTCCTGGCTGTAAGTAGGACTGACGGTGCTGATGGCCGTGGCATAAAGTAAACCGGCTTTTAAAAAATTAACCTTTCCGTAGAACTCCAGGTCTTCCGGGTTGAACAAATATTCCGGTAGACCAATCCGGGAAAGAATTTCCCTGGGAAAAAGTCCCTGGTAGGCCAGGTTATGCACGGTAAAAAGCGAGGCTGTTTTCTGGAAAAAAGGGTCATTCTGATAGCTGTGTTTCAGGTAAGCGAAGATGATAGCTGTCTGCCAGTCATGGGCATGAATTAGGTCCGGCTGAAAACCCAGCCGTTTCATCACCTGCAGGGCGGCCAGGGAGAAGAAGGCAAACCTTTCGCCGTTATCCGGATAATCCCCCTGAGGTGTTCCGTAAAGATAATCCCGGTCAAAATAGAAGTCATTTTTAATCAGATAAATCTTGAAGCCCTCCGCTTGGTAAGCGAAAACAGAAAACTCTTTTTCTGGGCCCGGCCAGTCCAGGTTTATTTTTTCCAGAACCGGCTCTAGCCTCAGGTTCTTTTTCTTCACTTCCCGGTAAAAGGGTAAAAAGGCCGCCAATTCCAGTCCAGGCTGCCGGCTGAGGTATTTAGGAAGAGCTCCGGCCACATCCGCCAGCCCGCCAGTTTTAGCCAGCGGTATCATTTCCGAAGCCATAAAAGCAATTTTCAAATTCTTCTGGTTCATAAAATCACACTCCTGTCAGGCAAGATTTTTTTCTGAGAAAATAACCCGCGAAAATAATTCCGGTATATGGGAATCATAAACCCCGTGAGCGTTTAAAGCCCAGCCGATAGAGGGCTCTATCTTACGACCGTTAACTTCCAGGGCTTCAAAGCGAGAAAAGCTCATACGCCAGACATCACCGTCACGAGGCGGAAGCGGTCGTCCCTGAGCCAGAAGCGTCATACCGGACCAGGGGAAAGCCAGCTCCACCGTCCAGCCCCGGTCCACGTCTGAAGAATCGTTAAGCGTGCCCTCCACCTGCACAGCCCACTTCAGGCCAGGAAAATCCCAGTCCATAAAGGCCCAGCGTTTGCCCCGTGGGTGACGGCCGTAGCGAGAAGCATCCTGAAACCCGGCCAGTAAGTCCACCTCTCTTCCGGTCAGGTTAAACTCCGGCCGGTCAAAGAAGCTGCCCGGTTGCAGAGCGTCTTGCCAGATGTAAAAAACTTCATAGATAGTACCCAGGGCGTTAACCTGTAGCTCGTAATAACAATCAGGCCCGGCTATGAAGACTTCCACATCATTTTCCAGCCAGATAAAAGAATCTCTTTCCGTAAACTGAGCCCGCACATCAGGTTCTTCCACCCAGAAAGCCAGGTAAAAATATTGTTCATCCCAGAGGGCCGCTATTCTGGTGTCTAGGAAGGCTGGTTGCCCAGTGACCAGGTCTACAAACCTGGGCGATTGCGGTGCTTTTTTCCAGACTTCTTTATCCAGCCGGCCGTTAATTTCCAGCGGGACAGGAGTTTTCAGACAAACATATTCAGCCACCTTAACCTGGTCAAACCTGTAATTTTTGTCGTTCATAAACACTCTTCCTTTTTATGATTTTTTTATCTTACCAATAAAACTTACATCTGGCAATTAATAGGGCTTCAGTCCAGCGTTTCGTTTGACAGCAGCAAAGACCTGAGGCAGAATTTGGAAGAGAAAATCAGGAGCAGTTAAAAAGATATCATGAAGAAATTTCCATCAGCTACTGGGACAGCAGGTGTGGTGCTAAAAAAAGGCCGGGAACAATCCGTCCTCAACCATCACCACTGGATCTTTTCCGGAGCCATCGCTTCTTATCCGGCTAATTTTCAGGATGGAGAAATTTACCCGGTTCTATCTTCTGAGGGGCAGGTCCTGGGCCACGGGTATTTCAACCGGCGTTGTTCTTTAGCTGGCCGTCTTCTGAGCTTTGGCCAGGACGAACCCTACAGCACTCTCAAAGAGAACCTGCGGCAGGCCGTGGAGTTGAGGAAAAAAGTTTATCCCGGGCTGAAGCCGTCAGACTGGTAAACGGCGAAAGCGACCATCTTCCTGGCTTAATTGTCGACCGGTACGGACCCGGGCTGGTAATCCAGGTTTCCACTCTTGGCCTGGAAAGGTTGAAGCCGCTGATACTTGAAGAGTTAATCAGCCTGCTTCGTCCAGCCTTTATCTACGAAAAATCAACTCTTCCTTCAAGAAGAGAAGAGGGACTGCCTGATTTTGCCGGACTTCTTTACGGCCAGCTGGAAGAACCAATCTTGGTGGAAGAAAACGGATTGAAGTTTAAGGTCTTTATCAGCGAGGCCCAAAAAACCGGGTTTTTTCTGGACCAGCGGCAGATGAGAGAGCTGGTCGGACAGATGACTGAGGGCTTTAAAGTTCTGGATGGTTTTTCCTACACCGGTGGTTTTGCTCTGGCTGCTCTAAAAGGTGGAGCGCGAGAGGTTGAGCTGGTGGATTACTCCAGAAAAGCCCTGGAAGTGGCCAGAGAAAACATACTTCTTAACGGCTTTGGCGAAGAGCGCTTCCGGATAATCAATGAAGATATGTTTTCTTTCCTTGAAGCCCAGGCCTCTCTTCCTCATGACCTGGTCATACTTGACCCGCCGGCCTTTGCCAAGAAAAAAGCAGACCTGAAAAAGGCTATTAAAGCTTACCGCCGCTTAAACGCTCTGACCATGTCCCGCATGAAAGCGGGCAGTTTTCTTCTGACTTTTTCTTGCTCCTACTACGTGGAGGCGTCACTTTTTCAAAAAATTATTTTCCAGGCCGCCCTGGAAGCCAACCGCGAAGCCAGAATTATTCAACGCCACCGGATGTCCTTTGACCATCCGGTAAATGTCTTTCACCCGGAAAGTGATTACCTTAAAGGTCTGTTGCTTTATCTCAGCTGAGACCGGTTTCCGGCCGCTTGTTTTATTTTCTTGAATTGTCTCCAGCGGAAAAATTCCATATAATCAGCTGCAGGAGGAAATGTCATGGATTCCAGGGAAATAATAAAAAGGACACATCGCATTTCAGCCCTGATTGGCTATGCTGTTTTTGCCGCCCTTCTTCTTTACCTGGTTCTGGCCGAGCTGTTGAAAGCCAAACTGGCTCCTTTCCACGGACTTTATGGCCTAAAAGATATGCAGTCAATAAAGAACTACCGCTATCTTTTTTACGGGTTATCAGCGGCCAGTGTTATTCTGGCCCGGTTGCTTCAGGCCCTGCTGCTCCAGAAAAAGCCTGCGGATACGCCGCTGGACCTGCTTAACAAATTACACCGAACTTACTTGATTCTGGTCATCATGAGTGAGCTGCCGGCCATGTTCGGCCTGATTCTATTTTTGCTCTGGGGATTAACACGGGATTTTTACATCCTGCTCGGTATCTCAGTCGTGGTTCTGTTCATCTTCTTTCCCCGCCGTCAGGCCTGGGAACAATGGCTGGTAGAAAAAACCGGCCGGCAGGACTGGGCTGCAGGAGATTAAAAATACGGTGCCTGACTGTGAACTGAAAAAGCCTGAAGAGAATGGCCCAGCAGAGAAAACGATTAGCAAAAAAACATCTATTAATTAACGGTTTGGATTATAAATTTATTCGGAAGAAAGGTTGTCCATGAAAAAAAAGTCCAATTTTCTCAACCATTTTTTTCTGGTTTTGCTTGCTTTTAGTCTTGTGGCTGCGGCCGTGCTGGCGGCAGAAGAACGGCCGGTTAAGTATGAAATCTCGGTGGAACTTTTACCTGAGACCCAGATGATTAAAGCCCGGGAAACCATCACCTGGACCAACCTCACCCAGGATTACGTGCCTGACCTTCAGCTCCATCTTTACTGGAACGCTTTTAAGAACGAACTATCCACTCTGGCCCGAGAAGCCAGAAGAGAAAACCTTTTCCGGCGCTATAGCCCCAAAAAAGACAGCTGGGGCTGGATAAAGGTCCTGTCTCTGACCACGGCTGACGGCCGAGACCTGATAAATAAAGCTTCTTTCATCAGCCCCGATGAACCTCACAACCCGGATGACGAGACTGTTTTGAGAATAGAATTGCCCGAACCGCTGGCTCCCGGACAATCAATTAGGCTTAACCTGGAATTTCAGGGAAAAGTTCCAGCCAATGGTCTGAGGACCGGAGTTTATCGGGATGGTTACTTCATCTCCCAGTGGTTTCCCAAGCCTGGAGTTTACGAAGAAGGGAAGGGCTGGAACTGTCATGAATACCACCTGAATTCAGAATTCTACGCTGATTTTGCCGATTTT
>JGI24721J44947_10010211_pt1 | contig 11932 bp, 6 predicted proteins | sample YelNatPaOPGAMG01_FD_44947 | JGI IMG/M metagenome (IMG submission 44947)
CCCCATTCGGGTACCTCCGGATCTAAGCTTGCTTGCAGCTCCCCGGAGCGTTTCGCCGCTCGCCGCGCCCTTCTTCGGCCCTTTGCCCCTAGGCATCCTCCGTACGCCCTTCCTAGCTTCCTCAAACTTTGCCTGTTCAGTATGCTCTTTTCAAGGTCCTTCCCGGGGATAAGCGAGAGACTGACCCTTCTTAAGGGACCTTTCTCCCTTTAGAAAGGAGGTGATCCAGCCGCACCTTCCGGTACGGCTACCTTGTTACGACTTCGTCCCCCTTACCGGCCACACCTTCGCCGGCTCCCTCCCTTTCGGGTTGGGCCACCGTCTTCGGGTGCAGCAGACTCAGGTGACGTGACGGGCGGTGTGTACAAGGCCCGGGAACGTATTCACCGCCGTTTGGCTGACCGGCGGTTACTAGCGATTCCGGCTTCACGGGGTCGAGTTGCAGACCCCGATCCGAACTGAGGACGCTTTTTTGGGATTCGCTCCGGGTCGCCCCTTCGCTGCCCTTTGTAGCGCCCATTGTAGCATGTGTGTAGCCCAGGGCATAAGGGCCATGCCGACTTGACGTCATCCCCACCTTCCTCCCGCTTGCGCGGGCAGTTCCCGATGAGTCCCCGTCTTTACGCTGGCAACATCGGGTGGGGGTTGCGCTCGTTGCGGGACTTAACCCAACATCTCACGACACGAGCTGACGACAGCCATGCAACACCTGTCTCCCTGTCCCACCTGTCGGTGGGCCTGCACTGTTTCCAGTGCATTCAGGGGATGTCAAGCCCTGGTAAGGTTCTTCGGTTTGTGACGAATTAAACCACATGCTCCACCGCTTGTGCGGGCCCCCGTCAATTCCTTTGAGTTTCAGCCTTGCGGCCGTACTCCCCAGGCGGGTCACTTATCGCGTTAGCTTCGGCACGGAAGGGGTCAGTTCCTCCCACACCTAGTGACCATCGTTTACGGCTGGGACTACCGGGGTATCTAATCCCGTTCGCTCCCCCAGCTTTCGCGCCTCAGCGTCAGTAGCAGGCCAGGGAGCCGCCTTCGCCACGGGTGTTCCTCCAGATATCTACGCATTCCACCGCTACACCTGGAATTCCACTCCCCTCTCCTGCACTCAAGCCAGCCAGTTTCAACAGTCCTTCACAGGTTGAGCCTGTGAATTTTACTGCTGACTTAACTGGCCGCCTACGCGCCCTTTACGCCCAGTGAATCCGGACAACGCTCGCCCCCTACGTATTACCGCGGCTGCTGGCACGTAGTTGGCCGGGGCTTATTCCACCGGTACCGTCCTTCCTCTTCCCGGTGAAAAGGGCTTTACGTCCCGAAGGACTTCCTCGCCCACGCGGCGTCGCTGCGTCAGGCTTTCGCCCATTGCGCAAGATCCCTGATTGCTGCCTCCCGTAGGAGTCTGGGCCGTGTCTCAGTCCCAGTCCGGCTGTCCGTCCTCTCAGACCAGCTACCCGTCGTCGCCTTGGTAGGCCGTTACCCTACCAACTAGCTGATAGGCCGCAAAGCCCTCCTCAGGCGGATCGCTCCCTTTCATGACGGGAGGATGCCCTCCCATCACTATATCCGGTATTACTCCCGCTTTCGCAGGGCTATCCCGGTCCTGAGGGCAGGTTCTTTACGTGTTACTCGACCGTTCGCCGCTATCCAGCTTGAAGCTGGACCGCTCGACTTGCATTTCTCAGGCACGCCGCAAGCGTTCGTCCTGAGCCAGGATCAAACTCTCCATCAAAGTTTAATCCTTAACTCAAACCTTTTCCCTTACTCTCACTTATCCCCGGTTTTCAAGGTGCTTTTCCGGCACCGCTTATTCTACCACCGCAGAGGATTCAGGTCAATACCCCCCTCCGCAGCGGCCCATCCCGCAGTGCCGCTGCGTATTCTATCATCTACCCCCAATTCGTGTCAATACCCCGCGCCGAAATTTCAGCCAAAAATCAGCGCATATTTTCACGCTTGGCTCTTGCTCCACACGGCGTTTAAAGGCTTTGCGCAAAATCTAACCCTACCTCGCTCGCTTCACCTCGAGGGCTCTCAGGCAAACCGGGCCCAAAAGCCCGGACCTCTGAAGCGCCTCTCCCTTCCTCCAAAGACGCCAACTGGTGAATGTAAAGCGCCCCGTTGGGCTTGGCTTCCCTTCCAAAAGCCAATCCGGCCAGCGCCTCAACGTTCCATCTGGATTTCGCTCGCTGTCTTCGGGGAGAAGCTCGTCACCAATCATCCTGTTCACCCACAGGTTCGTCACCCTAACTTCAAGCTCGTTCTTCCCGGGTTTCACCGCCCCGGTTGCATCCATAATGAACGGGGATTTCCACAATGTTCCCAGGAATCTCCCGTTGAGCCAAACATCTGCCATCACGGCTACCTCGCCCAAATCCAGCAGATAGCGCCTGCTCTTGCTGTAAAATGCACCAGGCACTTCAAAGCTCTTCTTGTACACAGCGGTGCCGGAGAAGTAGCGCACCCCTGGCTCGGAATGCTCTGTCCAGGAAATCAAATTGGGAAGGGATATCCTTTCGGGTGCTCCCCAACCGGCCGGGAAGCGCACTTCCCATTCTCCTTTTACGTCAACCCGCCTTTGCGCCTCGTCCACGCTAATCTCTCTCCTCTTCCCATCCGCTCCGATGAGGGTGTATCTGCCGGCCCTGTCCGTTGTTAGCTCAACGGTTCCATCTCTGCCGCGAACCACGCGGAAGAAACCAACATCCGCCTTCTCCCNCCGCAATGTGGTATCCAGAACCGGCTTACGGTTGAGCTGAACGGNAAGCAACCTGTCCCTCTCCACCTTTGATCCCTTNGGGAAAACCACGAAGACCGACTCGTAGGGCCTCAAGCGGATGGGGATACGGATGGAAGTTGGGGTCTCGTCGTAAACCGCCGCCCGCTCTATAAGGCCGCTTTCAGGATACCAAAGCTCCGGCCGCTTTCCCCTAACTCTGAAGGCGCAGATGATGTCCACAGTCTCTGGATCTTGGTTGGCTACGAAGTAAACATCCGTTCCATCGATTCTTCTGTGTATGTACCGAATGCTCCCCGGCGCCCTCCTCGGCTCGTAAGAGAAATCCGGAGGAACCCCAAGCTGGGCCGACAAAAGCTCGCACACATCCTCGATATCGTAGTAAACCGAGGANGAAACAGCGTCCCACCAAGGGGCAATCCCGTAAGACCCGAGTTCCATGGCCGGAAGCTTTTCCCCGCCNTCTTCCCGCATGGACGCCTGCCAACTTTTGTCGGTCACGGCATACTGCACGCTTCCATCCGCATAGCGGATTGCCAAAGCCGCAACCACTCCGGCCGGATTTGGAGCATCTCCACCGTTGTAAGCAGAGATGAAAATCTCGTTCTTACCGGGCTTTAGGAGCGAGAGGACATCCAAGCTGTACAACCGCTCCCAGCTATCTCCTTCCCCAGCAAGTCGACCGTTCACCCAACAGCGGAAAGAGTTGTCGGCTGTTATAACAAGCTGGGCAGAGAGAATGGGAGCATTCCTAACCTCTATCTCACGCTGGAAGTAGCGTGTAACGCGCTGAGGAGCCGCCTGAACGGGGTTNCCCTCCGGATACCAAATCCACTTCGCCTGCCCCATAAGCGCTGATAGCTCCCCATCTCCGGCAGAACCGAACTTTCCGCCCCAGAATATCCGCCCTTTGCCGTACCGCCTCTCGCTGAGGCGCGAAGGGATGCTCAAGCTCCCCCAAATCTCCTTGGCCAGGGCTTTTACCTCCTCATCGCACCTCGGATACCCCTGCAGGCTCGGTGAGCTGAGCGGAGGGGTTCCCACAACCACAGCACCTGCCTTGATCAACTCTCCTATCTTCCTCAAAAGCTGCNGNGTCATCCTGNTGGTTCGGGGCAGTACAAGCAGGCTGTAGCTCATTCCATCGGGAAGCACTATCCGCCCCTTTTCCACCTTCATCTTGTAAACCACGTCTGGCGAGCAGAAGTCGAAGTTGTATCCGGGGCGCTCAAAGGGGCGGCCTGGAGAGGTAAACCTGGCGAGGATGCGCTGTCCACCGAGAGACTGCGGCGCCCCTTCAGGAACAAGGATGCAAATATCGGCGACGAAAAGCCCCTGTTGCAGGAGATACTGGCAGCGTGAAAGATACTCGTGCCAGGCTTTAGACTGCTCCCACCATGTTTGCGTTCTCTCGTAGTGCAAACCCCACGGACCCATACTCATTCCTGGCCTACGGTCAAGCCAAGGCTGGAGGGCGTAGCGGTGAACGACAAACCGGTTTATCCCCTCCGAAAAAGCCCAATCGGCAAGCTCCTTGATGTTGCCAGGATGGCCAAGCCAGCGCTCTCCGGCATCAGCAGTGAAAGCCTCCGCCCCGATTATCCGCTTGCCGTGGGTGTGCCCTGCAGACGCCATTTCAGTGCAGGTTGACGCCGCACCGTATTTCCCCCACGACCAAAACTCTCCCATGGGCTCGTCAGCAGTCCCACCGTAGGCAAATTCATTTGTGAGGGAGGTGGTATAACCCTCTATAGTGAGACGGAGTCCGTGCTTATTCGCGAGAGCCCTCATGTGCCCAGAGTAGTTTTCCAAAAGAAGCTCCGAGATCGTTTGACGAAAATCCCAAAGGAACCTTTCCGAAAGCTCCCTGTCCCCCACTATTCGCCCGGTGAGAGCGGGAAGGAAAGGAAGCGGGTCGTATCCCCTTCTCCTTCGGAACTCCTCCTGCATCTTGGGTGTCCAATTCTGCAGTCCAACCTCCCAACTGTCTATGTGGGTGGCAACAAGCGTCTTTCCAGCCAGCGGACCCACATCTTTTATCAACTTGCCCATAAAGGAATTGAAGTGAAACTCCACCGCCTCTTTGCTCAGCTTGTCGCACTCCAAACCCCTCCCGGAGGCGGGAGAAGGAGCGTTTTGAGCCCCCGTAGGCGTGTACCCAAACCGGACCACCGTCCACCTTCCCTGCGGAACATCCCAGACAAGCCTTCCTCCCTCCTGGAGCTTGGAGGTGAGATCCACCACCCTATCGAAGGGGATGATGCTCTCCCTCTCCGCCCGCGGATGCTCCGCCGGAATCCAGAACGGCTGGTAGTACTCGCGGAAAACCGCCTTAGCATCCCAATTCGGGATGGCGGCGGGCCTTTCCGGAGAAGGAAAAGCGAGAACGGCAATATCTCTGTAGAAGCCGAGGTTGGTCGCCGGCTGAGGGAGACGCATTTCTATGCGCTGGGGACCCTCAACGGTTACTTCGCTCCAGGTTAGCCTCTGCATTGCTAACTTAGGCGGCACCCAAGGACCTCCGCTTCCGGTCCAGCCGGCGTCGTTGTTCATATTCACCTTCAGGCCCAACCTGTTTGCCTCGGCAACCACATGCTTGAAAAGCTCCCGCCACTCCGCGCCTGCAAAAGAGATAGGTCCCAACGGGNCCCCTTGGTCCACCTCCATGATGAGAACTCCGCCAACGCCAGCTCGCTTCATGGCTTCCAGGTCAGCAGTGATGCCTTCCCTGGTGATGTTGCCGTTCAGCCAGAACCAATAGACCCAAGGTCTCGCCCAATCNGGAGGCCGACGAAATCCAGCCTCGAGAGAAGGCTGTCCGCACCCAATGTTCGCAAGCAAAAAGATCGAGAGGATAAAACTCCTGAAAAGCCACCGCACAAATATCACCCCACTTGATTCAGTTTGACGAGCGCTCGCCGTTTGTCCGATTGCTTACTTCGCCTCACTCCGCCAGATTACCTATCACTGACGCAAGATTTCGTTCTTTCATTAGCTTGATTGAGCAATCACTTAATGGTACCATCGTTGTGGTATCCGGACTCGCAGGCGATTGCTCGGTCGGAGGATTTTTTCAAATTGCTTCACTATGTTTCAAAGGGGAAAACCATGAACAACGGACTTCTGCCGCGGTGCTGGTATTTGGCTGCCACAGCACTCGGCTTTTTAGTTTTTGCATGCCTCCAGAGCCCTGGCGCAGAGTCGTTGATACCCAACGGGGGATTTGAACAAGGCCTGCAGGGTTGGTCGCCGGTTTGGACCCGCGATCCCAATGTCGGTAGCGTCTCGATTGACAAAAGCACGCGCCACTCAGGGCAAGCATCCGCGCAGATAAAGCATCTCGGAGATCGCGATTGGAGCTTTGCTCCGTCATCCCAGATCCGGGTGAAGACTGGAGAAATCTTCCGCCTGTCCGCTTGGGTGAAGCTGGAAGGCCCGGGTTCCGCCACATTGTGTGCAATCACATACGATGCAAACGGCCGGCCTGTTGATTGGGTATATGGTGCGCGGTCGGTCCGCAGCACCGGCGGCTGGAAGCATCTGGAATCCAGGTTCGTTATCCCAACCGGCATCCCCAGGATACTGCCGCGGCTGATAGGCAATGGACAAGCCACGGTATGGTTGGATGACTTCGAGCTTACGCGTGAGGGAAACATCATGGAAATGCGTGGCAATCTACCCAAAACGCTCAGCATAAGCAACGGCCTGCTGAACGTAACTTTTAACACGGACGACGGTTCGCTAACCGTAGTAGACACGCGCGCCAACCGAACGTGGCGCCAGAGAGCCGCCGCACAGGATGTGGTGGTGCTGTCTGCGCAGGCCGCAGAAAACAGGATCCAATCGCGCCTAAAGCATATACCATCCGGCCTTGATATAACAGCCGAGATTCGGATGGAACCCAAACTGCCCGAGTTTACCGTGTCGCTTTCGGCTAAGGGCGAGCTTCCCACGCCGCTGAGATACCCCCATCCGTTCGTCACCGAATCTGGCACCCACCTCATCATCCCCATGAACGAAGGGATTTCGTACCCTGTGGATGACCCATCCATCGAGCCGATGTGGCTTGTGGCGTACGGCGGACACGGAATATGCATGGCTTTCTGGGGCGTAACCGACGGAAAAACCGCGCAGATGGGCCTGCTCGAAACCCCAGATGACGCGTCCATCAGCATAGAGCGACTTGGCGGCCGATTGTGCGTCGCTCCAGTTTGGGAGGCGCAGAAAGGCGCGTTCGGCTACCAACGGGTCCTGCGCTATATCTTTTTCCACCAGGGTGACCACGTAGCGATATGTAAAAGATACCGAGCCTACGCAAAGAAAATCGGCTTGCTGAAAACGCTTCGGCAAAAGCTCAAGGAGAATCCCAACGTCGATCTTCTAATCGGCGCGGTGAACGTTTGGTGCTGGGANAGCNACGCGCTGTCCATCGTGCGCGAGATGCAATCGGCTGGCATAAAACGCATCCTCTGGAGCCAAGCCCAAAAGCCGGATGTAATCCGCAGCATGAACGAAATGGGAATACTCACCAGCCGGTACGACATATACCAAGATGTTATGGACCCAGCAAACTTCCCACGAATCCAATGGGTGCACCCAGACTGGCCCACGGAGGCGTGGCCCAAAGACATCATGATAGGCCCGGACGGTGATTGGGTGCGCGGTTGGGAGGTCGAAGGCAAAGACGGAAAGATGTACCCATGCGGTGTGGTATGCGATAAGCAGGCTTTGGCGTACGCGCGGAAGCGCATATTCCCGGAACTGCAAACACATCCCTACCGATGCAGGTTCATAGATACCACAACAGCCTCTCCATGGCGCGAATGCTATCACCCCAACCACCCCATGACACGAACCGAAAGCCGCCAGTGGAAAATGAAGCTCCTGGAGTTGGTTTCGCAGGAAGCCCGATTGGTAACAGGAAGCGAAACCGGCCACGATGCCGCGGTACCGTACGTGCATTACTTCGAAGGCATGCTCAGCTTGGGACCTTACCGAGTGCCGGACGCCGGGCGGAACATGCTGCGCATCTGGGACAAAGTGCCTGAGCAGGTGGCGAAATTCCAAGTGGGCTATCGATACCGCCTGCCTCTGTGGGAGCTGGTGTACCACGACTGCGTGGTCGCCCAGTGGTATTGGGGCGATTATAACAACAAACTGCCCGCAATATGGGACCTCCGCGATTTGTTCAACATCCTCTACGGAACCCCGCCAATGTTTATGTTCACCCGCGACATGTGGGAAAAGAACAAGGAACGGTTCATCCGCAGTTACAAAGACGTGTGTGCGGTGGCCCGGACCGTTGGCTACGCGGAAATGACAAACCACCAGTTCCTGACCCCAGATAGGTCGGTTCAAAAAACCGAATTCTCAAACGGGATATCGGTGGTGGTGAACTTTGGAAGCTCGCCGCACCGCCTCCCAGACGGAACCCAAGTGCCGCCCATGGGCTACCGCGTGATTAAGCGCATGCTGACCCAGCGTTAAACGACTCTGCCGGAGCACGCCTCCCATGTGGACACTGCAGTTACCCAAGCCCCAAACCGCACACAAGCTGGAGATCGGGCAGGGCTGAAAACGCCCCAAAACGCCACCAAGAATGGGCTCTCTTGGGGTTGCCCAAACAACTGCCTAGGTGATACTATCTTGCGGGGGCTCCCTTCCGGGTTCAAGCACCGTTTGCTGCGCAACATTCCCCAAACTGACTCCTGCTCCCGGATTTGCGGCGCCAACAAGGTGGTCTGCCGCAACAAGAAGTTTTGACAAGCAAGCAATCACTAACTGCACGTCAAAACTTCTTGACCGCCAAAAGAAGGGGCTGATTTCATGGAAAAAAGAGCTAAAATCGCTTTCATCGGATGCGGCTCCCACGCCACATCATCCCTTTATCCCACAATCCATACTATACAGCAGATCGACCTGGTCGCCGTTTGCGACCTAAAAGAGGAGTTGGCAAGGCGAAACGCCCGCTATTTTGGGGCACTGCGCTGGTATACAGACGCTGCGGAGATGCTGAAAAAAGAAGAGCTGGATGGAGCAATAATTGTCGGCACACCCCAAATGCATGTGGAAGTAGGAAAGCTCTGCCTCGATGCTGGCGTTCCCATCCTTGTTGAGAAACCCTCCGCAGTTTCCCACAAAGAGGCGGTATCACTCGCCCAATACGCCGAGGAGAGAGGACTGTGGGGTGCGGTCGCTTACATGAAGCGCTACGCCGTTTGCTACCAACTAGCGAAAAGAATCGCAGACAGCGATGAGTTCGGAGGGGTCCACGCTCTAGAGGCAAAGTTCTCCAACGGCCCTTACCCAGCCATTTGGGGAATAGAAGACCCCGCCCAGGCCTTCCTCGTCGGGCAGGTTGTCCACATCTTCAACCTAGCCCGCTTCTTCGGCGGCGAAATCGGCGAAATCTACGCCAAGCTCTACCGCCTTAACCCCAACATGTTCGCCTATGCCATCGCCGGGGAGTTCCAAAGCGGCATCCCGTTCACCATGAACCTCAACTCTTTGGAAGCAAGCGATTGGAAGATAAGCGAAAAACTCGTTCTTTCCGGAAACGGATGCTGGCTGGAAGTGGACGACATGCTCAACCTGCGCTACCGCCCCAAAAGCATACCGCTTCCAGAATTCAAAGTGGGAGGAAGAACGCAAAGCATAGAGTGGCATCCTGAATGGACAGAACTCTTGGCAACGAAAGCTGAAGGTGCTTTTGGCTATCGGGATGAGATAGAGGCTTTCGCCCGCGCTTGCCTCGGTGAGGACAAGCCCAGAAGCACTCTTTGGGATGGCGCAAAGGACCTGCGCATATCCGAAGCAGTTTGGGAAAGCGCTAATACGAACAAAGTGGTCAAAATCTAATTGCGGGGTGGCGAGTATGCTTAAAATTGGCATTGTCGGAGGGGCGAAATCCTGGCACGCAAAAAGCTTCTCCGAAATGTTCAACGGCTACAACGAGGATTTGGCGCGCCGGCACAACTTCCCCCTCTACAAAACAAGACTGGAAGAAGCAAGGGTAACGCACATCTGGGACCCGGATAAGCCCTCCGCCGAGCTTATCGCCGAGATTTGCGGAATAGATAACGTCCTCTCACACATGGAAGANATGCTCGGCCAGGTGGACGGGGTGATAATAGCGGACGATACATCCATGAAACATCAGAAGAGAGCGGTTCCCTTCCTCAATGCGGGATTGCCTACCTTTGTCGACAAGCCGCTTTCTCCGTCGGTTGAAGAAGCGGAGGAGCTCATCAAGCTGGCCGAGGAGAACAATGCACCGTTTATGTCCTGCTCGGCACTCAGATACGCAAAAGAAGTGGAAGAGTTCCTCGCAAACAAGGAAGAGATAGGAGAGCTACTAACCGGGAACAGTATCTGCAGTGGAGAGCTAATCTTCTACGGCATCCATGCGTTGGAACAGCTCTATGTCTGCATAGGACCAGGGATAAAATCCGTGCAAAACGTGGGGGAGGAAGGAAAAGATATTGTGGTGATAACGAAGAAAGACGGGCGCAAATTCGTCCTCAGCGTTTACAAGGACATCTCTTACCTCTTCCAGATGAACCTCTACGGCACAAAAGGCTGGCGGGAGATAAGGGTTGAGGACAGCGACTACTTCTACTCAAACATGCTAAAAGCCTTCCTCAGAATGGTGAAAACGAAAGAGCCACCGTTCCCTCCCGAGGAAACTTTGGAAATCATCAAAACACTCGTTGCGGCACGCCGCTCTGTCCAAAACGGAGGCAAGATAATCTGCCTGTGAAAAGCGGAAAAGACCACCAGCTTCACCAGCTTCAATGAGAATATTTCGACCACAGGCTTGACCGAAGAGCCTGCCAAAACCTAAAATTGTTGTTGCGGCAGGCTCTTTGAAACTTTGCAACTCATCCTGAATTTTATCCACGCAAAGAGAAAATACGCACTCAAAGTGGGTAAAGCTCTCAAATACAAAAGGGCGGAGCAACGAGTCACCTCTTTACTCCGCCCCGGTAACTGTTTGGATTTGGAGGCTAACGCCTCTGGGGGTGTTAGCCCCCACAGTCACCTCGACTGACGTTATCCATCAGCATCACCTCCTTCTGCATTGATTATGGCACGCGCCCGATAGCAAAGTCAACCCAATCTTTCGTTTGCAAACGAAGGTCTTGTCAATCCAATCGTCAAAGTTGCGAATTCTTCGAAAGCGGAACAGCCATGGAAGGAACTGCCCTCAGCATCAACAACGTCACGAAGACCTTTTACAAAACTCCGGAAAAGAATCCGGAGTGCAGTGGTCTGCGCGGCCTGCTCCAGCGCAAACCCAAGGAGCTCGCCCGCGTGGTCGACTCAGTCACACTGCATGTGGAAAGGGGCGAGACAGTTGGCATCCTGGGGCAGAACGGCTCCGGCAAATCCACGCTTATACGCTTGGTATCAACGCTTTTGCTGCCGGACGAGGGAACCATCACCGTCTTCGGCCACGATGTGGTAAGAGAGGCGCACACGGTCAAAAGAATGCTCAACCGTGTGTCGGTGGAGGCCTCCTTCTTCAAGAAGCTTTCTGCGGCAGAGAACCTGCTGTACTCGGCGCGGCTCTACGGGCTGGATGTGCGCGCCGCGCGCCGACGCGCCATCGAAATCCTGGAGTCCATCGGCTTCGAGCGCGAGAAAATGGATGCATCTATGGAGCAACTGTCGCGCGGCCAACAGCAGAAGGTGGCCATAGCCCGAGCATTCCTCAGCTCACCGATGCTTTTGCTTATGGACGAGCCGACAACCGGCCTCGACCCGCAGTCGAAACGCGATGTGCAGGCGTTTGTTAAGCGCCTGCGCGAAGAGCACGATACCACTATCCTGTTGACCACCCACGATATGCAGGAGGCCGAAGAGCTGTGCGACAGAGTGGCCATCCTCGACAAGGGCAAGATCGTGGCGCTGGGAACCCCGGACGAGCTGAAGCGCTCCTATGCCGATAACGGAGATATACCATCCCTCGAAACCGTTTTCCTGAAGATTACAGGCAGGAGGCTCTCCGAGGACCAGGAAGCGCCAGAGGAGGAATAAAATGCGCGGTATTATAACAGAGGGCAAGGCCACATACGCCTTTGTTGAGCGCCAGTTCATCCTTCTGAAAAGATACTGGCTGTGGGAATTCGTTTGGATCGCCTACTCCATGTGCACCACTCTGGCCATGGGTTTCCTGGCGAAAGGCATGCCGGA
>JGI24721J44947_10010223_pt1 | contig 11924 bp, 9 predicted proteins | sample YelNatPaOPGAMG01_FD_44947 | JGI IMG/M metagenome (IMG submission 44947)
TAGGAAACACCAGTGTATTGGCCCGGCCGGCGACCGGCGAACCCGGCGCCTTACTGGCGCCCACGGCAGGAACCAGAGCCGTGTCCGCTTGCAGCTCTCCGTCGATGATTAACTCCGGCGCCCGGCTCTTGGCCACGCGCAAAGCCTCTACAACTTTCTCCACATTCTTATGCCGTCCCCCGCTGCCCTTGGTCGAATAACTCAGCAGAGCCACAATGGGTTCCGTCTCAAAAAGCAGCTTCACCAGACCCGCAGCGGCAATGGCCATATCGGCCAGCTCGACCGATGAGGGGTCAATAACGGTAGATGCGTCGCATACGCCCAGCAATCCATTGTGTCCATACTGACGGTTGCGGACAGCCAGCACAAACAGGCTTGTGACCAGCCGCACCTTGGGTGGCGTTCCTATACAATGCAGCATAGCCCGCAACGTGTCCCGGCTGGTGTAAACCGCACCGCAAACACTGCCGTCGGCATCGCCGGCACTTACCATCAGGTGACCGAAGTATTCCGGCCGGCGCGCAATTTCGGCCGCCTCGACCGCTGTTACACCGCGCGCCCGCCGGCGTTCGTGATAAATCGCAGCATATTTTGACAATTGCGGCGAGGTCTCCGGCTGAATGAATTTCACACCGTGAGGCGCCGGCTCGGGCGGCTTGCCGAGCAAAATAGGCTCGGCCAACCCCTCCCTAGCCAGGCGTGCCGCAGCTTCTAAGACGCGGGGGTCAAAACCCTCAGGAAATACAATCCTTTTGCGGCTACCCGCCTGGCGAACACGTTCAATCTGACGGTTGAGAAAAGCAATGGAAGTCTCATTAACAGCCATGGAAATTCTAATTGTACTGGATTCGTCCTGCTGCATCCCCGCTGCCGATTATGAAAAAATCCTTCCCATGAACATCCTGGCGGTTAACTGCGGCAGCTCGACTCTCAAGTGCCAACTTTTTGAAACCAGCCCGGAAGCCATCGAGGCCAATTCCGACCGCCAGCTTGGCCGGGTGCTCATCGAGCACATAGGAGGTCCGGAAGCGGTGATCTTGACCGGCGGCGCCGAGCTGCACCGCAGCATCCTCAACCACGACGAAGCCCTCGAGCTGGCCATCAATTTACTCACCTCGGAACCCGAAAGGATTGAAGCGGTGGGGCACCGCGTAGTGCACGGTGGAGATCTTTTCTCGGCTCCCGTCGAATTCAACGAAGAGGTGGTTGCCGCCATTGAACAGCTTTCCGAACTGGCGCCCCTGCATAATCCGGAAAACCTTAAAGGCTACCGGGCCGCGCGGCGCGTTTTGCCAGGCGCGCGCCATGTAGCCGTATTCGATACTGCTTTTCACCAGTCCATCCCGCCACAGGCCTACGTTTACGGACTGCCTGATGCTCTCTGGAGGCGTTATAAGATTCGCCGTTACGGCTTTCATGGGTCTTCACACCGCTACGTAGCCTGGCGCTACGCCCAGGTTCACGGCTTCCAGCGCAACGATCGAAAGCTGATAACGTTCCATTTGGGCAACGGCTGTTCGGTCTCAGCAATTCTGGGAAACCGTTCGGTGGACACGTCGATGGGGTTTACACCCCTTGAGGGTTTGCTAATGGGTTCGCGCTCGGGCGACATTGATCCCGGCGCGGTCCTCCACATAATGGCTCGGGAGAATCTCAGCCCGGCTGAAATGGATGCCCTTCTGAACCGACGCAGCGGGTTATACGGATTGTCGATGGCCTCTAACGACATGCGAACGCTGCTAGATCTCTGCCGACGCGGCCACACCGGCGCTCAGCTTGCAGTTGAAACCTTCTGTTATCGCGCCAAAAAATACCTGGGAGCCTATTGGGCGGTTTTGAACGGATGCCACGCCGTAATTTTCACCGGAGGCATCGGCGAGAATGCCCCCTCGATCCGCGCCCGCATCTGCGATTCGCTCGATACCCTCGGCCTGCGGCTTGATGCGGAACGCAATGAGGCTGCCCAAGGCGTAGAATCCCTGATATCCGCACCGGAGTCGGAGGTAGAAATCTGGGTGATCCCTACCGATGAAGGCCTAGTGATCGCTCGCGACACTTTGCGCTGCCTGCTCGGGGCTGCTTTCTAGTGCGCCTACCGGGCGGCGGAAGGCGAGCCAGCACAAGCCCAGGGAAGCAGCAAATAAGAACCCATCTCGGAGCAGCGTCAGAATCGATAACGGATCATCCGAGCCGAAACAGCCGCAGTTGATCTGCATACCTTTCAGATAGGAACGCAGCAATACCGTAAAGAAAGCGCCGAGCAGAGTCGTCGAGGCCAGCGCCGCCCATCTCAGCCAGATGCCGGCCACAAGCCATATCCCCAGCAAAAGCTCGCCCCAAGGCAGAGCGCGAGCCACCGGCTCGACCGCCCATTGCGGCAACAACTGGTAGGCTTCCACGTTCATGGCGGTCTGGATCCAAGGCACGCGGAACTTGGTCCAGGCGGCATAAATAAAAACCGCTCCCAAAAACAAACGCAGGATCAAGCGCGCGCGGCCGGCTATTTTATTTGGAGAGCAGCTCATCAATAAACCTTTTTAAAAGGGCATAATTCACAGCGCCGGTAAGCGGATACTGCTTCAGCCGGTGAGTAATAATCAGCGTAGGTGTCTGGCGTATGGGAATTTTCTCACCCATTTTTAAATCGCGTTCAACTTCGGCGATAACGGAAGGATCTTTCACCAGCGCTCGTACCTTGGCTGCTTCGGCCGGGGTCAATACGCTACAGGCGGTTTCATCCACCTTACCCGTCACCGACCAGGAGGCTTGGTTGGCAAAAAGCACGCTCGCCACTTGGTCGTATTTTCCGATCCGCTCTGCCGCCACGGTGTAGTAGGCAGCTAGGCGAGAGAAGGCATGTCCGGCGAGCGGAAAATCGCGGTGGATCAAATAGACTTTGCCGCTCCGGGCGTAATCGGCAGCCAGCGGGCGCAAAGTCTGCTCATATAGCATCTTGCATGCCGGGCACTGATAATCACTATAAACTTCAATAGTTATGGGCGCTGTGGGCGAACCCACCATTTTCCCGCCCGCTGCGTACGCAACCGCGCCCAGTAGGAAGCAAAGCATCCCCCCAATCGTAACCAGCCTCATAAATTTCAGGATATTACAGGCAGGCCGCCTAGCGGACGTCCAACCGGAAAGGAACCAATCGGAAAAATCCGCCGCGCCCGAGCGCTTCAGTGGGCCAACGTCCGAGAAAAGCGCCCAGCGGCTCCGGCAGGCGAGCGCGAACCTGGCGGCTGAGCAGGCGTTCCAGCAGGCTACGTCGCGTCGGGTAAACCTCGATGCTGACTTGCTCGCCGCGCGGGATGCCCGCTCGCTGGCGGAGAAGCTCTAGGGCACGGTCAAGCCCGCCCAGCTCGTCTACCAGACCGTTGCGCTTGGCCTGGCTGCCGAGCCAGACCCGGCCCTGGGCCAGCGGCTCGATTTCTTCGAACTTGCGCTGGCGCGCTGCGGCAACTTTTTCGACGAACACCCGGTAGTTGTCATCCACGCCCTCCCGCAACTTGCGGCGTGCTGCTTCATCAAGCGGCTCATAATCGGAATCGATCGCTGCAAACCGCCCCCGCGTCAGCGTGTCTTTACTTATGCCTAGCTTTTCATACAGCCCGCGCAGGTTGGCCTTCCCATACACCACCCCNATCGATCCGGTATAGGTGGCCGGATAGGCAACGATCGGATCCCCGGTCATGGAAATGTAATAACCGCCGCTAGCCGCCTCATCCGACATGGAAATGACCAGGGGTTTACGTTTGCTGAGAATGTTCATCTCGCGCCAGATCTCGTCGCTGGCGAAAGATTCTCCGCCGGGCGAATCCACTCGCACGATGACTCCGCGAATGCCGCCATCCTCCCCTACCTGCCTCAGCAGTTTTATGAATTCCTGCGCCGCCAGCCCGCCGTCCAAGCCGGCGCCCTCCGAACTTATGATCGCCCCCTCGCCCACCACCAGCGCCAGACGCGTCCGGCCGCGCTTACGCACTTCAGCAGTAGCTCGTATGTAATTGCGTATGCTCACCCGTTTCAGCCGGGGCACGCTTTTTTTCAGCTCTTCGATAACCTGATCTTCATACCGCAGTCCGTCAACCAGCCCTTCTTTGAGCGCCTGGCGAGCCAGAAAAGGCCCCCGGTCGACAATGGCCCTGGCCTCAGCTACGCTCTTTTTGCGGCCTTCAGCAATTGCGCCGAGCAATTGAGCGTAGATTTCGTCCAGCACCGAATTGAGGACTTCCCTAGTCTCAGGGCTCATCGACGTGCGGGTGAACATATCGCCGTAATCTTTGTATTTGCCGGCGTGCTCAATTTCGACCTTAACGCCGAGCTTGTCGAGCGTGCCGCGGAAGAACATAAGTTCCACCCTTAAGCCCTTCAGGTCGAGCAGGTCCTCCGGCGGCATGAAGATTCTTTGAGCTGCGGTCGCCAGATAGTACTGGCGGCCGGAGGGGCTCCGCAAGAAGGCATAGACCGGCTTGGCGGTTCCTGCCAGCCCGGCCACAGCGCTGCGCAGTTCCTCCAACTTGCCCCAACCAGCGTTCAGATTGCCGGGCATTAACAGGACAGCTTTTATGCGCGTGTCGCTTCGAGCTTCGTGCAATGCGCGCCAAAGCTCGAAGGTGGTGAGCGGCGTTTTTTCTTCAAAGAAAGGAACCTCAACCGGCGGGCGTTCGACGATTGAACCATCCAGGTCAACCACCAGCAGGCTTTGCGGGTTAATTTGGGGCGGAGCTTCGCTGAGCCGTATAGCTACCACAATCAGCACTACAGCCACCAGCACCGCCGCAAGCAATCCGGCGAGTACTCCGGTCAAAAACTTAGCCATGAGCGTGCAGAGACGATTCTACACGATGCACGCCGCCATGATCTGGTGGCGCGTTTTCACCGGGGGCGGCCTGGTTGAGCAGCGAGCGGCTGAGCCGGCACGCCGCCGCCGTCGTCGCTGCAAATCAATAGTCAAAGAAGCAGCGGCGGGGCTTCCTCAACAGCGCACTTAGCGGTTGGGCTTCAGGGCGCCTACACCAGCGCCGGAAGCTTGATGACTTTTTTCTGTATGGCGTATTGCACAAGCTGGGCTTTGTTGTGGATGTCCAGTTTGCGCATGAGGTTGAACTTGTGGGCTTCAACTGTTTTTACGCTCAAGTTAAGCTGGCAGGCAACTTCCTTGACGGAATTGCCCTCGGCGAGCATTTTCAGAACTTCTTTTTCGCGCGGCGTAAGCGTAGCCAGGCGTGGGGTTCGGTCGGTGGTCTTCACCCGGCTGCGGAAATCGTCGACCAATTGGCTCAGCATGCGGGGACTGAGGTAACTGCCGCCGCGGTAAACGTCGCGCACGGCGGATACCAGTTGCGGCGCGGGGCTGTCTTTTAAGACATAACCACTGGCGCCGACTTCCATGCTTTCGATGAGGTAATCCTCATCGTCATACATGGTGAGGAACAGGATGCGTGTTTCCGGCCGGTTGCGTTTGATCTGGCGAGCAGTTTCAAAACTACTGGGGCCAGGCATGCCGATATCCATCAGCACGATGTCCGGCTTAAGCTCGGCCGCTTTTTCCGCAGCGGCGCTGGCGTCGGCCGCTTCGCCGACCACCTCCATGTCAGGCTCGGCTGAGAGCAGGGTTTTTACTCCCTGACGGAACAGCGTGTGGTCATCCGCCAGCAGGATTCTGATTTTCGACATACTCATTACTCCAATTCCCGCCTAGCTGTTCTCCTNCAAGCTCATCGGCAACAGGATGCTGATTTTCGTTCCGTGTCCCGGCCGGCTGCGCAGGTGAAATTCGCCGCCGGCCAATGCCACCCTTTCGCGCATCCCAGTCAGACCCAGGGATCCGGTTTTGGCCAGCGCCTGCTCAACACAAAAACCGATTCCGTTGTCCTCTACTGTGAGCCTGAGAGTATCATCGGCAGACATCACCGAAAGGTTTATACGACTGGCTTTGGAATGCCTCACAGCATTGTGCAAGGCCTCCTGCGCCAGCCGATAAGCGGCCAGCTCAACCGGTTTGGGTAGCGGCCGCTTCAGCTCGGCGCGCACCGCAATATGCATACCGGAAGCCTGGNGCCAGCGGCCGGCCAGCTGCCGGAGGGCCGCCGCTAACCCCAACTGCTCCAGCGCCGCCGGACTCAGCGCCGACAGCAGTCGCCGGATCTCAACAATCGTCTTCTCCGTCAGCCGGCGGATCTCACCCAGCTCCTGCTTGAGCGCCTCCTGACCCGGCGGTAAGCTGCGCTCGGCCAGCTCCAGCCGCAAACGTATCGAGAGCAGCGATTGGCCAGCCTCATCATGCAGCTCTCCGCTTATGCGCCGCCTTTCGCGTTCCTCCACTTCAACCAGACGGGCCGCCAGTTCCCGAACTTGCGCTTGCCGGGCCGCCAGATCTTCCATCAACTTGGCTTTCTCGGCGGCCAGCAAGCAGCGCTCGGCGGCCAGCATCAAAACATCCAGCTCCCGCGGCAGCCATTGATATGGTTTTGAAAAGCCGAACTGCACCACTCCCGCCAGCGCGGCTGTGGTTTTCAGGGGGACTGACCAACAGCACTGGAACCGCTCGCGCCAGCTCGGCTCTAACGCTAACCCCAACGGCCGGCCGGTGCGGCGCAACTCGCAACGCGGCTCGGCTAAACGCCGCGCCCATTGAACGCTAAGTTGCCGGACCAGCGGTTCTGCCGGCTTCGGCCCGACCGGAATGCGCGCCCGCAGCATCCACCGGCGTCCGTCGCCCTCCCGCAGAAACAAAGCTCCGGCTTCAGCGCGGCAGAAACCCACCAGCGATTCCAGCAGCTTCTGAAGCAGCTCATCCAGCCCGGCCGATTCCAACTCATGGCGGAACAGGGCATGACAAGTCAGGGTCTCGGTTTCGGCCACCTGGTAGATCGCATTGTTCAAGGTCACGATTACGCAGAAATGCCACTGCTCGAGCGCTTTCCTTAAAACGACTTGATCGGCTTCGCTGTGCTCCTCAACCAGAGGCTCCAACAGGTCCAAATAGACGCGAAGCGCCTCCAGAATGCGCGCGGGCGGTACTTTGAGCTTGGTAAGGCGGCGCCCGTGATATTCAACCTGTTCAATAAAATCCTTTCCGGCGGGGCCGGCCGGTAAGCGCATGACCGCCCCCGGGGTTAACGCCTCCAGCGCCTTGCTTTGAAGCGAATCAAAACCGCTCCGGCGCAACCAGGATTTAAAGGCGCGTTCCACCAGAGGCAGCCGACGCCCCAGCTTTTGGATCAGGAATTCAAGACTTCGCCCTAGCTGCGGGCCGAACAAATCCCGCGAGCCAATCGATGGTGGTTGAGCCGTTTCGGGCACCCCTTTTCCATCGGGCTTGTCCAATCAAGACTTTAGGGAATTGTTTGGATTCGGACCAGGTTAATGTTGGGGACCGAATGCGGGCATTTCATTTAGAAATTTTCAGCGAGCAGCCTCACTAAGCCCTTCCCGGAATGAGGCCAGAGCGGGTTGTCTTTTTCGCTTGGTTTCATAAAGCGCGTGGTCTGCCCGGCTGAAAACATCATCGTATGACTCGCCCGGGATGTATTCGGCGATTCCGAAGCTGGCTGAGAGACTCACGTTGACCGGCCCCTCCGGGGTTTGCAGGGCATACAGCCCGCCTACTTTTTCGATCACATTTAGGGCGCGTTCCCTCAAGTTCTGCAAGGTGCACTCGATCACCACCAGAAACTCATCTCCCCCCCAGCGGCAGACCAGGTCACCGGGACGAAATTGATGCTTGAGGCGGGCGGCAAAAGCTTCCAGAAGATGGTCGCCTACGAAATGGCCGTAGCGGTCATTGATCTTTTTGAAGTCGTCCAGATCAAACAAAATCAGGGAAAAACACTTCTGCCGCTGAATACATTCGCGAATCAGGCGCTCGGCCGTGCGGCGGTTGGCAAGCCCGGTAAGCTCGTCGGTTGACGCCAGCTCCTCGGCTTCTTTCAGCTTACGGCGAAAAAGTTCCAGTTCGCTTTCGAGCCGAACGATATATTCCTTTTGCTCCCTCTGCATGGATTCGGCGCAACTGTTGAGTCGCTTAACGCTTTCGGCTAGCCCCTGCCGTATCTGGCTCAAGGTCTCGCGCCGGGCGACAGCTTCCAGATCCGTTGCCAGCGCCCGAAAGCGGTTGGAATACTTGTCCGTGCGCTCGGTCACGGTCTTGGCGGCATTGGCCAGCATCGCTAGGATCTCGCGGACCTCGTTCTCCCGTTCTTTCAGAGCCTGTCCGGAAAGCTGGCTATGGCGCAAAAGCTCGGCATCCAACTCTTGCGCGCTCTTTTCAAGCACTTCTACTTCGCGCCGAGCAGCGACCGCTTGCCGGATTTGCCGCAAAGCCCGGGCGTGGAGTGCGCCTTGCTCGGCCGTTACCGCCACCGCATTGCGCTCGAGGCTTTCGAGCGCCGCTAGGTAGCAGCCGACGGCAGCTTGAAAATTGCCGCTCAGCCGTTCTAGCTCATCCAAAGACTTCTTAAGCGAAATCATCCCCTCGGTGATTCCTCACAGCACACATCGTCCTAAAAACAATTTGAATTCATAAGACCGACAGCCTAGGCCGGCCCTAAGAGTCCTGGGGTGCCGGTACTGTAGTTTCCAGTTCAGGAAACTCGATCTCGATGCGCGTTCCTACGCCCGGGCGGCTGTCGACATGCAGCCGGTAATCATTGCCAAAGAGCACCTTCAAACGCTCGTTCACGTTGCTGATGCCGATGCCCTGATCTAGCAGGTGCGCCAGTTTGCCTTCCGGGATTCCCAAGCCGTCGTCTTCGACCTCCAAGCGAATGCGGCCGTCTGCCACCTGGCCGCTTATGCGGATGGTGCCGCCTTCCAGCTTTCTGCTCAAGCCGTGGCGTATGGAGTTTTCAACCAGCGGCTGGAGCAGCATGCTGGGCACCAGCAGGTCGAGCATGCCGGGGCTGATGTGTCGCTCAAAGCGCAGCTTTTCTCCAAAACGAACCATCTCAATTGAGAGATAGTCTTCGATGAAGCTAAGTTCGTCGCGCAGGGGAGTGAAGTTGTCGTGTTTGCGCAACAGCCGCCGGAGGATGTTAGAGAGTTTATGGACTACGGTCCTGGCCTTCTCCGGATCGGTCCGGATAAGCGAGGAGACCGAATTGAGCGTATTAAAAAGGAAGTGGGGATTGATTTGACTGGAAAGAGCCGCCAGGCGCGCCTGCATTAGAAGTTGCTGCTGTTCAACCAGTTTGGTCTCGTTGCGGGCGTTATTCCAGATTTTTAAGGGTATGGCCACGGTGAACAGGGTCGTAACGTAAACCAGCACGATCCACAGCGGATGTGAATTCGGCCACTGGGGGTGCAGGTAGAAGACCGAGCCTGGGAAGTGCCGGCCAAGCAGTGATCGCATGAACTCAGCCAGCAGGATCACCAGCAGGAATAGAAGCTGGAAGGCGGCGCGTCGGCGAGCTTGGCCGCGCGCAAACAGACGGAAAATGCTCAGATCAATCACAGGCGAAAACCGCCAGATTTCTTCCGTGTCCAGCGCGCAGTCCCGGAGCAAGCCGCCCACCACTCCTGCGGCTGCCAGCAGCGGCATCGTGAGAAACTCCCCGTTGAGCATGGCCGGGATTGAAATGAGCACCCCGGAGACCAGTCCCGCCACGTAGCCCGCCAGGATTCCGGCCAGTAGCGAGGCCTCCAGTCCCAGATCCACCGATTGGTAGGCGCGCGTGAGGACCCGCGTCGCTACCCCGGCCCCGAAAATGGCCGAAAAGCCGAGGGCCACCAGTAGCCGCTGATTGAGCGTTCGCTGCTCGCGCATAAGCATGCGTTTGAAGGCCCCCGAACGCACCATGAAACTGGCCAGTGCGGCTACCACGCCGAGCTTCAACAACATGCGTATCAAGTGCTGTTCCATGGCGGCTCGCCGTTCATTTTATAATCTTTATGTAGCGGTTTTCTCCCCGCGAATTCTTTATTTCATGGAACAAACGGCTAAGCCGTTGCGGCTGCGGAAAGTAGCTGAGGCGGATTTTCCTTCCCGTTACGGCCACTTTAGGATCTTTGGTTTTGAAGGCGTCTACTCCGGGCGGCGCGAGGAGGCGGTTGTTTTGAAAATGGGCGACCTTCAGGATGGACCGCCGCCCTTGGTGCGCATACACTCTCAATGCCTCACCGGCGACGTCTTCCACAGCCTGCGTTGTGATTGTCGCACCCAGCTTGAGCTGTCGCTGGAGCGCATCGCCCAGGAGGGCCGCGGTTTGCTTATCTATGAGCACAAAGAAGGCCGGGGCATAGGCCTGCTGAACAAACTAAGTGCCTACCAGCTACAGGATGAGGGGGCCGATACAGTAGAGGCAAACGAACGACTGGGTTTTGAGGCTGACCTCCGGGATTACCGCCTGCCGGCCGAAATTCTGCTATATTTCGGCCTGCGCGAAGTCCGCCTGCTATCCAACAATCCGCAGAAAATCAAGGCCGTCGAAAAGGCTGGAGTACGCGTCATCGAGCGTGTGCCCTGCGTAGTTCCCCCCCTCACTTCAAACGAAACCTACTTGCGTACAAAAAAGGAAAAACTGGGCCACCTGCTGGAAGGTCTATGAAACGGCCGTGGCGCTGCCGCACCCGGAGGCCGCGCTAAACTGCTATGCCAGCTTCAAGGGATTAGCCGCCGGCGCTCTGCTGGATCAGCGCCCAGATCTCGTCAATATCCTGCTCGGTCGTATTGAAGTTGCCGATCGAGAAGCGGATAACAAAGCGCCCGTTCAGCGTCGTATGCGACAAGAAAGCTTTACCGGATGAGTTCACCCGCTCCAGCAGCAGGCGGTTTTCTTCATCCGAACCCCGGTAGCGAAAGCACACTAGGCCGAAGTGCACCGGCGCGACCCGCTCGAAACGCGGATCGGCATCCACGGCGGCGGCAGCGCGCTGGCCCAGGGTCAGGTGCCGGCGGAGAATCTCCATGACTCCCTGGCGGCCGTAGTAGCGCATGACGAACCACAGCTTCAGGATCCTGAACCTACGGCCCATGGCCAGTGAGTAGTCCATTAGATTGAGGGCCACCTCATCCCGTTCGGTGCGCAGGTACTCGGGGACAAGCGTGAAGGCTCGCCGCAGCAGGTCCGGCCGTCGGGTGAAAAAGGCGCTAAGGTCGCTAGGGGTAAGCAGCCACTTATGGGGGTTCATAGACAGCGAATGCGCACGTTCAGCGCCCTTTAAAATCCAGGCTCGCTCAGGCAGGATGGCGGCCGCCCCGGCATAGGCGGCGTCAATATGCATCCAAAGGCCGTACTTTTCGGCCACCTCAGCTATCTGCTCAACCGGATCCACGCTGGTAAAGGACGTAGTGCCGACGGTGGCTACCACGCAGAAGGGTTTCTTGCCGGCGCGGCGATCGGCTTCGATGGCCTCGACCAGCAGGTCCGGCCGGAGCCGCATCTCGGCGTCAGCCGGGATTTTGCGCACGTTCTCCCGGCCGATTCCCAGAGCTATGGCACCCTTCTCAATCGAAGAGTGCGCGTGTTCGGAGGCATAGAGGGTCAAGCCGCGCTGGGCCCCCTTCTCGCGCACTTCCGGATCAGCCATCTCCCTGGCGGCGGCGATGGCGTGTACGGCGCCGATTGAAGCCGTGTCGTAGGTAATCCCAAAAAACTGATCGGGCAACCCGAGCCACTGGCGCAACCAGCCCAGGGTGACACTTTCCAGCTCCGTACCCGCCGGATTGCTCTTCCACACAATGGCGTTGGTGTTTAGCGCCGCCGCCAGCATCTCAGCCAACACGCCCGGCGGCGATCCGGAACTGGGGAAATAGGCCATGAAGCGGGGATGATTCCAGTGCGTAACGGCCGGCAGCACCAGCTTGTAGAAATCATCCAGGATGGCCTCGATCGGCTCGCCCTGATCGGGGGCGGAAGAGGGCAGCTTGCGCGTGAGATCGCCTGGCTCAATCGACGGCAGGACCGGGTAACCTCGGGGGT
>JGI24721J44947_10010224_pt1 | contig 11924 bp, 9 predicted proteins | sample YelNatPaOPGAMG01_FD_44947 | JGI IMG/M metagenome (IMG submission 44947)
TTATACCATTTATCCTGATCGGGGTGAGAAGGAGAAACAACCAACGGTCCCGCCGGCGGAGGTAAAACAAGGTTATAAATTCCATTCCTTAAAATCGCGTTGGCGTCTGAGCCCTTTCCGTCGTTTAAATAAGCCGCCGAACTTTGGTCTACTCTTATTATCGCTTGCCCCAACGACTTTGCTCTGAAAGTTAAAGTGGTAATTACACCGTAGTCAGTGTTTATGCCCGGCGAGGGAATCGCTCCTTGAAGCTCTACCGTCCCATCAATGTTGGAAAAAGAAGGACGAATAATCCATAAACCGGCTATTGACTGACCGGTGCCAGAAGAAACAACTTGCAGTTTGTCCGGCGGAAAAAGAAGTTTAACCTTGAAAGCATTAATTGCCTTCCCGCCAGTGTTAATAGCAACGGTAACATTAAAAGTGCTGCCAACGGCAAAAGTACCGCCGGCGGGGGCAAGAAAAATAGAAGCCTCGGACTGGGCTTCGGTTCTTCCTATAGAGGTTAGAAATAGAAACAGGAGAAAAACAAAAACAACAGCTAATAGAAAAAACAGTGTTTTTCTCATCAATTTAATTATAGCAATCATCCCTCCAATTAGACACTCAAGTTATAAACATTAATAATTTTGACCTATTTCGGTCTTCGCAAGACCGAAATATCTGCCGCAAGTGCCGAAGGCAAACCCAAAATCTACTACCCGGTCCACCGGGTAGTAGAAGTTCGGCTTAATTTTTCGACCTTCGTGAATAAAAATATTCTTTTAACATCCGCTTAAGCAAACGGCTTCCCTGGCTTGTTTTTAAGTATCTCTCTCTGCGTATAGCATCCTCTTTGTTAATGTATGCTTCATAAAAAATTAAACGCCATGGGGTAAATCGTTTGGTTGAAAAATTTAACCCGCGATTATGTTTTTCTAATCTCGACTTTAAGTCACTGGTAAAACCAATATATAATACTTCATCTCTTAGGCTTTGTAATACATAGACATAAAACATAATCGCCTGCCGAACTTTCACTACCTGGTCCAGCCGGGTTGTGAATTTTGGGTATGCGGCTCTGCCGCAAGTGCCGAAGGCAAACCCAAAATCTACTACCCGGTCCAATAAAAAGCCAAGATGCTAAAATCCGTTATATCGACTACCCCATCTTGGTTTAAATCGGCAAAGAACCCAGCCGGGATGGGTTTTTTGAACCAAAAAAGCATTATTGACAAATCAATAATATTTATCCTGCCATCTCCGTTAAACTCTGGGGCCTTGACCATCCCGCGCCCGGGAATTTCAAACTGCCTTTCTCTATAAGGCACGCCAAGGCCGAAACCAACCGCTCCAGAAAATATTGATTCCTGGCCGTCTGTTAATTTTTCTTTAACCCTTATTGTATGCACGCCGGTTTTTAAGTTAGCGGCTGAAACTCCAAAAAGAAAAATTCCGTTGCTTTGCGCTTTAGCCCGATAAGTCAGTTCTTCCGGTAAAATTTCAACCAAAATATCTGAATCGGGTGCCGCCTGCCCTTTGACTTTAATCATTTCTCCAACTAACACCTCTTCTTTATCAACAGAAACGGTTGGCGGTATTATAATGCCGGCAACACTGGTAGTTGATTGAGGAACAACATCTAAAACAAAGGATAGAATGATAGATTTTCTCCCTTCGCCATCCGTTGCAAAAAACCCAAAACTATATTGACCGCCGGCTAAATCAGAATCGGTAAAAGAAAAAAGCCCGCTACCGTCCGCCGTTACGGTGCCTACTAGTTGAGCATCCCGCAGAACGTTAACGGCCGCCCAAGGATAAGCTAGACCCTTAAATTCTACTACCGCGGCTTTAGGCGTTACAGGGGTAGCCACCACCCCTCCCCCGCCTCCTCCTACCTGGGGAGTGGGTGTTTGGGTGGGAGTTTCGCTAGGCGTCGGCGTAGGAGTAGGAGTACAGGAAGGACAAGAAACGGTTACGTTTAAATGCAAAGTTTTAATATCCGTTCCGGCATAAACGTTAAAAAGCGCGACAAGNCCTAGCGATGCCAAAATAATAAAATAAAAGGGTTTCACCCTTTCATTTTAACATAATTNAGCTGTTCTNCTAAACCCTAAACTCTTACTATCCTGAATTTTCTCCTGAGCACTCTCCAGGCAAGGATAATGACAATAAGAGCGGCCAGCGCCGGCAAGAAATACCTCAACGGCAGAGCCATCATAAATTTTGACTTTGAAAATTGATGCCCTTCGCCATCGCTAATATTCGCGCGAACCCAAAAAATTCCTATCGGATACTTTTTGTCCCACTGGGCAAAAATATCTCTTTTAATACCGGGATAGAGGAATTTCTTTTCCGACTCAATAACCTTCTTCTGGCCGAAAATGTTCGTCAATGTTACCGTTCCACTGGTTTCAAAGTGAGTGGTACCGGTGTTTAGCATCGTGAATTTGAAATTCACCGGGCCGTAACCAACGAAAAGCGGCCCTGAAAAATTAACCAGCTCCCCCGTCCTTTTAACATCCCCGGCCACGTTAAGAATTATCAAAGCCCCAACTCGGGGCACAGACCCTACGCCGGTTGATGTTTCTTCCATCACGGCGGTAAAAAATATGGCGGCATAATGTCCTCCCGGACGGGCATTAGAAGGAACAGAGATAGAAAACGGCAATTTTCTTTCCCCTTTAGGTTTCAGAGTAATTTCACTTTGATCAAGAAGTATCCAGTCGGTCATCTTGTAAGGATTTTCAACATCCGCTGGAATCCACTGAATGGTGTTGTCCTCGGCAACTTTAAAATCTTGAAATTCCGGTTTCACTTTCAAACTAAAGTCATTAGGATTAATNACCGTAACCTCTTTGACTATACGCTCGCCCGGCTTCGTTTCAATCACAAACTTTAAAGGAGTNATNGTTATGCCAACCGGAGCGGCAGACGCAAAAGCCGGCGCCAAAACCGCTAAAAAACAAAAAGCGGCAATTAATTTCAAACTTCNCCTCAATTCATTATTTATCATATTTTTATCTGCCCGAACNCTTTAATACTAGCAAAAATATCCCTCTAAATCAAAGNCAAACACTTAAATTATTTGAAGAAAGCCCCAAGCGCTAAGCCGGGGCTTGATGAAAACATAGTAATGAAGGTTGCAAACATTCCGGCTTTAAGGAGTAGCCGTCGCGTTAATTATGACATCACCGGTATAGCTGGTAGCGGCTTGAGAAGTAGGAACGTCTAATACCCAGCCCACAGAAGCNTAAACGTTAGTCGCTANTGAAACCGTCGTCCAAGCAGTNCTGGCGCTACTTGACGCCTGTAAAGCGGCATATTTNTTTGCCGAATCTGTTTTAGAAGTGCCGGTTCCCCAGCAAGTTGTGTTCTTGTTTTCGCTTGCTTTATAGAGACTAAAACCGAGCCCTGTGGAAGCGCCGCTCACCCAAACAGCTGTAACCGGCGAGCTGCAGCCCGTAAATACATCAACTCCTCCCGCGGTGTCGGAAATGTAGTAGGTAGTAGGGGCAGCATTAGAAGCAAGCGTAGTTGCTGGATTTGACCTCTTTCTGCCAAAGCTTACATTTACTGTATCATTAGCGCTGACATAAAAATCTGTTGAAGAATACCTGGGGGTGCCGGCGGTAATTGTCCCAAAATTTACCGTGCCGCCGGAAGTAATCTGAAGGGTTACCGCTCCTGCAGCAACGGAAGCGCTCAGTGTTGCCGTTGCCGTGGTGGCTTCTGCTGGTTTTATATCTAGAACCCTAAAATACTGCTGATTATCATAAAGCGACCACCCTACTAATAAAACGACGGCTACTATTCCGACCCAAATGATTTCTTTTTTTATCATAGGTTTCTATTATTGGCGAGTGTTTCTGCTCGCCAATGGTTAAAATAATTAATGTTTATAGTTAAAATAGTCGGTGCTTGTATAGCAATAGTATCGGGTGTCTTTATTATGGCCGTCTTTATCATTATTATAACATAAGATTGCGACTTTATTTATCCACAACAACGCAATTCACCTAATTTTCGGTCTTCGCAAGACCGAAATAGCATTTTTCGAGCGACTACCGAACCCTTTTAAGGATTTCAAAAAGCATTTGATTCTGTCTGTTGTTAAGGGGAAGCAAGAAGGCTTTGTTTGCCGCTTCTTTCGCTTTGTTTTTTTGTCCGAGCAGCAAATAGGAATAACTCAATTGAATATTGTATTCGGGATATTTTTCCGCCAAAACCTCAAAAATTTCCGTCATCTCCTTATACTTTTTCTTTTCCTCCAAGGATCTGCCCAGCCAATCGAACCTTTGGGGGTCAAAGTAGCCATTTTTGATAGAATTGATTAAAAGAGCCATTCCTTCTTGAACTTTTGCTTTGTCAGAAGAATAGAGGACATAAGCCTGACCCAAACCGAATTGACTTTCCAAAACGGAGGGGTTTAATTCATATGCTTTCTCGTAGGCCGTAATCAAACCGCCGTAATCTTTTAAATAAAAATCGGAATCCGCCAAGTCATAGTAGAGCTCAACCACCGCCGGGAATTTTTTTATTGCTCCAACCTGCTTCGCTTTTATATCGTTGAACAGCTCCGGATTTATATAAAGGGCAAGGAGCCGCTCCGTTTTGTATTCATAAACATAACTAGAAAATTCCAGATTCTTCCTTTCTTTGTCCGCCGTTAGGTTTTTCAGCAAAAACTCCGAGTCGTTTTTTAAATCTTCCTCCAAAACTTTCCCTTCCGAAACAATGACCGTATCTATGTATAGCTCCGAGAATTTCCGTAAAATGTCGCTTCTAAGCCAACCGGCTAGGTCAAGGGCTTTTTTGAAATAATNAACTCCTTCGTNATACTTTTGAATAAATTTTTCGCCGGAATTTTTCTTGGCATTATAAAAAGCNACCAATCCCCGGGTGCTGTAATAGTTNGCAAACGCCGGTTTTATATTTGCCCAATAAGCAAGCNTACCCATCAGCAGTGCACTGGCCGCTGCTACCGGCAATATAATGGCCGGCGAAATTTTTAGAGATAGTTCCGGCGGTCTTTCACTTGGGTTTGCGGCTAATGAAGTTTGATTAACATCGGAGTCCCCGCTTCTGCCTGAAGTTACGCTTATTAGCCCCAAAAAAACCATAAGCATAATATATGTGGAAGCAAGGTCAAAAAAGAAAAAATTATGGATAAAATAAGCAACAATCAGGGCGGAAAAAATGTATTTTGTATCTAGTATTTTGTATTTGGTATCCGGGGAAAAGCGCCGGATAGAAAAAATTGCACCTGCCCACAGAAAAATAAAAGCGATTAGACCTATGATTCCCTGATTAGCCGCCGTGTCCAAAAATACGTTATGGGCTCGGTCAAAAATATCCGTCCCGCTTCCTTTGGAAAGAGCGGGGTTATAATGGAGCGAAAAAATTGACTCAAAATTTTCCGGTCCCCAGCCGAAGAGGAGGTACTTTGTATTTAGTATTTTGTATTTGGTATTTTGTATGGCGGAGGGATTAGCGTTGAAAATTCCGGACAAAGCAATTTTCCAAACCAAAAGACGGCTCCTTATAGTGGGATCTTTAAGCGAAAAATTAACCAGGCGGCCCACCGTCGGGTTTTGGCGTACAAAATTAGCGCGGCTTACAAAATAAAATCCCGCCAGGAGCAAAATAATAAAAGCCAAAGAGACCCCAAGAAGATGCATTTTATTACGCCCCGTATTTTGTTTCCAAAATTTCGCATACAAAATACAAAATACCAGATACAAAATACTAACCGCCGTTGCCAAAACGGCTCCCCGGACCGCGGTCATAAATATGGCTACCACAAAGACGAGGCCGATAATAACTAAAACCGCCTTCACTCCTCTGTTTTTATACTGGGAAAAAAGATATAAAACAAAATAAAAATTGAAGAGCAAGTAACCAGCTAAAGCNGCGGGATTGCCAATNGTTCCNAAAATTCTTGCTCTTTCGGCNGCCGCTCCCACAATGGCTAGCGACTCGCTTTTTTGCAAAAATCCGTAGAAAGAAGAAATTAACGCCGCAAAGACCGAAAGCCACAGAATACTTAACCAATCCTCCTTTTTCCTAAATACCGAGACCAACATCACAAAGAAGGCATAATAATGAAGCCAGCTGAACAATCCGCCCATTCTCTCCCANCCGCCTCCCCAAAAACTTTTATACCAATTAACGCCGATGAAAGTCGAAATTACCATNGAAACAGTGAAAAGNGTCAAACCGAGGAAGANGGTATTTTGTATTTTGTATTTAGTATTTTGTATTTTGTATTTTTCGACTTGCGACTTTTTCACTACATCGAATCCCCTTCGGGCCTTTGATACTAAATACGAAATACCAGATACCAAATACTTTATACGAAATACCAGATACCAAATACTAGATACAAAACCCGGTGGTCGAAATTCCCTATACTTAACCGCTAAAATCACGTAAATAACAANTAAAAACTCAATCAAGGTCCTGAAAACGACCACCTTCCCAAAATTAAAAGGCGAAAAGGCGTTCCTAAAAATTACCAGCGGCACAAACACGGCNAGTAAAAGGCCGCCCCGCAAAATAGTATTCAGTATTTTGTATTTAGTATCTCGTATCAATTATCAATCTTAATCCTTTTAAGTCCGTTGATTAATTTATGCACTATTACAGTTTGTTCGGCAATACGTTGAAAATTTTTATCTTCCAGATATTTAACATCGCGCGCGATTAACAATTGACTCTGCAGTTCTATTAAAGAACCTTGGGCCATAATGTAGAATTGGTATTTATCTTTATTTGTGCTCCTACTAAAACCTTCTGCAATATTTGAAGTAATTGAAACGGCAGCTCTTCACATCTGATTGGTTAAACCGAAAACCTCTTTTTGAGGAAAGTGTTCGGTTTCTTGATAAATCATCAAGGCTAACTTATGAGCTTGTTTCCAAGCATTAAGATCGGTGAAAGATTTTATCTTTTCTCCCATACAAAATACAAAATACTAGATACTAAATACAAAATGCTAACCTCAGGGGTTGGTTGTGGCGGAAAAAATTACGTCTCCGGTATAATTGGTCATCTGCTGGAGATTGGATACGTCTATACTCCAACCCACGGAAGCATAGGAAGGATTGGGGACATTGCTTGAAGTAACTAGAAAGTTTGAAGCGCTTACAGATGCCTGCAAGGCGGCATATTTATTAAGGGAGTCGGTTTCGGAAGAGCCGCTCCCCCAACAGGTAGTTTCTTTGCCAATATCGGCTGCCCAGAGGGCAAAGCCGAGCCCCGTGGAAGAGCCGCTTATCCAAACAGCCGGTCCCGTTCCGTCGGTACAATTTGCCCCCAAGCCATCAAAAACATCTATCCCGCCAGCAGTGTCGGAGATATAAATTGAAGGATTCGCTGATGAGGCAAGGGTCGCTGCCGGACTTGCCCTTTTTCGACCAACTGACACCTGATAACCACTTGTACTGTTAGTATCCACTTTTAATCGCGTCGTGGCAGTTTTTCTGGTTCCCGGTGTAATAGAACCAAAATTTATCGTTGCCCCAGCATCAATAGTCAAAGTAAGAGTAGGCGCCGCGGCAGTGGTGATTTGCGGAATCACGGTATAGGTATCCAACACCGTGCCGTCGGATTTGACGGCCCGGAAACAATAGGCCGTCGAGGCCGAGGCGCCGTTATCTTTCAAAGAAAAATCCCACTTGCCGTCTTGGCCCGAAAGAATAACGCCCTGAGAGTTTGTAAAATCATTCGCCTCCTCATACGTTTGATTAGAAATCACATCCCCGCCATGGCTAAGACCGTCTCCGGTATCGGTTAAAGCCTCGCCGTCAGCCGGCGTGGGATTATCGTTATAGGCAATAAAAGTTGAGGTAGTAACATCATCATAACTTTCGCCATTAAAACTAGTATCGCATTGATTATCGCTTCCTTGCTGGGCAAATTGGAGTTTGAAACTTTGGCCATTCAAAATGAGCTTGCCTGATCCAACATGTAAAAGTAATCTTAACCTAAAAGCCTGCCCTGTCGAAGTTAAAGTTGCCGCTGTATCTTGGTTAGCTAAAGGTGTTCCAACATCGGTTGAATTTAAATTATTAAAAAATCTATATGCAGATTGATTAAATGTGGGCGATGGTCCAAAAGCCCAATAAATAATTTGTCTTTGAGTGGTGTCAGCTGTTGTCCAGTTCAATTGAAAGCCATCTGAAGTAAAACCATAAAAATCAGCCTGAGCATTTATTGTTCCAGCACCGCCCGTTCCAGAAAGGGTTCTCATTATCATAATTTTTGAATTATCTGTATAAACAGCGGCATTTGAAGGGTCAACAGCTCTTGATTGCCCCCAAACTCCTGCTCTTGAAGTTGTTTCATTGGCTGCTCCAATAGAAAAAGTTGAAGGTGCGGTTAAGGTTGTTCCTGCTGCTTGGTTACGAGAAAAAAGAACTACTGAATTTGGCTGAAATCCTAAACCAGAAATAGTCTGCACTCCTGTAGCTGTTGGTTGTAAAAAATTCCCAACCTTATAACTTCCGCCTTTAATTACTAAATAAAAAATCGAAGTAGCTGCTGCTGGAGCATCAGAAACATTTAAAGAAAAACCATCAGAAGAAAATCCATTTAAAGCAGCCAAAGCATCTTGAGCACAAGCAGTTGAGCTCAAAAGAATAACATTATCAGTTCTTTGTAAGCTATATTTTGTTTTATTAGTACCATCATTATCTTTAACACAATTTAAAATTGAGCCTTGGTTATTATTATAATCAGCAAATCCCATTCCCATTTCTAAACCAGCAGATGCGGTATCAACAGCTTCAGTAAATCCTTGAAGAAACATCGCAAAATCAGGTTGAAATCCAACTCCAGTAATATTTTGAATTCCAGTTGAGGCTGCTAAAGTAAATGTTCCTGCTTTAACATTAGTGACATCAGAACCTCCAATAGCAATATAGTTTATAATATCTGCCCTTGCCTCGCTTACTGCCCAGTTAATTGTAAATCCATCAGTATTACAAGAAGTAAAAGTTGCTCTTGAACCAACTGTTGGGGCTCCATCAGATAAAATAACAACCACATTGCTTTCTGTTCTATATCTTCCAGCATTTGAAGTAGTGACATTATCATCTTCAGCAATTGCTACTGCTCTTTGATTTGTACAATCTGTAAAGCCTACTCCTTGAGATCTTGGAACCGCTGCTGTTGCATTAGCTGTATTTCTTGACCAATAAAATATTATTGCTTTTGGCTGAAATCCTAATCCAGAAATTGTTTGACTTCCGGTTGTTGTTATTTTAGCAAAAGTTCCTACTTTAACATTTACACCTTGGGCATACGCTTGCTGAATTTCCGACGGAATTCTCGGATTTTGCCAAATCCTCGGAAAACCGGAAAATAGCCACGAAAATATTAGCAAAAATACAATGATAAATTTTAATGTTTTACGCGACCTCATCTTGTTTGAATTTTGAATTTTGAATTTCGAATTTTGAATTTTGAATCAAATTCTAATTCTTTAATTTTGAAACATTTCTAACATTTAAAATTGATTCAAAATTAAAAATTCAAAATTGAGAATTTATTGGAGGCGGCCAGCCCGAAAAAACCCAAGCAAAAAATTAGAAATATAATCGAAATTCGCGCGATTTTTGATATTTTATTTATCCCCAGTTTTACTCTTGACATAGAATATAGGTTTGCTATACTAAAATTACTAAACGTGGGGTGGATTCTAGATGAGTCTGCCCCATTTACTTTTCCGCCCTTTCTTCCATTTTGAGAATATATTTTAGATATTCAAAATCCCTAAAATTACTCCCGGCAAATTGCCTGATTTCTCGCGCTGTTTGCGGTCCGCGCGCCAAAACAATAATCCCCTTGCCAACCTCTTTCCAGCCCAGACTTTTTTCTCCGCCGTAAAATAGATTGGAAGCGTCAATAAACGCAAATGTTTTCATAATTCAAAATTAAAAATTAATAACATTTATCTGACACATAGTGGTTGAATTACCGCTCGTGTAGATTATCGCAATGTTAAAATTGCCTTTTTGAGAGCCGGGTTGGTTTGTGATTTCTAAATCAAGGGTTGTCTCATAAGCTTGGGGTTGATAAATATAATCCTTATTATTGGCAAAGACCATATCAATACCCAGAGGCAGACTTCCAATCTCAATTTCTTCGGGCTGCCCCTCGCCTCTGGTTCTGGCTAGAGTAATCTTAACCAAGGCAGAAGGATTATTAGAAATATCTATTGCAAATGGCTCAACCCTACAGCTATGAGTCGCTTTAGGGTCCACTTCAATGTGTTTTTGGAGTTTTCTCTCTTTGAGCGAAACCGGCGGTGGCTGATTGTTAATCTGTTCAAAACTTTCTTGAGTTGAGCTCTCTTCGCTAATAGAGGTAGAGTCGCCCGAAGTGGCATCTTTTTCTTCATTTTGAATCTCATATTGCGCTTCAATCCACATTCCATCAAGATAAACCTGCTTTATCGTATCCGATGCCGTCCCCCGGATGCTGATTTGGAGTTTTTCCAGCTCAACCCAGGAAGTAATCGGAATTTCAAGCTCTAAATTATTGAAATTACGGTCGCTAACTAAAGCAAGCAAATGCCAGTTTTGGCCGTCGGTTGAATAACTTATCTCAAGAAAGTTATCCAGAGATTGGCTCAGGGAAGCGGTTTGGGATGGCGAAGCGACGCCGGTCAAAGACTGATTCGTTTGTTCCGCTGCGGAGGCAGCTGGAGAAAAGGACGGGGCAACGGTTAAGGACGGAAAAAGGGAGGGATAAGTAGAAGGAGAATGGGTTGGAGATGGGGTTGGCAAATTATTGTCTTGAGATGACGACAACGAGGGGCTGGATACCTCATCTTCTACAGAGAAAATCGTGGACAAAATTCTGTTTTTAATAAATGATGTGGGGCTTTCGGCCGGCGGTGGGGCCGGTTCTGAAGAGGGAACTGACTCCGGGGCCGGCTCGGGTATCGGTGTCGACTCAATCGGTGTCGGCTCAATCCGTGTCGGCTCAGCGGAAGTTTCGGGAACGGGAGTCGGCTCTTCGGTCATAACCGGCGAGGGTTCGGGTCCTAGAGGAATCTGTTCGGGAGTCGGTTCCGGATTTGACGGCTGATTTTCCAGAGATTCGGAAGCCGCTGCCGGAATATCGGGTATAACAATTACCGAAGCGCTGGCGGGCAGGTCCAGAATTTTATTTTCAAACTCCGACTGCTGTAGGGTTTGACTCGATGCGCCTCCTGCTTCTCCCGCTTCAGTCGGCAAGGGTGTCGGCGATACCGCTATCGCCCACGAAAATTTTAAAACTGCTTTTTTGAAGATTTTTTCGGAGGGGTCAGCCTCGGTTTTAAAACCGCCGCAAAAAATTTGTTTCGCGCCGCCACCGTCATAGAAAGCCGAGTTTTCTCTGTTAAATGCCTCCGGCGCCGCGCCGGGTCCAAGAGAAGGTTCGCCTTCCGCATTCTGCGGGTTATCCCAAGTCCCGAGACAAGAAGAAGGGTAATAATTAAAAATATTCGCCTTAACGAAAAGCGAGTACAAAGCAAACCCCACGCTTGCGGCAACTATCGCCAGCCAAATCGCGTACCGTTTGTGTTTTAAACGCCTTTTTGCGAAATAAAAAACTCTTTCGGATGAATCCAAAATTAACCTGTCTAAGGTTTCGTTTATTGTTATGGGTTTCTTGTTGCCCACTCTTTAATTATAGCATCTTTCAAGAGTCACAAAAAAGAAAATTATAAACACAAAACAGCCGTTGGGACTGTTTTTGGGAGGTTGGGCTTAATTACTTTCTGCAAATCGCCATTTTCTGCAAATCGCCACGATCGTGGCGATTTGCAGTATTAATTTTTCCTCCGTCGTCTTACTGCTTGGCGGGGATTGGATTATCCCACATTTCTTTTACGGCTCGGCCGAGTTCGGGATAGTTAAAGTATTCCAATAATTGTTTCTGCCAGTCTTTGT
>JGI24721J44947_10010237_pt1 | contig 11907 bp, 6 predicted proteins | sample YelNatPaOPGAMG01_FD_44947 | JGI IMG/M metagenome (IMG submission 44947)
CACCCCAGCCACCTCCGTGCCCGGGTTCTGCACCAGGACGAAGGTGTCGAAGTTGTCCCCCAGGGTGCACCCCTCGGCCAGGTACCACTCGGTGGCCGGGGAGGAGACGCCCACGGAATCGTGTCCGCCCTGCTTGCCGAAGAAGTTGAAGTACACGGCCCGCTCCGCACCACCGGCTTGGTGGAGGTCACCTTGGTGGACACCTCGGCGTTATTCAGGCCGGGGAGCTTGTCCAGCCACACGGAGCGCCTCTGGCCGGGGGCCAGCTCGAAGTAGAAGTCCGGCGCCGTCCCCTGGGTGAGCTGGAAGCTGAGGGTCACCCCAGCCACCTCCGTGCCCGGGTTCTGCACCAGGACGAAGGTGTCGAAGTTGTCCCCCAGGGTGCACCCCTCGGCCAGGTACCACTCGGTGGCCGGGGTGAGGGCGCCGATGGANTCGTGCCCGTCCTGCTTGCCGAAGAAGTTGAAGTACACGGCCCGCTCCGCCACCACCCAGTTTCCGCGCAGGGAGGTCACCTTGGTGGACACCTCGGCGTTNTNCAGGCCGGGGAGCTTGTCCAGCCACACGGAGCGCCTCTGGCCGGGGGCCAGGACGAAGTAGTAGGACGGCGCCGTCCCCTGGGTTAGCTGGAAGGTCAGGGTTATCTCGGCGTCCTCCGTCCCCGGGTTCTGCACCAGGACGAAGGTGTCGAAGTTGTCCCCCAGGGTGCACCCCTCGGCCAGGTACCAGGAGAAGGTCTGGAACTCGTAGACCACGGCGTCACCGTCGTCGTCGTACCAGGTAACGTTGTACACGTCGGTGCCCGTGGCCGTGTACCTGGTTCCCAGATCCACCTGGAAGCTGCCGGACGAGTCGCTCCGGGTCTCGTATACCACGGGTGTGCGGTATGGGTCCATGGTCACCCGGACATCGCGGTTGGCGGGCACCGTTCCCTCCACCCGGTTGCTGGCCGGGTCGCACTTGGCGCTCACGTCGCGTACGGTTACGCTCCGGGTCCCTCCCATGTTGCAGGAGACGTTGACGCCGTCCTTGATGTCGTAGTTGGAGAACCAGGCCTCGAAGAAGCCGTCCTTGAGGGTGGTCGCCTTCCGTGAACGTGCGTCGGCGTTCACCGTGAGGACGGTGCCCGGAACGTAGTACCCGAGGACCTCGTCGTACTGCGGGTAGACCACCAGGCCCGAACCCGAACCCGCGGCCACGTCCATCACCGTGTGGCCAGCGGCATCGGCGGAGAACAGGAGCGCCGCGTCGCCCGTCCGCAGGTCGATCCCGGTGAAGTCGAGTATGAACGCTCCAGCGGGCCCCGCCATGACCTGGGCTTGCGCCACTCCCGGAGGCACGTCGGCGTAGTAGGTGGAGGGAGCCACTATGTAGGCCATTACCTGGTTGCCACCCACGGTGGTTCCGCTCACCCGGTCGTTGGCGAAATCCACGGCGCCGGTCAAGGTGCAATCCACGGTCACCGGCGCTCCNCCGGAGAGATCGGTGACCTTCACCTTGTCGCCGGAAACGATATCCCCGGCAGNGAGGTCGGCCTTGAACCACCCATCGTCCCCCGCTGTCTCGGTGACCGACTGCTTGAGGGTGGCCCCGTCGCTCTGGTAGAGATCGACCTTTACGTTACCTCCCGCGGTGGAGATGAAGCCCTCCACGGTATCGTAGGGGATGGCTATCCGCAGGGTTCCCGCCCTCACCCGGGAGGCCTGGAATCCTTCTCCCTGCGCGGCGGCCTCCGGCCAGGAGATCTCCCTTTCCAAGAGGCGCCCATGGGCTTCCTCCGGGGAAGCGGGCAACCTGTGAAGCGGGTCTTGAGGCACGTCGCCGCTGGGGTTCCATTCCGGTTCCCCGGAACCGTGGACCATGGAGATCATGGGGATGAACGCGATGAGCCCGGCGACGAGAAGAGCGCAGATGATATATATGACCGGGTTTTTCCTCAGCTTTCTCATGGTTATCACCCCTGCCCTCTTCCCCTGACCATCAGGTTATTTCCTCGATGTTCGTGAGGTGCCAGATGTTGTAGTCCTTGCGCAGCGTCATGCGCGCGTTCTCTATGCGGCCGCCTATGCCCACCACTCGCCCCACCAGGATGGTCTCCGTGTCCGAAGGCCGGGACACGGAGTCCACGACCATGTAATCCAGGCGGCCCTGCGCCACCTTGGTAAGGAATTCCTGGAGTTCCACCAGCTCACGGGCCAGGTCTTCCTCGAAACTTTCGGGCACCACGTAGTTGGTGCCTCCTCCCAGATCGCCCGTCAGCTGCCGGACGGCNGCTATACGCCACAACCCCCTTTCGTACTTGAGGACCATGGTGCCGTCGTGCTTGGAGCCGTCGGTGGTGGTTATGGTGAAGTAGAGGTAGGAGGAGTTGGGGTCTCCCGGAGGTTGATACTCGGTGGCGATGGCGTCAAGGCGCTTGATACGCCCTTCCGCCAGGGCGATGAAGAAGTTCTGGTGGCGCTGAGTCTCGGTCACGTAGCGCATGGTGGGGGTATCCTGCGAAAGGCTGTCCCCGCTGGGGTAACCGGATGCCTCCACCCCCCCGGTTTCGGCGGATGTTTCCGTGCCCGCCGCATTTGCCCCCGCGCCCTCGGCGGGGCTCTCCTCGCCCGATGCCGTTCTCTCCTTCACCACCTCCCCGGAGCCTTTCCCGCCCACCAGGTCGGCGACCTTCCAGGCGGCCAGGGCGAGGGTCGTGGTAGCGAGAACGGCGACCAGGATGAAGGTCATGATCCTGCGCACTCCCATCACCTCTCCCGTATTCCCAACGGGCATCGATGCCCAAGCCTTACGACTCCCTTAAAAGTCCATAGAAATGGAATCAAAATAAAGATCCCATATTTGTAAATACGTAAAACCCGATTCCTCCCTCCTGTAAACCGCGGCAAATCCCGCTCGTATTAACTTCCGGCGAGCCCAAAAGCCCCACTTTATTTAACCAACGCTTGGCCTGCTTGTAAAGAGTTCTCTGGGTTTCTGCCTGATTGGCATATTGTGGATGGCCGTAAATTTGTGGTAAGCAAGGTACTCTTATGCCTTGAGGCCACTCCCGGTTGTTACTTGCGCGGGACGCTTGACCTGTACTGCGCGNNTCTTCNTCGGCCGAGAAAAANGGCTGATTTTCGCCCTCTCGGGTCAGACCTCTTTGCATCGCTACCGCGGTCCCGCCGATGATTTTCAAGGTTCAGGTAAAACAAAGACCCTGAATGGAATCACCCCGTGATTTGTATCCCCAATCAGGCCCCATCCGGAAAGCCAACCCGGTCATGTTAACATTGCTCATTTAAAACTATCCTTTATCGATGCGCATTGTCAAGGGATGCCGGGCTTTGGGGAAAAGGCGACGAGGCACGGGAACCTTGGCTTTGCCGGGTCTTCCGTGCAGGTAGTTTTCAGGGCTTTTACCCGGGGTCGGGCTCGGCGAGTAGGTAAAGATGTCGCGGCCACCGCGGAAAGGGTGGTTGTTCTCCGCCCTGACCGCCAGTCGCGGACCTTTCACCGTCCGCCGGCTCCGAACCCGGCGCGCGCGGCTGACGCCGGTGATTTTCTGGCCAGGAGGGTTGAAAGAATCGCGGGCTCGGAAAGGACGCTCATCATGGGGACCGGGAAAAAGCAACGTCTGTGCAAGTCGCGCAGTATCCGGTCCTATGCCTGAATGATGGCCCATAAGTCTTTTGAAGATATGATATTGTAAGGTCATATAGCGGATGGATGTTGAAACCGGTCAATCTAGGCATGATGACCGCGTTGCGGACGGCGGGAAGGGCGACAGGGTGGGAAGCCCGGTTCCCGTCTGGGGAGCAAGAAAAAACCATGCCCTTCGCTTAAGCGATCAGAAGTGGGGAATGTCCCGCGGAACGCGCTGGCGCATTCTGGCTGAGGGCCTGTCCGGGGCCGAGGGTCGAACCGCCCGTAGGGAGCGTCGGAAGCGCGCGAGCTTTGGAGGCAGGAAAAGGCTTGAAGGCCGGCGGTAAGAAGATGGCGAGAAGAGGTGGTGGAAGGAGGCCGTCTTTTCGAGGCTTCCGCAAAAGCGGCACATTATCGGGAATTATTTCCATATTATTCTTCTTTTTGATAAGCGCTTTTCCCGCGCCGGGAGCCCCGTCACCGAGGTACCGGCAAGAGGCGGGGAAGACAGTGGATACAACCGCGCCCGCCCTCCTGGATATCGCCGCCCCGGATGCCGATCACGCCTGGTTGGTGGGGTCCGGGGGCTCGGTGTACGTGACCGAGGACGGAGGCATGACCTGGATTCCCCGGAACGCCGGGACGAGCGAGGACCTGCTGTCTGTATCCGCGGTCACCGCGGCGGAGGGAAGCTCGGGATGCGCTTGGGTGTCCGGGCGTAGCGGCACCGTGCTGCGCACCATGGACGGGGGCAAGAGCTGGGAAAGCCTGGATCCGGGGACCGGCCGTGACCTGCTGGACATCGCCGCCGTGGACCGGGATTCCGCCTGGGCAGTCGCGGAGGGTTCGCGGGTGCTGCGCACCACGGACGGTGGCAGAAACTGGGAACATCTTGAAACCGGGGACTCGAACTCGCCGCGCTGCTTGGTGGCCCTGGATCGGGAAACCGCGGTGGTGGCGGGCGATAACGGCGCTATCCTCCTGACCCTTGATGGCGGGGTAACCTGGCACCGACAGGAGAGCGGCACCGCGGACCACCTGGTGGCTCTTGCCCTGGTGCCGGAGGAAGACGGGGGTACCCTCTACGCGTTGGGGGATGCGGGAATGCTCACCAAGGCCCGCTTCTCCTTCCTCGCGGACGGCAAGAGCGGGGAGGAAGCCGGAGAACCCGGAGGGGAGGGCGGCGAGCTTCTCCGCGACGCCTACCTATCCTGGAGCGCGGCCGCCACGGGAGTGGAATCCGCTCCCCGGGCGCTATGCGCCGTGGAGGGAGGAGTGCTCTGGATGGGCGGAAGGGGTTTCCTGCGCAGGAGTTCGGACCGCGGTGAGCACTGGGAAGCGGTGGACACCGGGGTGACGGGGGAGGTGAACGCCATTTTCGCCTGCGGGGCCGAGAATCTCTGGGCGGTGGGCGAGGAAGGTCTGGCCATGCGCAGCTACGACGGAGGGAAGACCTGGGCGCGGCAGTATATACCGCGGGGAAGGACCCTCCGGGACGTCTGGGCCGTGGATGCCAACACGGCGTGGGCCGCGGGAGAGGGGGGGACGGCACTGTTAACCACCGACGGCGGTTTCACCTGGTCGGCGGCGTATCCGGGAACCGCCGAAGACCTGTATGCCGTTTCCGCCGCCGATGCCGGTAACCTATGGGTCGCGGGCGGAAAGGGAACCGTGTTGCGCAGCTGGAACGGCGGGAAGAGTTGGGAGGAACAGCCCTCCCGCACGGCCTACGACCTCCTCGACCTCTGCGCCGTGGACGGGAAGACCGCATGGGCCGTGGGCCGCAGGGGGGTGGTCTTGCGTACCTTCGACGAGGGTTACACCTGGTACCGGCTGGACCAGGGAGAGGGTCCGGAACTCACCGGGATATGGGCGCAAAGCGCCTTCGATGCCTGGGCCGTCGGCAGGGACGGAACGGTGTTGCACATCCGGGAGGGGGGCCAGGCGCTGGATCGGGTGGAAACCGGCTCCCGGTCGGACCTTCGGGCCATTGCCGGGGCCTCATCCGAGGGCAGGGTCGTCCTTTTGGCCGTGGGCGACGAGGGGACCTTGCTGCGCAGCGAGGACGGCGGCTCGTCCTGGGAGGCGTTGGATACGGGTTTTGGGTCGGGAGATGGCGAATCTCCGCCCGATATCCTGGGAGTCTCCATGTCCGATGCCCGGCACGCCTGGATATGCGGCGAGGGAGGACTCCTGGCCCGCACCGCGGACGGCGGCCTTACCTGGGAAAAGGTGGAAACCGGGAGCGTTGAGGACCTGCACGGCGTAGCCTCACCGGAGGCGGGAACCGTTTGGTCGGTGGGTTGGAAGGGGACCATACTCCACCGGCGCTCTTCGCCCCGCCTGGACATGGTCAGCCCCGCACAGGTGGAGGCCGAGGGAACGGTGACCCTCGTCGGCATGGCCTTCGGGGGCGGAGGCCCGGGGCATGCGGTCACCTTCGGAGGAGTGCGGGTCGCCGGTTGTTCGCTGTGGAGCGATAGGCTCATAAAGGTCGCCGTTCCAATGGAGGCCTCCGTCCGCGAGGAGGTCAGGGTGATCACACCCCGCGGCACGTCCGCTCCCAGGGAGGTGGCAATATTTCCTAAACTCAAGGGTGTCAGCCCACGTTACTGCCATCCCGGGGACCGCGTCACCTTGTCCGGGGCTTCCTTCGGAAGGGAGAGGGGGGATTCCTACGTTACCGTGGGGACGGTGCGCATCCGGGAGTACGATTATTGGTCCAACAATTACGTGAGGTTCAGGGTACCGGGAGGCCTCCCTTCCCTGGCGGAAATAAGGGTGACGACTCCATCCGGGGCCTCCAACACGGTGAGGATAAGGATCAGCCCCGTGTCACCAACCGCGACGGTGAGGGCGGGGCCACGCCTGGATTTCCTGGACCCCCCATCGGCATCCCCGGGGAGCGAGGTCCGCATTTTGGGTTCCAGGTTCGGCTCGTCGCGGGGATCCTCCTACGTGGTCTTCGGCGGGATCAGGGCCACGGAATACCTTTCCTGGAGCGACGACCTGGTGGTGGTCAGGGTTCCTCCGGGGGCGGCGGGGACGGTCCAGGTGAGGGTGGTGGTCTCGGGTGTCCAGTCCAACGCGGTGACCTTCACCGTGCCGGCTAGGCCGGTCATCCGCTCCCTCAATCCTTCCTCCGGTCCCGCCGGTTCCAGGGTGGAGATCGTGGGGGAGTGGTTCGGGGACCGGGAGGGACCGAGCCATTACGTCTCCTTCGGTGGGGTCAATCCGGGCAGTTACGAGTATTGGTCCGGCGGACGTATCCTGGTCAAGATTCCCACCGGCATTTCGGGCGAAGTCCCGGTCACGGTGACCACCCCGGCGGGCACCTCCGAACCCGTGACCTTCCGGGTTCGCAGCCCGCATCTTTTGGGGGTCTCCGCGTGCGGCAACAAGGCCTTCGCGGTGGGGGAGAACGGCACCATCATGGTCTCCGGGGACTCGGGGCGGAGTTGGGTTAAGGTGGAGTCCGGCGTGTCCTTGCGCTTGAACGCCGTGAGCGCCGCCGACGCCAACACCGCCTGGGCCGTGGGGGAGGGCGGGGTCATCCTCAAGACCGCCGACGGCGGCGCCACCTGGACCCGGCATCCCGTGGGGAGCACGGTTGACCTGCTGGGTATAAGCGCCGCCGACGCCACCACCGCCTGGGCCGTGGGGGAGGGCGGGGTCATCCTCAAGACCGCCGACGGCGGCGCCACCTGGACCCGCCAGGCATCCGGGACGAGGACGACGCTTCGTGCGGTCTGCGCCGCCGACGCCGCCACCGCCTGGGCCGTGGGGGAGGGCGGGGTCATCCTCAAGACCGCCGACGGCGGCGCCACCTGGACCCCACAGAACTCCCGCCTCTCGTCCAGCCTCTACGCCGTGAGCGCCGCCGACGCCACCACCGCCTGGGCCGTGGGGGAGGGCGGGGTCATCCTCAAGACCGCCGACGGCGGCGCCACCTGGACCCCGCAGGATGCCGGGATCCTCCTCGCCTGGCGAGGGGTATGCTCCTCGGGCTCGCAGAGGGCATGGGTGGTAGGGAGTTGCGGGGCGTTGTCCACGAGGGATGGTGGAAGGACGTGGACCGTAGAGTCGGCCGCCGGGGCCGATTACCGGGCGGTTTGCACCGCCGGAGGGGGAGCCCTGGCCGTAGGCCTTTACGGTGTGGCCACCAGGTTCGCACCCTGAGGCGGGCCCGCACTCCCTGACCATTTGCGGCTGCGGTCTCCCGGCGCGACCAGTCCCTCATCTGGGCGAACCGCGCGTTCTTCACATACCTGCCGTTCCCGTTTCTCCTCCATGAACCGGGAAACGCGATCCCACAACATGGCGATGGTTTCCCGGTGGAGCGCCCATGGATGACCCGCCGACTCCTCCGGCCAGGGCAGGGGATTGTCAGCCTTGGGAAAGCGGAGGCCCCCATCACCGACCCGGTCACCGAAGGTAAACATAAGCGGGAGCTCAGAGCGGAAAGGGCTGAAGTTTGCCCTCCAGGTCGTACTGGGGCTTGATGGTGAAGACCACCCACCCGTACCCGAAGCGGTGGGCCTCGTAGCGCGGGTCCCGGTACATCTTGGCGATCTCCCAGACCAGGGTGCGGTCGGTGAGGGGATAACAGTCGAGGAACTTGTTCAGGATGACGTACTCCGCACCGTAGGTGTTGCCGTCGAACTGGTAGATATGCTCGCGGTGGGAGAGGTGGGGGACCACGGGGTCCTGGGCGCAGACGGAAGCCTCGGGTGGAATCATGGACAGGATTTCGTAGCCCGTTTTTTCCATGCGGGGGTCGAGGCGGTAGAAATTGGGATCGAAAAGGGTCTTNGTGGACCGGCTCAGGGTGAAGGGTACCTGGATCACCAGGATGGCCACGCACAGGGTGAGCACCATCCTCCGGTAGTCAACCTCCCTGCCCCGCCGGATCAGCCAGCGGTGAAGACGGGGGAAGGCATCCAGAAGGGCAAAGATGAAGATGGGGGCGAAAATGGCGTGGTAATGGCGGAGTATCTCCCAATGGGGAAAGTAATTGGAGAGAAGGTGCTCGTACAGGGGAGGGATGGCCACTATGGCGAAGGTCCCGAGGAGGGGGAGGAAGAGGAACGGCGCCAGTATGAAGAGGAGCAGCTTGGTCTTGTGCAGGGGCCAGAAGGTCTGCTTGACGATCTCCCAGGGGTGGGTCAGCAGGTACTTCCCGGCGTCCACCCAGTTCTCGCCCAGGTGGGAGTAGTACTTGAAATAGAAGTAATCGCCACCCGCGGAGAGCGGCGGCATGACCTTCTTGGTGATGAAATAAAACCACCCGGCGGCGACGAGGCAGGTGGCGAGGCCCTCGAACCACTTGCGGCGGAAGGCGATGACGTAGAGACCGAGGAAGAACACNAGGAGGGCCATGGTCTCCTTGATCATGAGCAGAAAGGGAACGGTGAGGAGGTAAGCGGACCATTTCTCCCGCTGGATGAAAAGAAAGGACAGGGCCAGGATAGGGCCGGCGAAGGCCAGCTCGTGGAAGTCGAAGAAGATGAGCTCCATGGTCCCCCAGAAAAAAAGGTAGACGATGGAGAGGCACAGGGCGCAGAAGCCGCTCCGCAGGGCATGCCGGCAGACGTAATAGACGGGAATGGCGCCCAGGGCCACCAGGACCGCTTGGTACACCAGGAGCATGCGGGCGTCGGACCAGACCCAGTAAGCCGGCACCACCAGGAAGAATATGGGGTGGAAGTGGTCGCCCCACAGGGAAGGGACCAGCCTCACNGTGTTGAAGCCGAATTCGAAGCGCGAGAGCTGCCAGATGTGCTGGTCGAATATCCCCAGGTCCCACCCGTGGGACTGGAAGTTCATGTGCTTGAGCAGGGAGATGGCACAGTAGAGCATGGCGAAGAAGAGGACCACCATGTAGATGGCGTAGCGTGAGAGCCAGGCCGCGAGGCGCGGGTGCCTCTCCCGGAATGCGGAATACATCGACCAGGGTTTTTCCAACGCCTTCATGACAGGGGTATTATAACCGTTCGTCACCGTTCCCATTTACCTTNTNNCCGGGCCCTCTTGCCCCTTGGCGGAGGGGACTGGGGCGGTTTCCCGGGAGTAGACGCATCCCGCCACGCGCAATCCGTGATNCCCGNATCCCCGCGGCGCTTTCACCTGCGTGGCTTTTGCCCTTTCCTCGCCGGGCCCTCTTGCCCCTTGGCGGAGGGGACTGGGGCGGTTTCCCGGGAGTAGACGCATCCCGCCACGCGCAATCCGTGATCCCCGGATCCCCGCGGCGCTTCCACCTGCGTGGCTTTTGCTTTCCTCGCCGGGCCCTCTTGCCCCTTGGCGGAGGGGAAATCCGGGAGCGGCGCCTTTTTCCTTGTTCACGTCGGCNGGTTCCGGGAGTATTATATTTATTGAGCGTCGTTGAGGGCACCATGTACCGGCCGCGTAAGAACCCCGCTTGTGATGCGCCGTAAGGCCATGCCCGGAAAACCCCGGGTTCCCGGATTCTTCGCCTTGAAGACCCGGAGATGGTGGCCAGGAGGTTGGGATGACCGGCCGCGGCGGGAAGGGCAGGGAGATATTGCGCTGGGGATGGGAATTCCTGGGCCGCCTGGCAAGGAAGTACTCGGAGGCCAAGAGGAGCCCCAGGGCCCCCGGCATCATAAAAGGAAGGACGGGACATACTTCCGGTTATCCCGGCGGCGATTTGGAGTTCGTGGAGGACGTCAAGCGCGTGGTGGGATCGAAGGTATGCGCGACACCCACGGGAGGAGCGCAACACGCAGAGGCCAGGGGAACAACGGCACCCGTTGCCCGGTCCCTCCGGGAGTTGATGGAGGACCTGCGGGACGCCAGCCCCAGGGTCAGGGGGGAGGCGGCCAAGGAGCTGGGGAAACGTGGCGGCCCGGGAGTGGAGGGAGCCCTGGAGGCCCTACTGGAGGACGCCGATGAGGGGGTAAGGACCGCCGCCGTCCGCGCCCTCCGCGAGTTAGGCAGCGAGGAGGCGGTGAGGATACTGCGGGAAGCCCTGAGGAGGGGCGGATGGGATAAACGCTCTTCGGCGGCGGAAGCCTTGCGGGAACTGGGGTGGAGGGCGGACCACAGCGAGGAGGGAGCCGTTTACCGTATCCTGTGCGGGGACTGGGACGGCGTTGTCGAACTGGGAAGGCATGCCATACCGCCCCTGGTGGCCCTGATACGCTCCTGTTCCGACGAGGTGTTGAGGGAAAGGGCGGTCCGGGCCCTGGGGCGCATAAGGGATCCCTCCACTCTGGGGCTGTTGGCGGATGCCCTCCAGGACATCCATCCCCTGGTGCGTAAAGCTGCCGCCTGGTCGCTGGGGCAGGTGGGGCGACGCAAAGCGGTGGAACCTCTCATAGCTGCGCTGGGTGACCCCGATGAGGAGGTCCGCAGTGAAGCGAAAGAAGCCTTGGTCCGCATTGGGAGCCCCGCCCTCCAACCGCTGGTTTCCGCGTTCAAGGAAGGAGACGCAGAGGTGAGGATACGGGCGGCGGAGGTCATCGGCCTCTTTTACGGTTCACCGGACATGGAACCCCTGGTACACGCCTTCGTGCTCTCGGCAATCAAGGATGGTGACGCCTGGTCGCGGTCGCGGATGGCCACCCTGCTGGGAGAGATCGGGGGGTCCTGGGCGGTGAAGCCCCTCATCGAGGCCCTCTATTTCTTCAACGTGAGGGAGGCGGCGGGAAAGTCGCTGTTGAAGATCGGGGAACCTGCCGTGGAGCCCCTCATGGCCGCCCTGAAACACCACCATATTCCGATCCGTAAAGCGGCCGCCGAGCTCCTGGGCCGCATAGGCGACCAGAGGGCGGTGAGCGCGCTGCAGAGCGCCCTCAAGGACCGCGACTGGGAGGTGCGGGAGGCGGCCCGCGCCGCCCTGGAGGCCGTGCTTCAGAGGAGCGGGAGAGCGGGCCAGGTCACCGCATTGGAGGAACCCCCGGGTGCCCGCGCACCGGACGGATGACCCCTAAGGGGGAGGGTATGGCCGCGCCCGTTGGAGGGATGAAAGGGACCTCAAGCATAAGGAACGGTGGTTTTCCGTCCCCGACCTCCCCGGATCCGCAAGCCTGCGGTTGGCCGATGCATGGCATGGGAGAGTCCTCCCGCCGCGGGCGTGAATGGCCAGGGCTGGCCTCGAACGGGTGAGGGGAAAATGTCCGCGTTTTCCCACCGCTCTTGGGGACGCGCGCGCATAGAAGGTCTTACTCCTCACCCACGGGTTTTCCAGGAAAGTAAGTCATCACCTCCTCTCCCCCGGGGGTAAAGGCTCCCCCGGCGGGACAGGGCTTTGCCCGGCGG
>JGI24721J44947_10010241_pt1 | contig 11902 bp, 7 predicted proteins | sample YelNatPaOPGAMG01_FD_44947 | JGI IMG/M metagenome (IMG submission 44947)
TGTATTTTATTGCTTAACTAAAGGGATTCTACTTTTGAGTAGCCTTCTCTTCTACTTACAGTATAAACTACGTTTGCAACTTCTTCAATTTCGCGGTCATGNGTGACTATGATCATTTGAGGTATTAGCTTACCACTTTCTCTAAAGAAAGATCCCANTATGNTAACTAGGTTCTTTCGTCTTTCCTCATCTAAGTGAATAGTTGGTTCATCCATAATAACAGACTTTACTTCNGAAGAAAGAACTCTAGCGATTGCAAGTCTCAAAGCTATAGCAAGAGCAACTCTTTCTCCACCACTAATTTGGTCCATACTTAACACTCCCGGTTGCCCTATAAGAGAAATGTTGTAGTCTTCATCGATCTGAATATCNGAATATCCTAAATTAAACTTCTCGAAGAAATCTCTTGTGAATTTTTCAAGAAGAGGTTTTGATCTTACACGAATTAAGCGTTGTAGNCCATCCTTATGAAAAGCATTTCTAACTTTTTCTAATATTTTCACAAATTTCTCAAGAGCTTGCTTTTCCTTTTCTTTTTCTAAGAGCTGTTTTAGTTCTTTCTCAAGATCCAGTTTCATACTATTTTCATCTTTAATTTCTGTTTCTATCTTAACTTTCTTCTTTTCAACTTCATTTTTCTCTTTAATCTTACTATTGTATTCGTCTTTTATTTTGTTGTGNNTNCTTTCATCGTAAGAAAGTTCTTTTATGCTTTTTTCTATTTTATCTAGCTCTGATTTAGTTTTAACCAATTTTTTATTAGTTTCTGAAACCTCGGCTTCAATTCGATCCTTCTTCTCCGCTTGCACCTTATTCCTATCGTATGTCTCCTTTTTNATCCTTAATTCTTTTAGCTCTTCTTCAGGATCCTTAGGAGTATATCCAAGTTGCTTTAACAAGCTCTCTTCCTCTTTACAACTTGTTTCCAGTTCTCCTTTAATTTTGTTTAATTCNTTTTCAACATCTTCTTTCTTAGGGAAGCTTTCTAGTTCNTGCTTGGCAAACTCATACTTTTTCGAAAGTTTTTCTAGTTCTTTAATATCTTCCTCAAGCTTTTTCAGTTCATCGTCAATCTTTCTTAGAGCTTCTAACTTCTTATTTAAGTCTTCAACATCAGACTTTTCTTGAGAAATGCTTGCTTCTAGTTCTTTAATTTCGTTAGCAGTTTCTCTGACTTTTTCTGGATCTATAGAAGCTAGTTGTTTACTTTTCTTTTTGTAGATTTTTATCTTTCCTTCTAATNCCTTAATNTTTTCTTTAGTTTTATCTGACTCTTCCTTTGTTTTTAATCTTTCTTCTTTAAGTTCTGTTTCTAACGTCTCACGAAGTTCTTTTGTAAGTTGTCTCTTACAAACTGGACAAACCTCAGCCTCAGAAATCTGNGCTAATTTTGATTCAATGCTTTCTAGTTTTTCGTTTAAAGTTCCAATTTTTTTGTTAAGTTCATTGATTTCTTCTTCAAGTTTACTTTCAGTATTTTCAATTTCTTCTTTCTTTTCTTGCAGAACCAGCTCAACGTTTTCAACATTAATTTTTGTTTCAAGTATTTGAGAGTACTTTTCCAGCTCTTTATTTAGTTCATTGTTTTTCTTTGCCATTTTTTCTAAGTCTTCTTTGAGTTTCTTTTCAGCTTTAGAAAGTGCAACATCTGCACCTTCGTATTTCTTTCGCTCCTCTCTTTTCTGGATAAAGGTAGCATTCTTTTCGTTATAGTCTTTGTAAAATCTTTCGTTGAGTTCTACGTCTCTCTCTAAAGCCTTAATTTTCTCTAAATTTTTTTCTCGCTCTTCTTTTTTAGCGCTTAATTCCTTTATTTTTTGTAGTATACTTACGTATTTTTCAAATACTAAAAGTTTTGCAACCTCGCTTTCAAGAGAAGTTACTATCTTGTATGCTTCTATTGAACTATTAAGCTCGGATTCCTTTTCTTCTAATTGTTTTTGTAAACTTTCAATTTTTTCTAAAAAAACTAATTTTTCAGAAATTAGGTCTGAAAACTTCTTTCTTTTTTCCTCATGAACTTTTAGCTCTTCTTCGATTTTTCCAATTTCCTCGTTGATCTTATCTAGCTTATTCTCTTCATTCCTGAGATAATTCTCTAGAACTTTTATTTTTTCCTTGCAGCCTTCAATTTTTTGCTCAATACTTTGCTTTCTAGATAGTTCGCCAGAAAGTTCAGACAACTTATTTTCATACTCGTTTATTATTTCCTTCATACCTTCGTAAGCTCTTTCAAGATCTTCAATTCCAAGTAACTTCGAGATTATTTTCTTCCGTTCGCTTGGAGTTGTTGTTACAAGGCTTTCTATTTCTCCTTGTCTAATGTAGACTGACTGCAGAAAGATATCTCTATTAAACCCAACTATTTTTTCTATCTCAGATGTTATTGTTTTTTCTCCTCTCTCTACTATAAGTGTACGGTTGTTTTCTCTTATCTTATAAAGTCTTCCGCTTATTGGTTTTCTTCGGTATAGCTCCCATTCTACAACATAGTTTGAGCCNCCTTCTTCAAACTCTAATACTATTTCAGCTCTATCTTTTCCTCTAGTAATTAGATCCTCTTTTTTTCCTCTACTATGTTCTCCAAACAAACTAAAACTTATTGCATCAAGTACTGAGGTTTTTCCAGCACCATTTGGTCCAGTAATTAAGTTGATTCCATAACTAAATTCTAGTTCGCTATCCTCGTGAGATATGAAATTTTTAAGTTTTACCTTCTTTAGTATCACTCTGCAACACCTTTTTTAAGAATTCCTCTGCAATTTCTTTAGCTTCATCCAGTTCTTTGGATCTTAACTTTTGGAAAAGTTCATAGCTAAAATTAGCAAGCTCTTCATCGTTGTTAAAGTACTCCTTAAGGGCATCTCTTACGTTAATTGTTTGAGTTTTTAGTTCTTCGAGCTTTCTTTCTTCTTCCTCGTGAATCTTATAACGAAAGTGAAGAACTTCATTNGATAGAACCTCGTTTAAAAGCTGATAAACTTCTTGTCTGTCTATTTGTTTACCTTCTACTTCTATATGAACTATTGGCTTCTTCGAGTAGTGCTTAAAAGATTCAGCCAGCTTTTTAATTTCATTTTCAAGTTTGTCATAGTTTAACTTTACCTTAAACTGTGGCCTAATGCTTTCAAGATTAATTTCGTTTACTTCAACATTATCTTTCTTGATGTCTATGAGGTAAAACCCTTTTCCATGGCTTTTCCATTCTTGTATTTCNTCATCTCTAATTATTTCAGTTGAGCCAGCATAAGCAAGTTCTCCTTTCCCAAGCGAACTTCTTATTCTTTTATGAAGATGGCCCATTGCATAGTAACTAAAGTTTCTTGGCAANTCGTCCATCCTAAGGTCGTAAAGACCTTCAAAAGGAAAAAACTTATCAATAGCTTGGTGAAGCATTAGTATACTGAGACTATACTTAGTGGCTATAGAATCTAACTTTTTTAACTCGCTCTTTAATAGTTCATTGTATCTTTGCCCAAGATAAGAAATTCCAGCTACTAGGNCTTCTTGACCCTTTATTGACATTACTTCATATGAACCACTTCCAATTCCTAAAATGTGAATCTTGTCTTCAAATATTGTTTGCGGAGGCATATCNCGCCTTTTTGGTGAATCGTGGTCGCCTAAAATTGAAAAGAATGGTACTTTTCCTTCCAACTTTGAAAGGAATTTTTTAAATGCATAGTAAGCTTTAGCTGTTGGCCTGCTTGAGTCAAAAAGATCACCAGTGTGAACCACTATTTCAGCTCTTTCTTTAAGAATTTTATCCGCAATTTCTTCCATTGCATTATATATATCTTCTTCACGCTCGTCTATGTTGTACTGCCTAAAACCTAAGTGAGTATCAGAAACATGAGCTACTCTAACCAGCTTATCTTTCACCTCCGTAGAATCCTTTTAACTCTTCTCTTAAATTCTGAATCTTTTTGTCATCTGTTTGTCCTCTTGCTTCTGCAACTGCTTCTTTCAACTTACTTATGATGTCTACATCAGCTCCTCCTTCTTTTGTTCTTCTCTTCTTAACCTTAACCATAACTGGAGCTCTTGTCATCTCACCCACTATTACCGCTTCTCCAACGTTAAGTCCTGGTAAGTCTTTAAGCAAATCTTCACTCATACGCTCTGAACTTGCTGAGATGGCTTTTTGATCTTCAGGATTTGTAATTCTCATTATTATTTGACTATTACATTGGCTTAAAGCGTCAGGATGTATTTTTGAAGGCCTTTGTGTAATTAGAACTAAAAATATTCCAAATTTTCTTCCCTCAGCAGAAATTCTTCTAATTATACTACTGGAGTATGTCTTATCTTCAGGTGGAATAAACCTATGAGCCTCCTCAACAAAAACAAACACTGGAAAACTAAATTCTCCACTAGCTACCTTATCGTATACCTCTGACAAAGTTTTATATGCTAGGTAGTCAGAAACTTCATCTTCAAGACCAGAAAGATCTATAACTGAAAGTTGCATGGGCTGTAGTATCTTATCAATAGAAGTTGAAACATTGGTAAAAACTTTTATACCAATTATTCTTTTTACGTATTTTTGAGCACGCCTTATAGCTGAGATTTGTTCTTTTTTAAGACCTTCTNGCTTTTCAGCTTCCTTTAACTCCTCAAGTAGATCTTTTGGGGAAAATACACTCTTTCTTCCTTTTAAAGAGGTCAGCGCATTTTCTAAACTCTGAATTATGTTAGTGTAATCTTTACGAATTCCTGCAATCATACAAATTTCTTCTGAATCTAAATCTGAAAAGCAAACTTCATATGATTCAATTTTTCCTACCTCCTGACTTGAGTACCTTCCGGTACTTGCAGGATTTCTAAATACAACAATTCTATCTGAAAGCTCATGCCTCATTCCTTCACTAGTTTTTGAAAGAAAAACATAGTCTGCATGTGGATCAATCATTATGATGGTTGCTCCTTTCGAGAGAAGTTCCTCAGCGAGAACCCCCGCCAAGTAACTTTTTCCAGCTCCAGTTTGAGCTATTATTGCTAAGTGCCTCCTAAAGCCTCTCAAAGATAGAAAGACGGGAACATCGCCTCTTGTTACTAAACTTCCAATGTGTACTGCTTCTTCTTTAGGGTAAGAATAAAATTTCTCAAGTAAGTCTCGAGGAGCTAAGTAAACAGGTTTTCCAGGCATTACTGCTTTTCTTGGTTGAAGAACCTCTCCGCTTTCTGTAAGAAAACCTAGGATTTTAGCCATACCCCAAACCTTCTTGTCTGCAATTCCGGAATCTACAATCTTCTTCATTATTTCAAANTCAAGTTCTTTAGTTAATGCTTGGCTTACTGATACTACACCTTGCACCTGTGCTACAACTGGAACCTCTTTAGAAACACCACCTACATCCTCAGAAGAAAAAACAACAATGTACTCCCACTTTGGTGGCATTTCTTCTGGCTTTGAACTGAAAAGAAAATCACTTGAACTTGCTTCTCCTATTATAATGCCAACTTCCTTAAGGATATTTGACACGTCTGTATCCCCTCCCACGAATTATTTTTTCTTTAAAGAGCTTCTCCATATAAGGAAAGTAAAGATCATCCACAGTTTTCCTTCTAAGTCTAACTTTCTCGTCTACATCTTTCAACCAAATGTTATACGCACTCAAACCACAATATCCAGTAACGATTACCTTTAATAAGCTTTCTAAGTTTACATCAATTGGTTTTGGCCAATCAATTTCCCAGAGTANTGTGCTCCAGTAGGGAAGGTCAACTCTTAAAGGAGAGTCTCTAGGATCTAGTAGAATGTAGAAGGAGATGAAGCTTGGAAAGTTTGCAATACCTCTAATAACTTTTGAAGCCCAATTAACAAAAGCTTCTCCTTTTTCCCTCGTTAAGTGTGGAAAGTATTCTCTTACGTACTGTTCTGGATCGTTTCTAAACCTTCGTACAAGCTTTGATATTCCTGTAGTAGGACCCAAAAGAAGTGGATGAGTATAGCCTACCTTAGTTGCAAAGTTCATTACAAGCTGATAATCTGGCCTAGAGGAAGCTAGTTCTTTTAGAATAAGTTCCATTGTTTCCAGCTTTTCNCCGTAAACTTCTTTAAGCCTAAAAAACCTATCAAAAGCAACTTTTTCTACGTCAAGTATCTGACTAAATATTCTACTTAATTCTACCTTAACGCTTTCATCTACATCTANTTTCTTTAGCTCTTCGTCAAATATTAAGCTTAGCAAGTAGTCACGGTAGAACGTAGACCTNCTTTCTTTACTGATTCCAACTAATAGAATATTTTTCTTAGCACAAAGCTCAAGTAGCTCTTCATAAAGCTGAAAGTAGTTCAATAAAGCGTCTCGTTCTTCTTCAATTTTTGTTTCAAGAGGCATATGAGCAGTTCTGCCATAGAGTGAGCCATCAAACAAAAGAACACCATTAACAACGCCTTTCTTTAAAGCATCAATTGCTGCTTCAAATTCTAGCATTTCCATTTTTGTAGTTATAAATTCANGTATTTTGTGAGTTCCTTCTTTACTGAATATAACATCTGTGTCGAGTTTTTTTGATATAACAGTACCTTTTTGCGTAGCCAAAGATTGAACAACATAGAANATTCCTCCTGTGGAAAGNAAATTTGTATATACACTTGAATCAACAGCTGTCACTTCAAGACTTCCAGGATTTGTGCTAAGGCTTCCGATGTTTTCCAATGGTAACCACAGGGGGATAAAAAATTTCTTAAAAAGTTCCTGTAGAGGGTTTGGCTTTCCCTTGAAAATCTTTTCTTTTAAGGACTCATTCTTATTGCTTACNGCAGTTGCGAAGTCTTCGAGGAATATAGACATCTAATTACAAACTTGAAATACGTTTGTTTATTTATGCCTTTTTATAGTTTAAAATTTAAAGCTAAAACATACAGATGACCATCTTTTAGTACGTTGTAATAGTGTTTCCATTTAAACTGAGTAATCTTCCCAAAATGAAAACCACTTCTTCCTTTNTTCNTAGGATAAAACAAATTGATTCCTCCAATTAGACTCAAGACTTTACACTTTCAACTCGTAGTAGCCTAATTAAAACATTNCCATAACCGTTCTTAATCAATATTGCACTTTCAGGCTCTTAGCCAGATTCAAGAACAAGTCGTGTAGCTTGGGACCTTTATCGAAATACTCACGAGTTATGTGACTCTCAATTTCTTGCTCTGGATGGTCCGTGTCAAAAATTGAAAACCTAGAAGAGCTTTCTTTAATTCCAGTTAGAACAAAAGCCCTTAAAGCTTCTCTCGTCATGACATCTGAAAGAAAGGTCAAAAAATCTAGTCTGTCCTTATAATCTTTTTTAGCCATGTATTTCTTTATGAGTGGNTGCTTATAATAAATTTCGATAACACCTTCTTCATATATAAAATCACTAATTTTCTTTGTTTCCTTCGATGAGTAACGAATATCTTGAATGGCTCCAGCTATGGTNGGTTCCGGCACAACAGTCACGTACAGCTTACTTATATTGTCTTCATATTTTGCTGTCACTGTGGCCTTTTCGCCTATGTGTCCACTGCCTTTAACTTCTATTGGAATTTCTATTATTATTATGTTCTTAATCATATTTTTCTCTATATTTTTTATATCCGGCAGAACCCATACGCCTGGAGAAATTATCGGATCATCTGAACTGATACTTATCTCTTTAGATGCTCCAATAACATTTCTGTTGATGCAAAGCTGTACCTTCTTTTTTCCAGCGTCCACGATAGTTGTTTTGTCAGGAACAAATGCAAACCCATCTTTAGGTGAAAATATGGGGTTTTCTAGAACTTCCACACCTAACTTTGATGAATGACTTGGATCGTATGAAGTTGCAGTAATTTCTCCCTTAAGCCCTGATGTTTCAGAATACAACTCAATTTGTCTAACAACATAAGTTTCTTTCGTTTTAGTTTTCTCAATTTCAATTCTGGTNGGTTTGACTATTATTTTTGGGTTATTACTTCGTAGATTAATTTCTATCTTATCAGCAATTATTGAAGAGTTAACAACTATGAAATGCTTTTTTGGCTCATACTCACTTATACTAGCCCATACAGGATAAAATTCAAAGAATTCTGGCTTTATTGGAGGGGGCGAAGGTGGTCCTCGGCCTTTAATTTCNTTGTATATCTCGTTTAATTCTCTTAATGTTTCCTTTTTTGTCTTTTCATCGAAAGTATACTCAGAAACGCTTTCCTCCTCTTGGATCTTCACCAGCCTTTGGTTTACTTCGTTGATCAACTTCTTATTAAAAGGATGTTCTGGGTCTAATCCCCTTCTTTTTTCATCNACTATTGGAACTTCCTTTAGATCTCTTATTATCTTTTCGATTTCCATTTGAACTTCTCCAAAAAATTTTGAGAATGAAGGATCTCGATCAAATTTAAAGAAAGTGAAGTCAACAACAGAATATTTTCCATAGAAAAACAAAAGGCCTGATTCACCATAAGGTTTTCCTTGTTCTAGTTCATCTTTACTTTTATATATTTTCAAATGTATTGGGTAGTTGTAGCCATTATACTCGATTTCAAAAGAATCTTCTAATACTACTTTTTCAATTTTTGGAAGGTTATACTTCAATAGTTTTCTTTCATTAGTTTGACCATCTATAGCATAGATCTTATAATCGTTATTTTGGAGTAATTTTCGTAGCAAAAAGTGTTTTTCTAGATACTCACAAATAGTGGAGAATTTACGTATTTTAAAGTAATCAGGAAGTTCNCCCATAACTAGCGTACCATTTTTAAGNATTCCAAATTTACGTCTGTCTTCATCAGTNACTTTTTCATTTTCTCTTCCTATTCCTGTTGTGAAATCTGGATGTTTATTACGCTCATTGATTAAGCCATCTTTTATTGTTACTAACCAATTGTCCTTTAGAGCCATCATAGCATCCTTCATTCCTATACCTTTTTCAGCGCTAGTAATTGCTTCTATGTCTTCACCCATGCTTGTTTGTGTTCCATACTTAAGAGCTTCCTTTAGTTTATCAGAATCCATTCCTTCCGCATTATCTACTATCTCGACATATGGTGGTCCTCTTTTTTTACAGTAGAATTTAATAGAAATCTCAAAGGGTGGTTGTGCTCTTCCTCTTTTGTGAAGACGAGTATAGCTATCAGCAGAGTTTTTGACTAATTCAATAATTATTCTCATTGGATCGTTCTTAAATGCTTCTTTAACCGTTCTTTCCCAAAATTTTGGGTGAACCTCTCCAGGTTCTTTACGTTTTTCTTTAGGCGTCTCCATCTTTACATTTCACCCAATTTTTTCTGTACAAATTGCAAAAATTCTACCACAGACGAGTCGTNTATTCTGTCAGCATAGTCTAGATATTTCTGCAAATATTTTTCTACTCTTTCTGATGAGTTCGAGGCCTGAACTCCTAAAGCTTCCATGATTTCAGAATAAGATATTTCTTCATACTTTCTTTGAAAGTATTTTTTATAAGCTTTTGTATTCTTCAGTAAATTTATGAAAGTGACCTCTTTCCTCCTTGGNATAGTTCCGTATCTTCGAGTTATCTTTATTTTTCCTTCTAATATCTTTTTTGTTTCGTCTAAAAAATACTTGCCTTTATCTGTGATTCTATACCCAGTTTTAGCATTACCCGATACCCACCCTTTAGTTTTTACACAATGTAAGAAAACACAATCGTTTACAGTCTTGGCATCCGGATATTCTGGAAAGCCTATCAATGAAAATTTCTTCGGAAACAGTTTAAATGATGCAACCGTAAGTTTATCAAAGGTAACTTCTATATTTTTAGAGCTTAAGTAATCAATCGTGAATAAAATTAATCTATCTTTTTCTATTGATAAATAATCGCCTTTAAACTCCGTAAAGTTTCTAATTAAGTCTTCATCTTTTTTAGTATTATGTTTTATTTCCATTTTATCATATTTTTTATACAGACTAAAATATTTAAAGATTTTCATATACTTAAAAGAAAACTAAAAATTACATTTAACTTTAGTGTATTGAATGTATTCGTTAGTAGAAAAGGGAAGAACTTCTATGGTATTCTTGCTCTTTGATTGATTTGTATGCTTCTTTTGTAATTTTGTAATTTTAAAGAGTTTCTTCACGCTCATTCGAATGGAATTGTCAAATGTTTATAGAATATAAATCTAAATCTTGTATTAATCTTGTAAAAGTACTCTATTGAGGCTTTTTAACTAGCAATAGCGCAACTTATCAGGTTTTTGTCGATACCTTAGAAGTAAAATATGCTTAGGAAATTCCAATAGTAGATGTTAGTTCGTTAAACAAGAGAGGCTTAGAAAATCGAATCTTTTGAGAAGTTAAAGAATGAACAAAGATTTTTGCAAAAGCAATGATGAAAAGAAGGTTTTCAAGACCAGAAGAAGTTGTAAGAGCCTCGAAAAAAGTACTGCTTCGTCGCTTAAGAAATAGTTCGATAACCAATAAAAAGGGTTCGTTTTTTAACTTCTTCGAGTTTTCTTAGTGTTTGCAAAAATTTTAGGAAGTTTTCACTTTTTAGTTCTATGGTTTCTGGAACAAGCCTTTGCTTAACTTAACAATCTTCAAGTCAATTCTTTTATTGTCTTGGACAAAATATGCACCCCATATCATTTGTCCCAATATACGCACGCCAATGTACTCATGGTAGTTAGTAAGGAGAAACTCTTTTTCTTCTTCTTTAATCCAATTGTAATACTTAAAGTAGCGCTCGAACAAGCTTTTTACTACCTCAGCCTTCATGCTTTTGCCTATAAAAATTAGAATTAAAGGATCCACGTTTTTTACTCCTAGTTTTTCGTTAAAGAAGTTTTTTACATGTGTATCTATCATTATATTAAAAAATGAAGCAAACAAAAGATTCCTTAGCCATTCGTTTTTAAGAAAATTTTCCGCTATTTCAGTTTTATTATTTTTGATTAGAATACTTATTTCATATAACAACTCATTTATAATAGCATTTGCAATTTTCCCTCCTACTTGCTTATAGCTCGTGAATTTTATTATCAGCTCGAGGTACAGCTCGTAAATTTCATTCATTGTGGCGCGAGCCGCTAGTTTCTCTATTTCATTTACGAAATCATGCCCAGATTTATATTCGCTTCTCAACTGTTGTAACACTTTCTCAATACTACGCGCCCGCTGAAACCTCAACTTAGGCAAAAAGTCGCCTTGTGGAAATTCATTGAAATAGTAGTTATTTTTCTCTTTTTTACAGTAGTCTATAAACCGCTTGAATGCATTGTTAGAAAAAATAGACTTTCCCCTAAGAAAGTTTGCATGCAAAAACGCAAACCAAACAAATTCTTCAGCGCTCATTTTTTCAATTTCTTCAATGATCTCACTATCTATGGCAGCATTCTCTTCCTCGAATATCTTGTCGCTTTCTTTTTCCAATTCGTCTATACTTTCGTTTAATTCTTGCAAATCTGTGTTGTTTAAAAACTCTATCAAATCCTTTACTTTAAAACTCGCTTTCATAAGTATGAGCTTCTATTAGCAATATTTAAACTTAAAAATAAATAAGGGCTTAAATTTTGCATCCTTTTTCGGGCCAAAGTTTTTTGCTTAAGTTAGTACTTTGCGCTGACTTCAAGCTTCATACTATCACTTCTCTAAGTTTTTGAACTATTTTAATTACTTCTTCTTGATTAAACAAATATTTCAGTTCTATCTTTAAGACTTGTACTTCTCTTTTATTCTAAAGGAGCTTACTTTCTTTATTTTAAGGAGATAAGGTGAAATTAAATTTTAGCTTTTATGAAAGATTCTTTAGTTTGCTCAATGAGTGTCTTGAATTGTTCACTCTTTACATTAAAATCTGGTCCTATTTTTATTTCTATGGTATCGCGAACCTCACGTTCTGATATCTCTACTAAATCCTCATTAATTCCAAGTACCTTTGCTATATCTTCTTTTTTAAATCGTCCTTTTTC
>JGI24721J44947_10010242_pt1 | contig 11900 bp, 8 predicted proteins | sample YelNatPaOPGAMG01_FD_44947 | JGI IMG/M metagenome (IMG submission 44947)
TTCTGCCGATGTATCCGGTGTTCAGGCATTTCTCGCATCCAACTGGCTTGTAAAAGGTCCCGTTCTGCAAAACCTTCTCTCCTCCAAGGGCTTTCACAATTTCTTTATCCGGATGGTCAATAGCGCGACAATCCTTACAAAGGACCCTGACCAGTCGCTGAGCAAGTATGGCAAGCACAGATGAAGAGATAAGAAATGGCTCAATCCCCATATCAATCAATCTTGTGGTTGCGCTTGGAGCGTCATTTGTATGTAGTGTTGAGAAGACCAGATGTCCTGTAAGGGACGCCTGGATTGCTATATCTGCGGTCTCTGAATCCCGGATTTCTCCAACCAGAATCACATCCGGGTCTTGACGAACAATGCTTCTCAAGCCATTAGCAAAAGTCAGATTGATCTTAGGATTAACCTGAATCTGTCCTATGCCAGGAAGCTGATACTCAATCGGGTCCTCAATCGTGATTATATTCTTGTCCGGCTGATTGATCTTCTGAAGAGCCGCATACAAAGTCGTGGTCTTGCCAGAGCCAGTGGGACCTGTGACCAGAATAATTCCATGGCTGTGGTGAATCAGATCGTGCATCATTGCCAGGTTCTGTGGAGAAAAGCCAAGGTCATCCAGTTCCAAAAGCACCTGAGAGCGGTCCAGAAGCCTCATAACCACGCGCTCGCCAAACGCAGTGGGAAGCGTGCTCAACCGGATGTCAATATCCTTGCCAGCTATTTTTATCCGAATTCTGCCATCCTGTGGAAGCCGCTTTTCAGCTATATTTAGACCACCCATAATTTTTATCCTGCTCGTGATAGCGTTCTGGAGACGCTTGGGCGCGCGAAGTATCTCGTAAAGAACACCATCAATGCGTAGCCTAACCACAAGCTCCTTTTCAAACGGCTCTATATGAATATCTGAGGCTCGCTCCTTAACCGCCTGAAACAATAGCGAGTTCGCGAACCGGATGATAGGCGCCTCGTCCGAAGCCTCCAGCAAATCCTCAGGCTCCTCTATCTCCTGCGCCAATAGCGACAGATTATCGCCTTCCTCTGCCAGATCATCCATCACGCCCTCTGCGCTTGCGTTCAACCGGTCATAAATACGGTTGATGGCATTGAGCACCTCTTCAGAACTGCTCACCACTATTTTTAACTCGCTCTTGAGAATGCGGGACAAGTCCTCCAGCGGATAAAAATTCACAGGGTCCGCACTCGCTACAATAATATGCCCATCCTCTCTCCGCAAAGGCACCAGAAAATACTGCTTGGCAAAGCTGATCGGAACTTCTTTGCATAACTCCTCATCTATGCTCTCGCGAGATAGCTTCTCTATATACGGCAGACCTAACTGCTCGCTCAATAGCTGAAACAGCTGTTCCTTAGAGAGCAATTTCATCTGCTCCAGAACCTCTCCCAGCCTTCCTCCCTTCTCCTTCTGCTGAGAAAGCGCCCGAGCAAGGTCATCCTCACCAATCAGACCCTTCTCCAGGCAAAGCTCTCCAAAATACTTGTAACCAGCTCTCATTTTTCTTCTTTGCTCCCCTGTGCCTTTTCCTTATTCCTCTGCCACCATTTCTTCTTAGGCTTTTCCTCTTGAACCGTGCTCCCGGATTGAGTCTCCACCTCAGTCCCTTTTTCCTCTTGAATCACCACAGGCTTTCCAGTGGTGAAATCAATAATAGCTTCGCTTTTCCCTCCGCTCTGTCCAAAGGTCTGCCCATACTGGGTCTCAAAGTATTGGTCCCATTTCTTGGTCTCCATACCCAGGCTCTCCTCAACAAAGCTGTCATAGTCCCGTTTGAACTTATGCCTCAGCTTTTCAACATCCTCGTCTGAGCGAACAACATGAGGAGTCAGGAGCATAATCAGGTTAGTTTTATTTTTGGTTTTCTGAAAGCTCTTAAAGAGCCAACCGATGATGGGAATGTCTCCTATAAATGGGAATCTGGCATTAGCAGTGCTTCTCCGGTCTTCCATCAAGCCTCCGATGATAATGGTCTGAGCGTCTTTCACTATCACGGTTGTTGACGCGGTTTTGATTGAGGTTGTCACTCCCAGAGTGTTCACATTTATTCCAAGCGAGCTTGGAACCGCATTGGATATTTCAGTTGATATTTCCAGCCGGATGGTTCCGCTCTCATTTATCTGAGGCGTCAGCTTGAGCTTGATTCCAACGGTTTCTCTGGTGATGCTCACGCTGGATAGCCCGCCAGTGGCAACGGTCTGTCCTGTTGGCACAGGAATTCTCTGTCCAACCTGAATCTCGGCTTCTTCATTATCCGTGGTTAAAATTGTTGGCGTGGAAAGCACATTGACATTTGAGTCTGACGCAAGCGCCTGCACAATCATACCCGCGCTGGGTATCTGCACAGCGCCAGCAGTGCCTCCCATTTGCACTGTCATTGGCTCTCCCATCACTCCGAGCAACAAGCCGTTCGGAAGTTGCACACCAGAGTTTAACAAGCTCATCATTGTAAGTGTGTTCATTCCTGAAGGGGCATTACTCGCAAAAATAGCGCCTTTATCTCCAAGCGGACTTGCTCCGTGCATAGATACACCTGCCTGACGGGTCTGGTCCATAGACACTTCCAGAAGAACAGCCTCCACAAAAACCTGCCTTCGCGGAATATCCAATAGCTCCAGAACCTGCTTGAGGGTCTCATAATCTCTTGGAGAAGCAATTATGATCAGGGAATTGGTGGGCTCATCAGCTGTAATCCTTATCTCTCCCTCAAATAATCCTCCGCTTAAAGTGGCGGTTGTTGCGCCAATGCTGGTCTCTGCGCCTGTCATACCAGGAACCGACCTACCAGCCTCCACCCCGGTTATGGAACTCGTGCTTGTCCGACTTGTCCGCCTCTGGGTTGTTCTGGAAACTCCAGTGCCTCCACCTGACAGGCTGGATAAAGTTCCAGCCAGATCCCGCGCCACAGCGTTTTTGCAATAATAAACATGGAACACCCCTTTATCCCCAGGCGGAACATCTAATTGAGAAATGATCTTTTTCACAGAATCCAGGGTTGCTCTATCCGCAATGAGAATAAGGGCATTCAGCCTTTCCTCTGGAATGATCTTGACCTGAGGACCAGCTTTCAAGCCAAGGCTCATCTCCGGCTGTGGCTTGGGCCCAGGCGGTCTTGCAGGAGTCCCAGGTGCGCGCGCCCCTGACTGCTCCCCGAAAATCTGGCTCAAAGTCCCAGCCATATCACCTGCGGCGCTAAACTTTAGAGTCACTATCTCCATTTCCGGCTGTAAGGTCGGAACATCCAGAGCTTTGATCACTTTGAGAATCCGGTTGATGTTCAGAGCAGTGTCAATTACTATCAATGTATTGGTAGGCGCATAAGGCACCGCGTTTGCCCCTTCTTTGCTCAAAAGCGGCTGGACAACATTTGCCGCATCCTGTGCGTTAAGATAATCCAGCGGAATAAACCGGACAATGTAATTCTCCCCAGGCCTGGGAGGAGCCTCACCCGGGAGATAAATTGGAAGATTGGATTTCACAGCCTCGCCAATAGGAACTATCCTGTATAGATTGGGGATACTGGTTGCAACCATATTGTAGCCATTGAGATTCAGGATCGCCTCAAAGATTGGAAGCGCCTGGCTCTTGGGCATCTTCACAGGAGACACAATTGTAATCCTGCCTTTGGGAACCTGCTCCAGAATAAAATTCTTGCCAGTGATGTCTGAAAAAACCTTCACGATCTGCTCCAGCTCAACATCCTTAAAATTAATCGTAAAGCTGTTTTTGTCCTCCACAACNGCTCTGGTTGCGCCCGGAGAGCCCGGCTGAGTCGGACCAGGCGCTGGAGGCTCCTGGGCTATGCTCTGTATTCCCTGACCAAAGCAGAACAGCCAGATCAAGACTCCGGCTGAAAATCTCCACACTTTTCTAAAACTCATTACATCCCCCTTTAATCTATAATCTCGTAGCTGACAACCAAAGGCCTGGCGCCCCGGAAAATCTCTATCTCAAACCGCTTTTCAAACTTAAGCTGTTGCAGAAGCTGAAACGCCTGCTCTACATTATCCATCGGAGTGCCATTGATCTTCTTGATAACATCCCCGTTCCGGACGCCGAGCTTTTCAAAGATGGCTCCGGGCTTAACATTTAAAACCCTGAACCCATCAGTCCTTCTCCCGGAATCATCTTCTACAAAATTCGGGATCATACGCGCACTGGTGAAAAGAGAATTCATATCCGAGAGCGCATCATTGATAGCAGAACGCTCTATCTTATAATATGTGTCGCTAACCTTCTTAATCCGCTCATCCAAGCCCAGACTCTTGCGCCTCTCAGCTAAAGCCGCATCTATCTGCGCAGGACTCATCCCAGCATAAGGATTATATCCAGACTCTTCCTTGCTAGGCATCCCCGCAATCTCTTCCAGCAAAAGCTCTTGCTTGCCACCGCCCCCGAGCGATAAAATAACCTTCTTCGCCTGTATCTCCTCTATCTTGGCGCCTCCTGGAAGCTCGTCTCCAACCTTATACGCGTCTCGTACATTTTGGTCTGGAAGAAAGATCGTGGCGCGATTAAGCTCGCAACCTTGACAGAAATAGATGATCCCATTAAGGGTTGCGTTCACTTTGGCAATCATAGGTTCCAAAGCAGTAGCTCCCTGGAGAAGCGTCATATCAATTGTGCCAAACACATTGCGCTCCGTTATTTTGGAAGGGTCTGGATGATAGTTGAATCCGCCTGCAGGAAGGCTTGCAACATTGAGCTCTTCTGCCTGCGCAGGCTGGGTGAGAAATTTTTTCCCAAAATGAAAATTTACCAACCCAGCGAGAAAATACGCCACTAGAAAAAGCAGAACCAGATTCACCACCCAGAAATATCGGACTATGCTTTTTAGAATCATATATTAAACCGCTCTTTTTATTTGCTAATTCTTAAACATTTTAGCAGATAAAACCCTCTTGTGTCAAATTTGAGATTTCCCATTATTTTGACAGATTTTTCTTGACAAAGTTCTGTAAATCCGCCAGAAATTTCATCAAGCTCTGGCGCTGGCTTGAAAAGAAATGAACCGCAGAGAAGAAAAGAGCTTGCAATCACTTAAAGACCTTGAAACCTTGAAACCTTGAAACTTTGAAACCTTGAAACTTTGAAACCCTTAAACCCGTTAAACCTTTTCCTTCGCCACCACCACTCTTGCCGGCTGAAGCACTCTCCCCTCCCGAATAAACCCCGGTTGATGCTCATAAACAATCGTTCCCGGCTCCCGGTCCTCAGCATCCACAACACTGATCGCCTCGTGAATTTTAGGGTCAAACCTTTCACCTATGGTCTTAATCCTCTCAATTCCGTATTTTTCCAGAATCTTCTGAAAATCTCTCATCACAAGCTCCAGACCATCAAGAACAGCTCTCTGAATCTGATGCTCCCTTGCAGAACCAATCGCTCTCTCCAGATGCTCAAACAAAACAAAAAAATCCTTGAGCGCAAGCTCCTTACCCTCCTCCAGAAACCTGCTCCGCTCCTGCTCCATATTCCGCCTGTAATTCGCAAAATCCGCGCGTAAATATAAATTCTGGCGCTCCAGCTCCTCCAGCTTTTGCTTCAAGTCAGAAAGCTCTCTCTCAGCCTGCCCAGGCTCCTGGCTCCCTTGAGACTCTGACTCCAGAGCTTCAGAGCTCTGCTCAGGCTCGCTCTGTTTTTCTTTATGCTTCTTATCTATCTTAACTCTGGTCATCTCGTATTCCCTCATTTACTCATAATGTTAGAAAATCCCCTTACGCGGATTCTCCGGATGCAGTTTCTTAAGCTCCTCAAACAGCTTCCGCGTCCGCTCATCAATCCTTTCCGGACCAACTATCTTAAGATGAACATACTGGTCCCCTCTCCTGCCATCCTTCGGGTCAGGAGCGCCCTTGCCAGCCAGCCGCAAAATCTGCCCACTCTGACTTCCTGCTGGAACCTTAACCTTTGCCCAGCCGTCTATGGTCGGAACCTCTACCTCCGCGCCCAGACCAGCCTCCCAGAACAAAACAGGCAAATCAAGATGAATGTCATTCCCCTCCCGCCGAAAATACCTATGCGGCAGAACCTTGATCCTGAGATAAAGGTCCCCACGCCTGCCCCTCCGACCAACCCTGCCCTTGCCAGCTATACGCAGGCGTCCCCCATCCCTTACCCCAGCTGGAATACGAACACTCAAAGTCTCATTATTGAACTGAAAGCTCTTAACCCCTCCTTTCATAGCATCCATAAAATCCACTTCCAGAACCCCCTCAACATCTAGCTCCCCCATCTCAAAATCAATCTCCGGCTCATACCCTCCCCCTCCAAAAACCTCTCCAAAAATGTCCCCGAGACCCACAGTCCGTCTCCGCGATTTGCCTCTTTTTCCAAAACCAGATAGCAAATCCTCAAGAGTGAACTCAAAATCCGGAACCGTGCCCTGAGTATAATAGGTATAACCCGGCTGAGGTCCCCCTGTATAACCTCCAGCCCCAGGACCCCCAACAAATCCGAACCGGTCATACTGCTCCTTTTTCTGAGGGTCTGATAATACCTGATAAGCCTCATTTATATCCTTAAACCGGTTCTCTGCTTCTTTATTCCCGGGATTCCGGTCAGGATGATACCTCTGAGCTAACTTCCTGTATGCCCTCTTGATCTCATCAAGACTAGCTCCTCTGCTAACACCTAAAATCTGATAATAATCCTTACCCATATCGCTTACCGCAATTCCTCCCCCTTAAAATTTAACCATTTAACCCCCACCAGTCAATCACTCCTGAAATTTCCCAAAACCTCTACTCCTCCCACACTCTTCCTCCAGAAACATAACCCCCCATCCCTTTTGACCCTCCAAACGGAAATACCATATATCAAAGGCTTTAATCAGCTTTCNGCTTATGTGAACGGAAACAGAATTATTATAACAGCGCGGCCTAAGAGACTGTGTCATAATTCAAAGGGAAGGGATTTAAGAAGATAGAGTTGTTGCGAGCGAGCATAAGAGATGCGCTTTTTTGCTCTCTGCAAAGCAATTCTTCCGCAGAAGCNCTGGATTTTGGCGCCCGAGAAGAGCTTTCATGCTTTTTTGGGAACGATTACCTAAAAAACCATCCGCCTCTTCTCATCACAACATAGAATTATGACACAAGTCTCTTCCTGGATTTATTCAGTGCTTAAAGCATCTCTGCCCTGTAAAAACCATAGTCGCTCCATACTCATTACACGCTTCTATGCTCTCAAAGTCTCTCTCGCTTCCGCCAGGATGAACCACAGCCTTCACTCCTTCTCGCAATCCCACGAGCACACCATCCTTGAACGGAAAGAAAGCGTCCGAGACCATTGCACTGCCCGGAATTCCTCCCTTTTCCTTCTTCACGCGTTTGTCAATCGCCTTCTTCTTCTCCTTCAGGCTCTCTCTCTCCTGCTTGTCAATAGTTTTATCATTGATCTTTTCCACCAGGTCGTTATAAGGTATTTTGTGCTCCTGCCAGCAATATAAATCAGCCAGCTTGCGATAAGCCTTGTCCCTGGCAATCTCCGCCACGCCAACTCTATCCTGCTCTCCGGTTCCAATCCCGACAGTGCATTCATCCTTAACATAGATCACAGAATTTGAAGTGATGCCAAGCTCAACAAACCATCCGAAAAGCAAATCCTCGTATTCCTTTTCTGTTGGCAGGCGCTTGATTTTATAAATTTTGCCCTTGTATTCAGCCTCTGCTGGCTTCAAGTCCGCCTTGCTCTGAACCTTTGACAGAAACGATTGCTGAACAATTTGTCCACCATCTATTAAACTCTTGAACTCAACATATACCTGAGTTTTCCAGTTCTCAAGACGAGAGATATTCTTAATCCGCATCACGCGCACATTCTTCTTTACCTTAAACATCTCCACCACTCCGGACCCATACTCAGGCGCAACAACAACCTCCGCATATTGCTCCAGAATCGCCTCAGCTGTGGCTTTATCACATTCGCGATTCAAAGCAATTGCTCCTCCAAAAGCCGCAACACGGTCTGCATAAAACGCCCGCCAGTATGCCTTCTCCAGAGACTCCGCACGCGCTACTCCGCATGGATTATTATGTTTTACAATCACGCAGGTGGGCTTATCCGCAAAATAACGCAGTATATTCAGAGCATTATCAACATCGGTTAAATTTATCTTGCCCGGATGCTTCCCGCTCTGCAATAACTCAATGTCGCTCGCAAGATACATCCCCGGATGAATGGTCTCAACCTCCCCTAGCATCAGGTTCCCGTTCATAAGTTTATAAAGCGCCGCAGGCTGTCCCGGATTCTCTCCATACCGCAATCCCTTTTTCCCTTCCCCCGGAATCTCCCATAAAGCCTTTTCATAAAAAAGCGTTTTCCGCTCCCCGTTTTCCTCTATAAAGCTGATCTCCATCTTGGGCGGAAACGGGTCCTCAACTATGGTTCTGTACATCTTCTTCAAATCCTCTACCATCTTTTCCTCCTTCCCTGGCGCAGGCATTTCCTGCCTGTGTCCAGATTAAACTATTTCTTTATACGCGCTTCTTACCTTATCAGCGCCTGTGTTTGCAAAATACTCCGCAATTGCCCTGTCATAACTCGCAGTATGCTCAAAAGCCTTTCCAGCCATTTTATACCTGAACTCCAGGCTGAGCTTACCTTTATTTTTCTTAAGCTCCGCAAGCAATGCCTCATAATCAGCAGGGTCAACAACCGGACAAACCCTTATAAAGTTTTTCGCGCTTGCCCTTATCATACAGGGTCCACCAATATCTATATTTGCCCTTGCTTCTTCTGCTGTTGCTCCTGGCTTCGCAATTGTTTCCCGAAAAGGATAAAGATTAACTATAACCAGATCAAAAGCAACTCCTTTGTATTTTTTTATGTCCTCTTGGTGCGCAGGATTATAAGTCTCGCTCAAAAGACCGAGATAAATTTTCCAGTCAAGTGTCTTGACAAGCCCGCCCTGCATCTCAGGCTGTCCCGTGTAATCAGAGACCTGAACCAGATGCTCCTTGGCTTTTTCTCCCATAATTTTTTGCAACGAAGAAAAAGTCCCGCCAGTGGAATAAATCGTCACCTCAGGACATAAATCAAGCAAAGCTGGAACCAGCTTCTCCAGNCCTGTCTTGTTGCTCACACTCGCAATAACATTCCTGACCCCTACCATTCCATCAATCTTGCTTACAATGTTCACCGCCATCTTCTCTCTCCTTTCTTCTCAAAAAAACTTAAATTTCATCGCGCAACGCATATGCTTGCGCACGATTAAATCCTCTCAGAATAACTCTGCTCCAGAGCCTTTACCAGATGCGTCAAAACCTCGTTCACTCGCGCCTTTATTCCAATCCTCTCCGCCTCCCTGACAATCGCTCCATTTATAGCGTCTATCTCTGTCCTCCTCTTCGCCCTTATATCCTGAAGCATTGAAGAGATATTCTCGCTGGTTTTCCTCGCAACCTCCTCAACCCTCTCAAGCGCATTCGCATAGTTAAGCTCAATCCCTTTTGCCTTTGCAACCGCCTCAGCTTCTTTCACTGCCTCTGCCAAAAGCATCCGAGAACTCTCATAATTCAAAAGCCTTCCGTTCCGAACACCTAAAAGCGCAGTCAGAGCATTGATCCCGACATTGACTAAAACCTTGCTCCAGACCGCGCTTTCCAGCTTCTCAGTGGTCTTTACTTCCAGACCAGCTTTTCGGAAAAGCTCCGCAAGCTTTTCAGCCTTTTCTGTGCCGCTATCCAGCTGACCAAGCACTGTCTCTCCAGACCCGGCAAACCTCACAAAACCAGTCTCTATTACATTCGCTCCCATTGATGTAGTTCCGCCAAGAACCTGCTCTTTTTGAACCAGCGCCATAATTGCCTCCAGATTTCCAAGACCATTCTGCAAGGTTAAAACCAGAGTGTCTTTGCCAACTATTGAGTTGGCTCTTTTCAATGCCTCGCTTGTTGAATACGCCTTTACACAGATAAGAACAAGATTAACAATACCTATCTCAGAAGGATGAGCCGTAGCCTTGACCTTGACTATCTTGACCTGGTTTTTCATTTCCACACGAATACCCTTTTCATTGATCAGCTTTGCGCGCTCATCAAGATAGTCAATCAAGAAAAGCTCGGAACAAACGGGCTTCAGATAATAACTGAATAACATCCCCATTGCCCCGGGACCAATTATGGCTATCCTCTCCATTTCCAAATTCTCTTTTAAACTAAACTCTCTGAATTGACAAATCCCGGGATGAAGGTTGATTTTTTAGACACAAATACTATCACATAAATAAGCTATTTTCAAAAGACAACAGGAAATTTAGCGAATAGGGAGTTGAGAATTCCTTATTCCGAATTCGGAACTTAAACAAAACAACTCCACTAATCGCGGACTTACTGATGGGAGAAAGAATAAAATTCCCTCCTCCTTGAAAGGCTTTGCAATAATTCAAGCAGGGAGGTATTTTAAGAAATAATTTTTTGTGAGTCAAAATCAAAAATTTGTGATAAAATGGAGTTAGAGAAGCAGTATGAGGCATATCGGTATGGAATCAGAGGTAGAGGAATTGTCCATTATTCAGGGCTTTGAGTAATAGTTTGCGCGCAGGCAAGACTGTCTGCGCCGAGAATAAGGAGGAAAATATGGTGAAGAAAATTATTAGCGTTTTATTGGTGGTCATTTGTATTCTGTGGACCAGCTGTCTGGGCAAGTTTTATCAGTATAAAAAGAATCCGCGTTTGCCTCAGCGTGAGGGTGTTTTGAAAATTCCGCAACTTCAGGGCAGGGTTGAGGTCTACTTTGACCAGTATGGAGTTCCGCAGATTTTTGCTGAGAATGAGCACGATTTGTTTTTTGCAATTGGATGGCTTCAGGCTCAGGACCGGCTGTTTGAGATGGTTTTGTTAAGAGCAATGGCAGAGGGAAGGCTTACAGAATTGCTTGGAGACCTTCCAATCTCTTTAAGCCTCGCTGGAACCAGCTTTAAGCCGATTGAATATGATATTCATCAGCGGGTCTGGGGGCTAAAGTATCTGGGAGAGGTTGGAGAGGCGCTTGGAAAAAAGTATTCGCCTGAGGTCATTGCCCAGGTGCAGGCGTATGTAGATGGCGTAAATGCCTACATCAAAGCCAATAAAAATTCCCTTCCGGTTGAGCTTCAGGTATTGAATTACGCGCCTGAAGAATTTCGGGTTGCAGATATGCTGAGCTTCGGGCTGTTTATTGGAACCATGCTTGCCGCGAATTATTACGAGGAGCTGTTTCGTTATGTGGTTTTAAATCAATATGGATGGGATATGGTCTGGAAGCTGGCGCCTATACAGAAGGAGCTTGGTCCAACTATTGTCCCAAAAGACCTTCTCAAGAATAGACTAAATGAGCCAGCGAAAAATCTTCTGGAAGGCACGCCCCAGCCAGAAGATTACAAGGAAGTCAATGCCCAGGTTGCGCTTGCGCTTCTTGACCTGGAAAAGCAAATCCGGGACGCGGCAGGATTCACCGTGCCGATTGCGTCAAATAACTGGGCGGTCTCTGGCAAGCTCACAAAAGACGGCTCTCCAATCCTCTGCAATGACCCGCATCTTTCTCATATGGAGCCGAGTTTGTTTTATCTGATGAGGGTTAAAGGCGCTGGNTTTGATGCGTTTGGAGCGGCTTTTCCAGGAACGCCTTATATTGTGCTGGGACATACAAGAACCCTTGCCTGGGCCGCAACCACTACTCGCGCAGATGTGCAGGATGTTTATATTGAAAAGCTCAATCCGCAAAATCCGAATCAGTATCTGTATAAAGGCGAGTGGAGGGATTTTGTTGAGCGGGAGGAAGAGATAAAAATCCGGATGGGATTCAGCGACAAGTATAAAATCAAGAAGATCAAAGTCAGGCAGAGCATACACGGACCTATTTTGAATGAGACACTTGGGGAGATTGGAAAAAACGCTCCGCCTTT
>JGI24721J44947_10010249_pt1 | contig 11897 bp, 5 predicted proteins | sample YelNatPaOPGAMG01_FD_44947 | JGI IMG/M metagenome (IMG submission 44947)
CAAACGAAGTCTTATCGAGTGAGGCGAGCACCCGTTTTTCCTGGAGTAAGCGTCCGCGTTACATGACGAAACCGACAGTATGTTGTTCAACGCATGAGGGTCCCCCGTAGACGCGTGCTGCTTCATTCGTTCATCCGTGTTACTTGACCACCGTTCGGCTCGAGGGTACGGGAACTTCATATCACGAGGATTGTGCAGAAGTTTTTATTAGAAAACGTGTGCGTTGGAATCAAATTGACATCGTGACAGTCTTTTGTATATAGTTTGATGAATACTGANTTTGGGGTGCACGAGGTTCACGATGAGGACTAGAAGAGCGGCGATTCATCCAGCCGCTGGCCCCCAAGGAATCGCTTGGATTCGTAAGGCGGCNTTTGCGNAAGCTAGCGGTGACAGCATATANATNGTCTTCCCGGGCAATGCTCTCGTCCACGANCAAGACTCGTTGTCGAATACCTGCAAGAAAAATAAACAAAAACAAAAAGAGAGTGCTTCTGCAAGTGTTCCAGAAGTAACTGCTTCGAGTTATACGAGCTTGGCTGAGCCCTGAGCAGGGCCAACAGCAGCGCTGTCGTGCGCTAGCGGCGGCACNTTTCGGCGNAGAAGTGCCGGCAGCCGTCGAGCCTGCGCTGCTGGCNGCTAAAGGAGAGTGTTNTGGAGCGGACAGGTTGCCAAAGGGTNCGTGCGAGCCGCGACGCACCTGCCTTCGCACACTCCTTCNCCCGGGTGTTCCAGGTGCGGACGAAAAAAAGTCAGATCGGTAGTTTTGCAGCTTCGGAGGTATGCATGTTGAGTGTGGGTGGCAACAAGAAAGCCCTGTCCGCGATTCGAACGAGATCCCTCGGAGGGTTCGGCTGTTCCGAGTCGGGACCTTCTGTTTACAAGACAGATGCTCTAACCGCTGAGCTAACAGGGCGGTAGTGAGATCGTTCGCAATTCCGCATATAAAGACCAAAATCCCTGTCGATGACCAGATTTCAACTCAAATGCGTTCCGCATCTCGGTGCGTGTCATTGAACGCTTTTCCGTAGTGTATAGCAGGAGCTGGAAATCACGATACAATATACCCCATATTTCGTGGACGAACGGCCTTTAGGATGTATTCTTTACCGAGGAGTGCAAGGAGGATAGCATGCGTCCTTCAGGTCAGTNATTGCCCAGTACTCAGATGGTGAAGAACCCTGAAAGAAAGCAGGATACGCGCTCCGCGCCAAAAACCGATATGCTCACAGCGTGCTTGTGGTAAATAGTAGGAAACGAGTCGTTGATCACTGTGTAAGGTAAGCAAAGGCGGCGATAGCGGCCGCCACGTGCGTCTGTGTCGCTCAACAGCTTATTCGTGTGGTCCTGAAAGCACTGGTATACAGGCGCAAAAACGTTGTAGTTTACGAACGGTCATCTTCCATCGAAATCGCACCCACAACGTTCCGAGAACGTTGCGATGAGTATGGAGCGCAGGGGCGTCGATNTGTTTTTTTCAGTCGNTGAGGCCTTCTTCGGATGAANCGGTCGGGGTGTATATGGGTATTCGCGGGGTAGGCAGCCCGTTCTACGAAAGATCGAACCCGAGGTGAACGACGACATCATCATCATTATCTGCTCCAGCTGCAGTGGGTTCATTTGACGGCCTCAGTTTCGCTCGTCGAGAAGGCTGATACCACAGCATCGATCACTTTGTCGAATCATTAAAGACTTTTCCCTGGAGTCTCGCGACGTTCCTCAATTGGTAAACGTGGTATTTCATCATTCCCGTTGCGTTCGAGCTTTTGCCGATTCTATCGCAGTAGAGCTGTTTATCATTCCTGCATGTTTTACTTGGTTCAAGCCCATTAAAGGAATGTTTTCTATTGTGGAACTTGATGCTCGCTTCACCGGGCGAATTTGTCTGTTTGATAGAACGTTTACACTGTACTTGGGATCTAGATTGCGCGATGGATATACGCTTTCGGGAAAGCGTCCATAACGCTCCACCTACCTCCAAGTTCCATTACTCATACCTCTTCTTGGATACACTGGTCACTTCGCACGTTCTTTCGCACTCCGAGTGCCCGCCCTGATCGTCCGCGATAGCGCTTATACCGCTGGTGCGGGTACAGCACAGAGTCAGAACGGCTTTGCCATACCACTGAGGATATCGGACCGAGGAATGCTTCACCTGACACGGAGTCGGGGCTCATAATCAATCTAGGAACGAGCAAGTTGTGCTGATAGCCTTACTGCTCGCAACAGCGCGATGCGATGTTACAGGAGCCCACTGTAACCAGGATGACCTCAGGACGCATTATACGCGCTCCGGGTCTAAGGATAAACTGCGTTTCGGACGAGTTTCTGCTCAGATCTCGCCACAGCACCCGCCAATCTGGAGAGCATAAAGCACGAACCTTGCAGACTCGTCCACATCGCGGGACCTTACGCCTAGAAGGTGAACTTTCGACCGTTCGGAAAGCTTTCCCCCTTCAATGCTTACCGTTCGAGGGGGAAAGAAATTGTTATCTCGTTGCTAGTTCGCGGCTCGTTTCTGTACTCTTTTTTCTGCGTTACGCTCGATCACAAAGATCGCGATGCGTACGAATTCGCGCGTGAGTGTCGAGCCTCCACGCACATGGCGGGTCAGCGTTTCAGTTTGCAGCTTCTTGTTCATAGTGCACATATCGGTGTGGAGGTTGGAGCAAAGTGTTTCTTGTTTTCGCTGGATGGCGAAAACACAAGCGCGGCAAGGGCAGCGGAACGCGGGGACCGACACAGCGCAGGGTCTTGGTCAAACTGTCGCTCCAGCGGCGGAGCCCGAACCGAACGATGCTCGAGAAGCACCAGCTCCGCAGCTGGAGACTTCTTTATATGATAACGACTGGACCCATCGAACACATGCACTCGATGTGTTACGGTGGCTTGGATTTGGTGACTCNGTTGAGGCGCGCAGGCTCCGACGGTCGTTNGTNGCGCGGAAGCGTTCGCACTCGCCGGGTCAGCAGCGAGCCGGCGCACCGCCTTCGGGCCAGAATCGTTTTGACGGTCACCGTCGGAGTGCCGAGGACTCTACCTTTGCAGATCTTGAGAACGCTCGCGACGCTGGCGCCGAAAGTTCGCCGCACTGTGTGCGATGTGGCACGGAGTATCACGGTGAGGTGATCGTGCGCGACGTTACATTCTGCGTGCCGAAGCGAGGCACGGGCTTNCTTCATCTTGGCTCCTGTGGCGCTGAGGTGGCGCCTTTGCTCGAGCACGTNTACGCGTACTTTCCACCGGGCAAGCTGTCCGGCATNATGGGCCCTTCGGGTTCAGGGAAAACTACGCTCCTAAATCAGATCGGGGGACGCATCCGTACCCTGGGAGCGACCGTCGCCGGGGAGATTCTCATTGACGCACATCAAAGGCCGAAAAAGGCAAAACGCTTCGTGGGCTACTGTGAACAGGACGACGTCCTGCCCGGTGACTTAACCGTCCGAGAGGCACTCTGGTACGCTGCCCAGTTGAAACTACCGGAGCACTTATCGGACGAGGAGCGTTGGCGACGCGTAGAAGAGGTAATTGAAATTCTGAGTCTCGAGAAAATAGCGGATCAGCGCATCGGCGCTGATAACGATCGACAAATCAGTGGCGGTCAGGCGAAGCGGGTCAGCATCGCACTGGAAGTCATTGGCGATCCCCCAATATTCCTTGCTGACGAGCCAACGAGTGGGCAGGATACGCGCACCGCTTACTCTGTATGCCAAGCTTTACAGAATGTGGCACACATCGGAGGCCAAACGGTCATTGCGACGATTCACCAGCCCTCGGTGGATGCCTGGGCCCTCTTTGATAATTTGGTGATCCTGGCGGCAGGTCGGGTGCTGTACAGTGGACGCGCGCAGCGTTTCCGCGACTACCTTATGCGAATAGAATTCCCGATTCCGGACAACCTCCATATAGCTCTACCTGACTACTTTATTGCCGTTGGTGTCAAGGCCGAAAAGAAGGAGCATCGCCTGAAAGGCAAAGGAGCAAGGAACTTTGATGACGAACAGGAGGACGAGGATCAGGACTTCGAAGGTGATGGTAACGACAACACCGTACAAGGCAATTTTGCTGAAATGAACATAACGGCCCACAAAAGATCCACTCGCGGTCAGCGTCGTGCGAAAACCTGGATATCGGGGCTCACGCTTCCCTTTGCTGCACAGGAGTCAAGTCTGCGGTCCAGACGAATGACACGTGAGCGCAGTTGTACAGCATCAAACATGGACAACATTGCCGAGGTAGCTCGCCGCACCTTCGAGCAGCGTCAATTGTCCCATTATTCCGCAGTGAACGCTAGTCTGCCAGAGGAACACGAGCGAGCCATCAGGCAACGCACTGATGGCGACGACGCCCTCGTCGAGTCGATACTCGAGCGGCAGCGCTCTCAGTCACCAATGATGACATTTCGCCGCACCCCACAGGAATGGCGTGAGATCTGGGAGCAGACTACCGAATACAAACGCCTTCGCTATGTTGCTGAGAGCCGCGCGAAATGCCTCGGGGAGTGCGGACTGCCGTACGCGTTCGGTGAACCGACGTACATCACGAGCTGGTGGCGACAATTCCGGACGCTAACGGTACGCGCGTTTCAAGGCGAGGCGACGTCGCCACGTTTTCTCGCTTATCGCCTCATCCTGGTGATCCTCGTGAATCCCGCAGGTCTGGCTACGATTTTTTGGCCTGCTCTGCGGCATCATTCGTCGTTGGCTCAGAATACTGCAGCAGCATCCTTTGTCGTGGCTGTCGCCAGTTGCATGGCGATTATGCGCACCTCCGTCGCGTTTTTGGAAGGGCGTGCGCTCATGTATCGTGAACGCTCTAGCGGTGCGTATCGCTCCTCCGCGCATTACCTGTCGACAATCGCCATGGAGGCACCGTTCAACGTATTAACCGCGATTGTTTTCTCCATTCTGGACTACTGGGCATTTGGTTACCGCAAGAACGTCGGAGCGTTCTTTTTCTTCCTTTTCATCGTATACTTGAGCAATGCTTGTGCAGTGGGTATTGGACAGGGCCTAGCAGCGATTGCCCCGGACATAACGTTCGCATCGTCCTTTGCACCGGTTGTCTACATGACGTTTGCGGTTCTCGCGGGCTATCTGCTGCCACAGAGCCTCATCCCAATTTACTGGAAAGTTCTTCTGTACTACGCGAATCCGATCAGCTGGGCGTTTCGAGCGATCCTTCTGAATGAGTGGCAGCCGTACCTGGACGGAGCAACGCCGCCACCCTACTTAGACTATCGTTCGGAACTGCGAACGCTTGGTTTGGAAAATCAGAGCAGATGGACAAGTGTCTACGTGTTGGTGGGCATTTATGCCGGCGCACGGCTCGTGACCTACGTCTTTCAGCGTTTCCTGAAATACGCCCATAACTAGAGATAATACGGGGTATGCAAGGGCGCGCCAGCGCGGCCCCTGCGGGCGCGTAACGCCGACGACTGCAACGAACAGTGTACCAGGTGCTGCAGTGGCGACTGAGCTGAGCATTTCGAAAGAGACGCCAAACAAGTTTGACCGATGCTGCAGTTTCACACAGAGCAGTTATTTGGTTTCAAAGGAAACGAACAAGACCCGAGGCTGCAGGCAAAGTGAACGTGACTGCAGGCGGTTGCCGTAACTCGTGGAAACAAGCCGCTTCAGCACGGTTCGGAGACGCGTATCATTTCGTCCTTTGGGGATTGCGGTAAAAGACGCGTCCTAGTCTTGTAGGCATAGCATATGCGTACAGTTCGAACACAAATGTAAATGCATCCCTACTGACTCTGTGGGAAAGGCACCGACTGATTCATGCAAGCTCTCCCCTGAGGAACGTTCAGGTTCGAAGCGGTGCTCGTAGGGATCCGGACTCGAACACCGACGAATGCAGTCGGGCGTCAAGCGTTTGTGTCGGATCCCGCCCTCCGAAAGATTCTGTATAACGTTTGATCCGGTTTGGAGCCTGCTCTGTTTTTCGCAACCATGACGTACCGGTGGATGTCAGACGCAAGATCGTAATCGAAGAGCATCTAGGTTGCACGTGCGCAAGGCGGCAAGGGATCGTCGGCGTCCTCTTCACACACATGACAGGTTCAGGTCGAATGGGTCTACGATCCTAACTCGCGGGTAGACTCGAAAATGCTGCTCTCTGTCTGTCTCGATCAACACCAGCCTTTACGAGATTTTGCTGTGACTGTTTCTTGATCTCGCTCTCGAACCTTTGGCTTTCATTACGCATGGCTCTTATGACATGCCGGGTCCGCTGTTAGTAGTTAAAAGATGTTGACTGCAGCAACAGTTTAGATTTCGGTGCTTCTGGTTGTTGTCGAAGCATTTGATTCACAGGCGCAAGTCGCGATCTCAGCATCGCTTGCCATGTTCATCTTCTTTGTATACAGACGTGGTACGCACTTCGTAGCGATAAAACTTGGGTATCTTCAGGTATTCCTTTTTCGCTGGCACATCACATGCTCCGAAGGCTGCACTGCAACGCTTGAACGTTTGCTTCACCTCTTGGTACATGTCCGTGACGGGTACAGGGCAATGCCCTCGATATTATCATTAGAGTCCGCGCCCGGTGCCGCACCCAGTGATTACGGGCCTGTTCCTGGCGATACCGTCGGCGAGTGCTCTGGGCGCTACACTTGCAGGTACACGCTGTCCCATTCGACAGACGATTCGTGAGACGCGATATTGCCCATGATAAAACAAGCACCGGAGAGGAAGTCCAGGATGCGGCTCAAGTCGAGAAATTTCGATCCATATACGCCTCCTTTCTGCAAAGTCGTGATGCATTCTCCACTGCAAGCGAGCGCTGTGATATCTAGGTCCGAGTCCGAGAACTTGCCACGTACAAAGAGAAGAGAGAGACGAATATCCAGGAGCGCGTTCTATGACAGGTGCCATGCTGCTTCGGAATGGTGTCTTGTCGATAGTGACGCAGACCTGAAGACATGACTTTCGAACGGAATCGATTATTTGATGTGACACGCTCAGCGAACTTTCAGCATGAGCTTGTGACGGATTCGTCGAGGGACGACATCGATCTTTCTCGTCGTCAGTNCAATGTTGTGCATAATCGCCTCTGCGGATTGCCTTTAACACAGAAGGATTGAAACTTCAAGAATGTTTGATTTAAGCACTCTGCGTCTGAGTAACAGGGAAGAGTGGAGGCTTGTACGCACAGATTGGAGAAAAATCGTTCCAGGTACGAGCCTTGTTCACGGGCATCGCGATTGATCCTGATTCCGGTGACGTAACCAGTTCCAGTGTGAAAGCGTCAAATGAGGTACTCCGAAAGCACTACCGAGCATCCTAAATCTATNAANAAGTCTGCAAGTCCTTGGTACGAGACTGCGAACGTCGAGACAGTCCATCTAAACTAATTTCGGAGAGAATTCCAAGTTAGGAACAGAGCNATTCGTTGTGTGTTCTACATAGGTCTGATGCGCTCTCTACAGTACCTGGGTGGCCCGCTTACAAAGCAGGTGCTACTTCACCAGAGACACGTTAGCCTAGATGTTGACTTTGTGAGGACGCGGAGCTGTAATGCAACTCGGCCGGTCATGCAAGCGGGGCCTGGGAATCCACCCATTTTATCGGTAGAATGACCTCAGCATGTGCCGAGACTTTCCATCACAACTTCTGTCTGTCGCACGTTCCCGAATGCCTGTATTCATTCATTCATCCATTTTCACGGTATAACGCCCTCATCTTGGGCTAAATGTTTCCAAAGCAAACTGCGTCAGCTGCGCACTCCAGAGAGTCTGTATCCGCGTTGCATGTTGCGTTCGTGTGGAGCCGTTCGCGCCAGGCACCCCTCTCAAGTTATTGTCATTGTTGTTATTGTTGCCACCTGACTCTGGAGACTTCGTTTGAGTGCAGCCCTCGGTTTTCCGGGATGGGGCACTTCACCATCGCGGCTGTTGCGATCGGTGCTGCTGCTTCGCGCTAGTCACTGCCTCCGCAACAAGAGCATAGACGGTGTGCCAAGATGGGTCGGAACGAAGAGCCAAGAATACCGCGCTGCGCTTATGACCACCACCGTTACGCCCAAGGCAACCATGCTCGAAAGCAGCAAGAGACTCGCGCTGCTGACGCACGGTCGCTGCAGCAGCAACGACCTGGCTTTGCCGCTACCGCCACCAACACTGTAAACGGATGCCGAGGCCCAAGTGCTCTCGGCAGCAGCACTTATTGCTAGACTCCTGAGCGTGGAAACTTTGGAATGTGCCGCATCGGGCACCTTCGATACCCAAAATCCGTTTCCATGTTGGCGCTCTGGAACTCCTTTCCTATTCGCGCCTGTATCGACTGAAGCAGCGGCGGCGGCGGCGACAGCGGCTGGATCCATTCGTACGGTGGAGCGCATTCTCCGATACCGAAAGAGCGTCGCAAACAAGTGGATGCGGGCCACCTGGAATATCTCATCACCGCTGCGCAAGTCCAGCATGGCCGCACAGAAGCGGTTACAGCGCTCGTCGCGATAGCGACTTGTCGGTAAGCCGTCGGCCTTGATGAAGACGGCAGCCCCGCCGCCCNCTGCCTGGTTACTACCACGTACAACGAAAACACCATCATCGAAGACGGCGTTCCTGCTGCAACCGAATTCGTCTCGATACCTGGAGAGGATAAAACGTGCAATATCCACGTGGAAGGTCGAACGCGGAATCCGTCCCAAATAGTCGGGGAAGGCGTCCAAGAAGTAGTCGCAGACAGCCCCGATTCCGGCAGGCGACGCGCCAATATTCGTAACGGTGAAAGTGCATCTCCGCTGGTTCAGAAGTGGCAGCATCAAACACTTGCTGAAGACTGGTGACTGTATCCGGCGCCCGCGGTGCTTCATAGAGATCATGGTGAGCCCGAGATGGATGACAAAGGGGTACGCTCCGTGTGCGCCTCTTTCGGAGCCCAGGCCAGACGTGTCCAGATACACCATTGCGGTGAAGGCGCACGGTTCACCGTCAGGAGCGAATGCAACCGTCACAATACGATTAGCGAGTGCTGCACGCGGTCTAGGCCCAAATACACCGTAACTCGGNAGTGCGTCCATGGAATTGCGTCCAACGTGCTCGATCAGGCGAACGAGCGCGCTGAGCTCACGGTTGGTCATCCATCGCCCCGGCTGGTCGTATGTGCAGGTTCGATACCCAGCTTGCAACGTTGAGTGCCAGGCTAACACCAGCGGGTCACGCAAGTACCCTAACCTTGTCCGAAATTGACGTGCGTTATCTGCGAGGACGACATCAGTGCCAAATATTTTCAGCAAGAACTGCGCAAGAACTAAAGCCGTTTTTCTCCATTCGCGCACAAGAGCAGTATGCTTCAAATCGAGAAATAGTACGGCGAGAATCGGAGATGAAGCGATCGCAAGTGTGCCTCCNAGCAGGAGCCGAAGACNCCACCAGAGGAGCCAAAGCGCAGCGCGTCTTCCCTGGCAGGCCTCAACGCGCTCTGAAGATAACGATAGCATGAAACGTTCTTTGCTATCCAAGGTCTTGTTCTAGTGCATGCAGGTCAATACCAAACCGTGCACGAATTTTGTCGAGCGCGTAATACCTGATACAGCATAGGCACGAAACACGATACATGTAGAATCTTACGTTTTTTGGAAGCGATGTAGGATGTCCACGCGCGAACTCCGTTGCCGGCGGGAATCTGGAGAATCTCCCGCATCCGCCTTGAGGCGTGCGCTGGCGTAAACGCGCCGCTCCGAATTCTTCCTGATCGATAGCTCGTTGACAAGAGCCGGAGATCCCCAATTATGACCATGATTTCATCGATTGGAGAAGCATCCATCGTTTGGGGACCTAGCTCCAAGCGCTGTTCCATGTGCTCAGCAAAATGGAAAACGTGTCGCGATCATACGGTAAATGAATACCGATGTGGAGGCGGATTCTAGTCGTTTTCGACCGGCCCATTGCTATCGACTTCAGCTTATCTTTGCATTCATCGAGTCTGAGAGGTTGCCCCACAAAGTTCGCTCGTGTTTGTTCCTCGGGTCTCGTCTTGAACACCGTACATCTCCTGGTATTGATGGTAGGGTTAAAGTCTTGGTTTACGAACTGCATGCATTCAATGACGCTTATTGATCGCACCGGTGCAAAGAGTCCTCGAACCGGTATCCTCTGTGCCACGACACTCTCGTTATTGTCCCGTCGGCAAAGCACCTCTTCTCGCGTATCTCCCCTCATGTTGTTCTCCTGCGCCGCTTGCGCTTCTCTGTTCGCTGGTCAGCGAGAGGAGGATTTTTCGTTTTTTCTTCGACAGCCCGACAAGGCTGCCTTCCAGGATCCCCGACCGACGAACCCAATCCTTTCCCCAGGATTTTTGTTTTTTCAAATGAACACCCTACTAACGCATCAGCTATAACCACGAAAAAGCATTCGATGGCTTGCATTTAGGGGCGGAACACAGCTGAGGTGAAAGACAAAACACGGCAGATGGTGCCACTGCCAGACGTACGCGAGAGGCGTCACGGTTTCACTGGACGCCACGGATCACAGCTTCGTATGATCTTTCAACTCATTTTTGTTTCACCCGAGCTGTGGTGAATAGCAGGAGATAAAAATCACGATGCCATTTACCCTGTAGATCGTAGGCGATTTGGCTATAGGATAGCTTCTTTAATGAACAGTGGAAGGAGGACTGCTTTCCTCCTTCAGGTCAGTCATACGACGGTTCGCAGATAGCTGAGGAGCACTGAAAGAAAGAAACAAATAGATGCGCTCCGCGCCAAAAAAAACCGGTACTTTCAAGGCGTGCTTGCGGTCAAAGGAAGAAAACGATCCGCTGATCGCCTTAGTGAAAGCAAAAGCGACGGTAATAGCCACCACGGGCGTCTGTATTACTCAGCAACTTATTTGTGTGATCCTGAAACCACTGGAATATGGTAGGAATAGAGTCCAATCTCATTCACGGCCATCTTCCATCGAAATCGCAAATATCGCATTGCTGGAACGTCGCGACCGGTATGAAGCAAAGTGAAGTGGGTTTGTTTTCTCACTCGATGAACCTTTATTCTGGCGATACGCTCGGAGCGTATGTGGGTACTCGCGGAGCAGGGAGCCCATTGTATGTGCGGTCGAATTCGAAGAAAACGAGGGCATCGTCTGTTCTAGCGGCGATGGATTCATTCGGAAGTCTCAGTTTCGCTCGTGGAAAAGGTGCATACCACAGCAGAGACCACGTTGTCGAATCGTTGAACAATTTTCCCATGACGTCTACTTACTTTCTTCTATTATACAACGTCGCATTTCAGCATTCCGCTTGCGTCCGAGCTTTGTCGATGCTATCAGAATAAAGTTACTTCTCATTCCTCCATACTATCCGTGGTTCAAGCTCATTGAAGGAGAGTTTTCTATCGTAAAATNTGTTGATCGCTCCACTGGGCGAACCGCTGAGGGTGTCACCTTACAGTGAAACCGGTGCATTTTTTCGTCTTTCTTATGCAAATCCTAGTCCCTCCGTGTAGGTCCTCACACAACGGCATAAACAACTGCTTTCATTTTAAAAAATAAGGAATGAGCATGAATGCACAATTCAGGAGATCGGAATGCAGAAAAGCCAGCGGAGCGCTGACAGAGCAGCAAATGATACTGAGAGCGCGAGTTCGAGGACTCCTTGCACTAATGAGTTCAGAAAACGCCTAGAAATGGAGGGAGGTAGCGAACCGAGACTTTAACACCGCCACTAATATCAGGACATGTGCGATGCTGACGACGATACCCGAGATGCTGAGGCGATCTAGTTTTGTGAGACAGCCTCTCAGGGTTAGAGCGTACGAGGAGAAGCGAAAACCGATAGCAAGCGGCTGGTCAAGAAACGTCGGGAGGCACCTGCGAGTGGGTAGATATACTTACCCTCTATTATTGTGAAGCGTTTTTTTGTTTCACTGACGATCTCTGCACATCATTCACCCAT
>JGI24721J44947_10010258_pt1 | contig 11884 bp, 12 predicted proteins | sample YelNatPaOPGAMG01_FD_44947 | JGI IMG/M metagenome (IMG submission 44947)
GAGATGGAACGGATAGTTATAAAATGACTATCCGACAACGGAAGCAGTGGGACACCAAGCCCAGCAGCTGGCTTCTTAGCTTTGAATCATATTTTGCAAGAGGGATGCCTTTGTGAAGCGCTAAAGAGAGCACTCTTGTCGTTAAATCGGGAGAGGGATAGCTTTTCCTCCACAACAGTGGAGATAGCCCATTTTACATCCTCCATTCCCTTTCTGATAACAACACACTTTCTGCATGTTATGTACTCGAGCAGCTTATCCCTTGCATCGATCACGCTCACGGAAAGCCCTTTGAAGAACCATATAAACTCATAAAGCACAATTAGGGGAATTAGCCAGCGATCCAGTTCATCCAGCAACTTGGCAGCTTCTTTGTGATGAAGGGAGTCCTCGAATGTATCATAGATGAGGATGTTAGTGTCGATCACTGCCTCCGGCAAGAGACTCACCCAATCCTCTTGCTATCAACATATCTATCTCCTCTTGACTCAGCATCTTCCTGGATTTCAACATTTTCCTCTTCTCTCTCACTTTTTCCATAACTATCCTGCCTTTTTCATCCACATACACGAGCAGATAATCGCCAATTTTTATGCCGGTGATCTCGCGGACTTCCTTGGGCAAGGTCACCTGAAAGCCTCTCGTGACCTTTACTTGATCCATAGTATAATTTTATTCTCTACTTCTTTAATTTTTTTCCTCTATTTTTCTGTCCAAATCTCATGCTTTAAGAAATTCATCAATTTTTTATAAAAAGTATTAATTCATAAGTAAATGTCCATTAATCAAAATGTTTGGAGATTAGTAGCTCCACGCTATGCACAGGTCAGATATATCTATGTAAGCTCTGATAACTCTCTCCAGGATTCCGGCCATCTTTCCACCTGCCTCCTTTACCTCTTCTAACAGCTCCAGTCCAGCTGTCTTTGACTCATATGCTATCTCCTCAGATCCTGTCTCTATAGCTTTTGATACTCTGTTCTTTAAATCTCTCAGCTTATTCATCATGATAATATCCGAGCTCACATCCATGTAAGCCAGCTCAACAGCAATATCTCCTATTCCCTCCTCAAGCATTGCACAAACCCTCAAGTCCATCAGCTCCACCGGATTTACCCCAAGTCTGGCCATCACTCCTGCATCTATGAGAGCAAGCCTTGCCATTCTCACAACTGTGAAGTATATCCTGTCCAGAACATCATCCCTCTCGCTCACCAGATCTCTTAGGTTTTCATCCCCCGTGCTTGCAGCCTTCATGGCATCTTCCAGCATCCTGTATGCCATTTCATGCATCTTCAAGAGCATCTCCCTTGGCTTCATCGAGGCAGGGTCCATCGTGCACCTGAAGATCAGCAGATCGGAAGATTCATCCTCAAGCTCCATTCCGGGAAGCCTTGAGATGAACTTCATTATCCTCTTCCTCTGCTCTATGCTCAGGCCTTTTGGGAACCTGATCCTTATGGTATCAAATCCAAGCAGATATCTGGACAGTATTGTCTCCAAGGATCTCTCGTCAACGAATTCCAGTTCTGTCTCCCTCTCCTTCCTTTTCCTATCGGCAAATATGAGCAGGGATCCGTCAGCTCTCTCCTCCATGAGCAGATTATCCCCTTTCCTGACCCCATTTCTTACAACCCAAGACTTAGGCAGCGATACCGATAGGGAGCCGCCCCCGACTGCTTGAACCCTTCTTACTATCATTAATCTCTCACCAGGTATATATAGAAAAGGGGGTAATTAAATAAAGTTTTTATTCTTGCTTTAACAACGAAGGTCTATGAGAACAAGAGATGTAGCCCTTTCAGCAGTGAGCGGTGCTCTATACGCAATTGTAGGGGTATATACATACTTTGGCATAACCTTTTATGGAGTTAGGTTCTGGCCTGCTGTGGTCATTCCAGGGATATTTGCAGCTCTATATGGAGGCCTTGTTGGGGGAACAGGAGCTGCAATAGGGATATTCATATCGGATGTCATGACCCATGGGAATGCATTTCTCAGCATCGCGGTGGGAGTTCCAGCCAACTTCCTATGCTTTTATCTGATTGGATTCCTGTGCCAGAAATTGAGATTAAAGGAGATCATGTCGATGAAAAAGGGAAGGGCTGTGCTAACTTGGATAATGATTTCATCAGCAGGCCTAGCATTGGGCTCAATGATAATAGGAATAGGCCTCACCATATGGAGTCAGCAGTTCCCAATGCCCTTTCAGCACGAGGTTCATCCAATATCCATTGAAGCTGGGCTTTTGATAGCGCTCTGGACTTTTGTATCTGAGTTTCCCTTTCTCTGGCTCTTGGTGCCTCCTGTCTTAGAAGTGGTGAGGCGGGCTGCATGAATGTGATCGGCTTGGATATAGGAGGAACTACGACAAAAGCAGTTCTTCTTTCAGGAGATAAAGTGAAACACTCAGTGAGTGCAACTGGATCTGAACCCCTTGTCTCAGCTTCAGGTGCTCTTGGAAAATTGATAGAGGAGGCTAAAATTCCGCTATCGGAAATAAAACTAATTTCCTGCACTGGAGGAGGGGCTAGGCACATAGGCTGTTCCCTTCTCGGCCTTAAGACGGTGAAAGTTGATGAGATAGAATCGATAGGCCATGGAGGTCTCTTCCTGTCAGGGCTTGATGAGGCAGTTGTGGCAAGCATAGGCACGGGAACAGCAGTTGTCCACGCAAAAAAACATGGAAATGAAGTTATCTCAAGACATCTTGGTGGAACTGGAGTAGGAGGAGGGACTCTTGTCGGCTTGGGCAGACTTTTGCTCGGAAGAGGGAGCGTTGAGGGAATAGTGGAGCTCGCTGAAAGGGGCAGACACGAGGCAGTTGACCTCCTCATCAGGGATATAGTGGGAGGACCTGTCGGGAATCTTCCTGAAAGTGCAACTGCTTCAAACTTCGGAAAAGTGGGGGATGGAACAGAGTTGAGCGATATAGCCGCTGGACTGGTGAGGATGATAAGCGAGGTCGTTGGAACAGTTATCTGTCTTGCTGCTAGATCGGTTGGAATGGAGGACAGGATAGTTCTTGTGGGAACTGTTCCAACCATCAGAATTGTCGGAGACCAGATAAAGGAGACAATAGCTATGCTTGGTGGGCATGCTGTAGTTCCGGATAAGGCCTCATATGCAGCAGCAGTGGGGGCAGCGATGAGAGCAAGATAAAATAAGCAAACAAAATTTAACAATTAAAAAGAAAGAGGGGATTAGGAGCTCTCCGGTATGCTCTTCTTGATCCTCTCCCTGATGTCCTTAGGTATATAAGGTCTCTCTGGAAGGACTCCCTGAGGCCTGTAGATTAGCACAAAAGCAGTTATGGCTCCTACAAGAATCTGATACAGCCAGATTACATCAAAAGGCAGGATCCCTACAAACTCATGTTTGTAGTAGGTTATGAGCCTGTCGAGAGCTGTGAAGATCGTGGCACCTGCAAGAGCTCCTTTGTTATTACCTGTGCCACCAAGGAACAGCATTAGCCAGGGTATGAAGGTGAAGTTGAACCTTGTAAACTGCCCGGGCATCACGCTTCCGTTAAAGAATGCCCACAGCACACCAGCTATTCCGCAGAAAGCTGATCCTATTACAATAGCTATTGTCCTGTACTTGACCAAGCTCTTACCAAGTGCTGCAGCAGCCACCTCATTATCCCTTATTGCCTTCATCGTTCTGCCCATCGGAGTTCTTCCTATATATTCAGCATATNCATATATCATCAAAGCTATCACGAGCATTGTAGCTGCCATTACAGCAATAGTATTCTCTNCGGCCCACCCGAAAACCGATGGAACCTGCACTCCATACTCCCCGCCTATTAGCGGCCTGTAAGCTCTTGCAATAACATTCATTATCTCACCAAAGGCAAGCAATGTGATAGAAAGATAGTCTATCCTCAACCTCACTGCGGGAGCAACCTGAATTACTCCAAGGACTGCACCTACTATTGCACCAATTATAAGGTATATTATGAAAAGGCCTATTGANAAAAGCGGTTGCGAGCTCAATACTGGATTGATTANGGCTATTACTCCAGAGCTCTCATATATCGGATCTAAGCTTGTCTTTATTCCTAGAACAAACATAGCTATTCTAATTGAGAGGTTGCCTATTATGTAGGCAGCGCCTGCCATTGGAAAGACCAGTCCAAATTGTGGAATGCCAGCAAATCCTCTCTGAATGTTCAAGCTTATCGTCAGTATGATGTAGATGGAATAAACNGCTGCAAAACTTGTGGCAAACAGCATCACCTGCTCAAACAACGGATCCATTTCAAACACCCCTCCTTCTCATGATAAGAGAAACTATACCAGTCGGCAGGACTGCCAGTGTAATCACCATTATGCCCAGAGGTATTATCATCATATAGTTGATTATATCAGGACCAACAGTTGAGGCTAGGAAGGAGAGCAATAATATTTTGGCATATCCAAGCAGGAAGCTGCCGATAGGTGCTCCTATGAGGTAATCCAGTCCTCCTACTATGCTAGCACAGAACATTTCGGCTATATAGTAGGTTCCTGTGTAAGCATTACACATTTGGTAGAAGGGAAGTAATGCTCCAGCCAACCCAGCCGTGGCTCCTGCTATGAACCAAGAGAGGAGAAGCATTCTGGAGACATTTATTCCTAGCGTCTGTGCGAGGGATGGATTTTCCATACATGCTCTGAGGGCGATGCCCAAGTTAGTTCTGTACAAGAGGAGCTGAAGTGCTACCATGGTTATCAAGAATGCCACGAAAGAGACTAAAGTTACTCCCTGAAATCCGCCGATCCTGAAATCTATTGGTGCAAAGTAAATGTTCCTTGACAGTATTTTGAACTCGAATTGAAGCATATCAGCCAGTATATTCAGGAATCCATACATCAGTATATCAAAGGAGAGAGTGGCCATCATGAGAAGGAATATAGATGCTTTCCTTCTTCTCAGCGGTTCCAATACTGTGTAGAATAGTAGTACAGCTTCCAGACCTCCTAGGATGAAGCCCAGAGGCATGCCCAGATATGGATGAAAGCCGAANACCCAGACTATCGTTGAGGCATAAATTCCAGTAGTGACAAAGGAGGCATGAGCGAAGTTAGGTACTCTAGTGGTCCTGTAAAGAAGAGTAATTCCTATGGCAGTTAAGGAGAGTATCGAGGACCAAGCAAGTGCCGATGCAAAAGTACCAGTTAAACTAATTGCCATTCAATCNCCCATCCCCAAGTATAGCTTCATAATCTCTTTCTCGCCCATTAGCTCGGATGGCAATCCTTTAAAAACTATCTGGCCGCTAACCAGAACATATACTCTGTCAGCAACCTCTAGAGCTTTCTGGACATTTTGCTCAACTAATATAATGCTTATTTCCTTTTGATCCCTTATCTCGCTTATCTTCTTAGTTATAAGGTTCACATACAGGGGCATCAGGCCGGCTGTTGGCTCATCGAGCAGTAAAAGCTTCGGATTCCTCACAAGCCCTATACTCATAGCCAGCATCTGGCGTTCCCCTCCGCTTAAGGTTCCGGCTCTCTGCTTTCTCCTCTCCTTAAGAATTGGAAAGAGTTCATACACATAATCCAACATTTCTGGACTGGTATTCTTAGATAGTGCCATGGAGATCCTAAGATTTTCATCTACTGACAGTTCCGAGAATATGTTTATCATCTGAAGAACATACGCAATTCCCNTCCTCGCTATGTTGTGGGGAGGAAGTTTTGAGATCTCCTCTCCATCAAGCTTGATGCTCCCGGAGTAGATGTCTGCGATTCCAAAGATGCTGTTGAGCAAAGTAGTCTTTCCAGCTCCATTCGGGCCCAAAACTGCAACTATCTCCTTTTTTCCACATTCTACCGAGATATCATAGAGAACATGCAGCTTACCATATCCGGAATTAAGGTTCTCAACTCTCAGCATGTCAACCACCTACATAAACCATTCTAACCTGNTCATTCCTTGCTATTTCATCTGGCGTCCCGCTGGCAATTATTCTTCCCTGATGCATTGCATATACAAAATCAACATACTTAAGAGCTATGTCAAGTCTATGTTCTATTATTAGAAACGTCAGTTTCATCTCATCCCTTAACTTAACTATATGCGAGAATATATTGTGGGCAAGCTTTGGATTTACACCGGCAATTGGCTCATCCAAGATTACCATCTTGGCTTCAGCCATCAAAGCCCTGCCTATTTCAATGAGCTTTAGGGCTCCGGCATCCAAGGAAGCTGGTTCCTTATCCCAATATTTCTCGAGGCCAAGTATTCTCATTATCTGAATTGCCTTGTCCACGGAATCCGCCTCATAATCCTTCCAAGATGATCTGATTAAGTGTTTGGTAAACGACTCTCCAGGATTGTTTCTTGCCGCCAACAGAAGGTTCTCCAGAACTGAAAGCTGAAGGAAGGGAGAAGGTATCTGGAAAGTTCTAACTAAGCCCTTCTGGTACATCTTGTGCAGTGGCAGACCGGTTGTGTCCTCCCCTTGGAAGTAAACCTTCCCGCCATCCGGCTTGTAATAGCCGCTCACTGAATTGACAAACGTGGTCTTTCCGCATCCGTTAGGACCAATCAGAAGGGTTATTGATCCATCCTCAACTCCTATACTTACTTCGTTGACTGCTATTAGCCCGCCGAACCTTTTAACAAGATTATCTGTTTTGAGGATCATCTCTTGACCTCCCTGTATAATTGATAACTGATCTAATATTAAAAAAATAAAAAATAGGGAAAGTTCAGGATGCCAGAGAACGGTACCAAGTTATGCTATCCGAGATAGGATCGTACATTCCTATTAACGTCATCTTTCCGTTTATTACTGCCCATATTTCCTCGCTCTGTGATGCTCTGTCATTCTTCTCATTCAGCTCGAGGTTTCCGCTCACTCCCCAGTACATCTTGGCCACATAAGGTATGGCTGCCTTTATTGCATCAGCATCGTACTTGCCAGCCAGAAGCGTTGAGAGAGCAAGCACCCAAGCAGTATCGTAAGCCTGAAGTGCCCATATATCCGGCTCCATCCCTATCTCCTTTTTAACGGCCTCTACTATCCTTCTCTTCAGTGGTGTGTCTGGCGCAGTGAATTGTACACAAACGACCTTAGTTTTTGAAGCCAGATCAGCAGCATTCTTGAGCACGACATCTGCTGGATATATAGTATCAGGTGATATCCATTGTAGGTTGAGCAGGAAGCTCTTTCTTCCATTAGCCTGTGTCAGTAGCAGCGTGAGATCCTCCTGCCACCCATTGTCGAACACGGCTACCTTCTCTCCCTTATCTACATAAGGCTTGGCTGCAGCTTCCATCTGATCCAACAGGGCTGAGAAGTCCTTCATATCGGGTGGATATACAGCATTAAGCAGAACCGTCACGCCATAATCAGGAGCCAGCTTTACGAAAGCATCCCTAACTGCCAAGTTGTATGTGTCATCTATTGTTACAACTACAACATACTTTATCCCAAGAGTCTTGAGCACGTTCAGCAGGGCTCTGGAATCTGGTATCGATGACTCAGCTGTGAACCTGAAGAGATAGCCACCAGGTGGAGCNACTCTCTCCCTAGGAGCAGTAGATGCTGAGGACACCACTATAACCTTCTGAGTGTTTGCGAACTCAGCTAGGCTCTTTGTCTGNTTGCTTGTTAAAGATCCAAATATGACCTTGATTCCTTTAGCTGCTAGGGATTGAGCTCTCTGCAAGGTTAAGCTGGGGTTGGTCTCATCATCCTCAAAGTAGAACTTAAATGTCACATTCAGTCCTAGAGCCTTCACGAAGTTGTTTATATCACTCTCAGCTATCTTCGCTATTACCTCTGATTGAAGACCTGAGGAAGACCAGCTACCACTTCTGGATACGATAACACCGAATGGGATCTCCTTCGGCAGGCCTGTTGGTGCAGGTGTTGGTGTTGGAGTAGGAGTTGGTGCCGCAGGCGCAGGCTTGGGAATGGCGTATCCAATTCCAATGCCGACAAGAAGGACCACTATCAAAAGAACGGCTAGTACCGGGGTTGTTATACCTCTCCTATTCATGTTGGACCCCTCAATCAAGAGGGTTTCATTTAAAAACTTTTGTGAAAACATTCTTTTTATAACAATATCTTCCCTCTCTTCTTGTTAAAAATTTTTCCTATGACTTTCCGCAAGATGAGAGAGAAAGCTAGCAACAGCTAATCAGCTTGGCCTTTCATCGGTTTTCTAAACTGGTTACCGGATAGATCTCCACGTGATAGCTTCCTTATTTTTATATCATTTTAACTAGGTTTTAAAACTATTCTCAACACTATAGCTATTTATCTTATATTTGAGACTCTTTGCGAAAGCTTTTTAATATTCTTTCGCCCAAACCGAGTATGAGTATCCTATCTTCTGTTGAAGTTCAAGCCCAGCAAAAGATTGAAAGAGAATTAAAAAGAAGAAGATCCTCAATAAGACCGATAAACGAGAGGATAGCTAAGCTCAGAGAGGAAAGTGTGAATACTGAGGTAAAAATCTCATTGGAAAGAGCCAAATTAATAACAGAATTTTACAAAAGCGATATGGCAAAGGGGAAGTCCATTCCTGTTCAAAGAGCCTTAGCCTTCAAGTATCTTATGGAAAATGTCAGCCTTCCTGTCGAGGATGGCCAGCTTATAGTTGGATTGAGGGGAACCGGAGTAAAAGAGGTTCCTACATATCCGGAGATATGCACTCACAGCTTGGAAGATCTGGAAATTCTGGATACGAGAAAGAACATGCCNTACAAGGTGGATGAGGAGACGAAGGAGCTGTACAAAAATGAGATAATTCCGTTCTGGAGAGGAAGGGCGATGAGGGATATCATCTTCGATAGTCTGCCCAAGGAGTGGATAGACGCATATGAAGCAGGAATTTGGACCGAGTTCATGGAACAGAGAGCTCCAGGTCACACAGCCGGAGGGGAAAGGATCTTTAAAATGGGAGTTCTCGACATAAAGGAGGAGATCAGGAAGAAGATGGAGGAGCTGAAGCCCTCCGATCCTGAGTATTATGAGAAGATGGAGGAGCTGAAGCCCTCCGATCCTGAGTATTATGAGAAGATGGAGGAGCTGAAGGCAATGGACATAGTTGCTGATGCAATACTAATATATGCTAAAAGATATGCGGATAAGCTTGAAAAGATGGCTGAGGAGGAGAAAGATCCTGTAAGGAGACAAGAACTCAAGCAGATGGCTGAAATATGCAGATGGGTTCCAGCTCACGCTCCAAGAACATTCTGGGAGGCCTTGCAGCATTACTGGTTCATTCATGTGGGGGTAACGTATGAGACAAATCCTTGGGATTCCTTCAATCCAGGAAGGATAGACCAGCATCTGTATCCATTTTACAAAAAGGATATAGAGGAGGGGAGGCTCACCAGAGAGAAAGCCAAGGAGCTTCTGCAGGCATTCTGGTTGAAGTTCAATAACCAGCCAGCTGTCCCCAAAGTAGGGGTCACAGCAGAGGAGAGCTTCACTTACAACGATTTCTCAAAGCTGAATGTGGGTGGCCTGAGAGAGGATGGATCTGATGGAGTGAACGAGCTCTCATATCTGATACTGGAGGTTTTGGACGAGATGAGAACTCTTCAACCCAATACTGCTGTGCTTGTAAGCGAGAAGAATCCGGATCATTTCCTGATAAAAGCCATAAAAGTAGTTGGTCCCGGATTTGGTGAGCCGCCGTTCTTTAACTTCGATGGAGCAATTGTGAAGATGCTGAGGCAGGGAAAATCGCTTGAGGATGCTAGAAAATGTGGAGTTAGTGGTTGTGTTGAGACAGGAGCATTTGGAAGGGAGGCATACATCCTAACAGGATATTTCAACCTGCCGAAAATACTGGAGATAACCCTAAACAACGGGGTTGATCCAAGGACAGGAAAGAAAATAGGGATAGAAACCGGAGATCCAAGGGAGTTCAGGAGCTTTGAGGATCTCTGGAATGCATTTCTCAAACAGCTCAAATATTTCATGGACATAAAAATGAAGGGAAACGACATCATAGAGTCACTGTATGCAAAATACCTCCCAGTTCCGTTCCTTTCCCTGTGGATAGAGGACTGTGTTAAAAGGGCAAAGGATTACAACTCTGGAGGGGCTAGATACAACACACAGTACATACAAGTTGTCGGTCTCGGAACCCTCACGGATAGCTTGGCTGCGATAAAATACCATGTTTTCGATGCTAAGACTTTCTCCATGGATGACCTGCTTGAGGCCCTCAGAAGGGATTTCAATGGATATGAGCTCATCAGGGAGATACTGCGCAACCCGGATAGAACGCCCAAGTTTGGGAATGACAACGACTATGCTGATGAGATAGCCAAGAGGATAGTGGACACCGTTGTTGCAATAATAGAGAGCTACCCACCATCATCTGTTAGGAGAGCATCCAGAAGAGCTTACTTCCTTCCAACAACAGTTCATGTCTACTTTGGCAAGGTTACCGGAGCAACTCCTGACGGTAGGAAATCAGGATTCCCCGTTTCCGAGGGAGTCTCTCCAGTTCAGGGAATGGACAGGAGAGGAATTGCAGCTGTCTTTAGGTCTGTTGCGAAGTGCGACTGGGATAAGACTGGAGGTGCCCTGCTAAACCAGAAGCTAACTCCAGATATATTTGAAAGCGAGGAGAACATAAGAAAGCTCGCCCAGCTAATAAGAACATTCTTCAGGATGGGAGGACATCATGTTCAGTTCAATGTGGTAAGCGCAGATCTGCTGAGAGAGGCCCAGAGAAGACCTCAGGACTTTCAGGATCTCATGGTCAGGGTTGCTGGATACAGCGATTACTTTGTCAACCTGCCAAAAGGATTGCAGGATGAGATAATAGAGAGAACTGAGCACATGGCTCTGTAAGAGGAGATTTACGTGGAGGGAGTGATATTTGATGTTCAGAGATACGCTATACATGATGGGCCGGGCATAAGGACTAACATCTACCTGAAGGGCTGCCCACTGAGGTGTTGGTGGTGCCAAAATCCAGAGGGAATAGAGCAGAAGCTACAGTTGATGTATTTCGAGTTTAAATGTCTTCACTGCCATCTCTGTGCCAGCCTGTGCCCAAAAAAAGCAATAGAGATAGATGAGAACGATGTCCACACAATAAAAGAGAGAGATATGCGATGGATGCGGAATTTGCAGCAATCAATGTCCATCCAGCGCACTGAAGCTTGTCGGAAGGAGGATAAGTGTAGAGCATCTTTTGGAGGAGATAAAGAGGGACACTCTTTTATATGATGCATCCGGTGGAGGAGTTACTTTCACCGGAGGAGAGCCATTCTTCCAGCCGGAATTTCTTAAGGAAGTGCTGATGGCATGCAAGGAGCTGGATATACATACTGCAGTAGAGACATCTGGATTTGTCTCAAGGGAGATCCTTTCATCCCTGATGAAAGATATAGACCTGTTTCTTCACGACATAAAGCTGATAGAGGATGAAGAGCACAGAATTTACACAGGGGTATCAAACAGATTGAATACTGAGCAACATCAGATTTCTGGTTGACAGTGGAAGGAGAAAGGACATCATAATCAGACTTCCGGTGATACCCACTATAACGGATACAGATCACAATGTAAATGGTATAGCTGAATTTTTAGCAAGCCTAAAACTGGAGGAAATACATCTTCTTCCCTTTCACGATGTAAAGGAGAAGTATGAGAGGCTTGGAATGCCCTACAAAATGACTGTTCACAGCGCTCCATCTCAGGAGAGAATGAAGGAGATAAAGGAGAGATTCGAAGAAATCGGGATGAAAGTAGTGCTATACGGTTAACTCTTATTTTCCATTATATTCTCAACTTTTATCTTCTTTTTCATCTTCTTCAATGGCATTCTCTCCTCATAACTCATAAAATCGGAATACCTTCTCGCAATGCTCTCCCCCACTTCTGTTATGTTCACATACAGCTTCTTCTCCA
>JGI24721J44947_10010268_pt1 | contig 11874 bp, 6 predicted proteins | sample YelNatPaOPGAMG01_FD_44947 | JGI IMG/M metagenome (IMG submission 44947)
CCGAGAATGCAGGTGTGATCCACATCGTGTGTGTGTGTGTGTGTGTGTGTGTCTCGGCAAGCCCCAAAGCCGCACGCATCAAGGGTTCCAACTGGAACCGCCAACGCTGGCTGGAGTTCGGGACCGTTCGCGCATCTGCTTTGTTCGCCATGCGTACCATTCGCTCTGTGTTCCATCGGATCCGTCGAGGCGCATGCACATTGCACAAGTTTGTGCGAACCACAAGGCATGCTGGTGCGAATGACCAGATCGCGCGAAACGCTGAAGATGAGAATTAGACACGCAAGAGGGAGATTATGGTGCTTTTAAATAAAGCGGTCTTCGGGTCTGGAAAGTACTCGATTCCGTGAGCTCTGGCTGGTACGATGCCGCCACCAAGGCGGTGTGCGCACATTTGGAAACGACGACGCGGGTGTGCTCCTGCCAGCGACGCACGAGATCGAAAACTAGTTGGTAGATAGTGTTCACAGACGTAAAGATATGCTCAGTAGTTTCGAACAATGGAATACTGTTATTGTTCATGAAATCTTCAGGAAAATCTTCTAGGCATTTGCATAGGGCGTTGCAGCCTTGCTGGATCGCTGCGCCGCAATCGTGCATAGACGCAACCAAGGATACACGACCTCTTCTCATGGCTAGCAGTTTGTACTCATCGGAAATCCTCGGGATTTCAGCGCAGAGCTCAACTTGACTATGGAACGATTTCCTCGAAAGCTCGATCGACGGAAAGCCGCTGGATTCTCCATATACAAAAAACATTGCCAGATGTTGATCGAAGCATTCACGCACTTTAACAGTTGTCGGCTACAACCAAACAACGCAGCTTATCGGTCATTTCCCACATATTCCAACTCACTGAGCTAGTTCGTGAATGCACGATTTTGCGTCCGTGGAATCGAAACTGTTGGCGAGTCAGGTGCGGAGTCATGCACGCCTATCGACGATCATTCCCGTCAGCTATTTGGAGGTTCATATTCTCTCTCCGTGGGACCTCAAAAGTATCCCACGCCGCTCGATACATTGCACACAGCGTCGCAATGCATCATGATGCCGTCACTCCATCTGCCTGTGTGCCGCCTGGCGTCCATCGTACCCGATTCTCAATGATACTGAGCCTTTGAGAAACTGGGTAACCTCGTGTGTTTCCCATTCAGGTCATTGACTCTGTCTTCTTGACTCGCATACGCGGACACAGAAGTGAGATTCTTCAAACGTGGATCCACGCGCACCACATAGCCCTTCGCCTCACGAAACTTGAACTGTTGAAAACGGAAATCGATGCGCGACTCAGCCCTGGGTGTCAGAAAGTGCATGCATATTGATATCTCGACACTCTTCATGGTATCTGTTCACTTCTGTTCATTGCTTCGCTTCAAATGTGGAACATTGAACGAGCTCCGCCAGTGATGCTGGCGAATTCGTACGAATGTTTCGTGGTTGCTCGCAACGACTGCCCGCAGACCACTGAGTAGGTGGTAACACAGAGTAAACAGGTAGCTACGATTACGGAATATGGCTTGACACACAGGGTCACATCCAGTAGGAGCTTTTGGAAGCAGAGGGCGTGCTCAGATCCGAGGAGAAATTCTGCTTTGCATTGGAGAGTTCTGGTCAGGGAAACCACGTAGCGTAAACTGAAAGCGAGGAACTCATCACGTTCCGTCCATGCATTGGATGTGACGTCCATTGCTCCCAGGCCGAGAGCAACTCCATGAGCTTGGACGCTCTACAGCCCGTCTCGTTCTCGGTGCGACATCGCTTCCGGACTCGCTACCGACACAAGCGCATCCGCCTCAAGCTCTCCATTTGCCATCATCGACACACCACGAATATTTTAATACAGTCCCCAATTTTCGGGGCAAGCGAGGCTAGAACAGCCTCAAGGTATTTCTCGCGGAGCGCTTGATACTGACTCGCATTTGATGTTTGCGGTTGGTCTGATACCTTTCGGCACCTGCGATGAAGGTGGTCCGGTCGCCGGCGTGTCAGAGAAGTCGGGGACGCGGATGTACAAGTCCCGAATCCTGCGCTCAGGCTGTAATGCATCTGCTGGACGGAGTATCACTTGTGCTGTCGAATGAATTTTTATTCGAAAGTATCGGGAGAATCTGGACATTGCCCGCCCTGTGTACACAGCGCTTTCGAACAGTTGCTTTCCTGGATACGTCAGGGCGAAGGAAGCTATGTGATCCGTTATAGAATGAGAATTTACCCGATTCCGAATGGTGGCCTCCATTGTATACTGTCGAATATGCTCCCCGTTGATGAATTTTTTCAGATGACCATTAAAGTGTATTCAAACTAGTCTCTCGTGGACGAAGATTACTCTCTTCTGTCCCAGTCCGGGCTATTTGCAGGACGATGCTTCTCTCTATTTTGTGGTGATTCCTTCTCCTTCCCTTTGGTTCGCTTTCTTGTTTACCCTTGGCGTCGCATTCTTTTTGTCGCTAGGCTCTATATCAGTTTTTTCCAGGGGATGCACAGGCACNNGGTNGACGGTAAGATTAGAGGTCGCCTTTGCTGCGTATGGAACAGTCATCTATTGCGAAAGTACTTTTCGTCTCCTCCTCCGTGGCGAGCACGCCCACGGATGGAATGCGCTTTTCTGCTCGATCCTGCGCACGAGCAGAGGAGCAGCGCAACTATCATTGTCTAGTGAAGTTAGAGAACTACTTGTTGAGAACCGATCTGTCAAATAGCTTCGGCGCAAATGATTTGAACCAGCTATCTATTGATCAGCCCGCGAAAAAGTCGCTTTTGACGACAACGAAGACGTCTTNCGCACGACTTGACCATGCACCATAGGTTGGCTCGAAGCGCAGCTTAACACCAATCACAGCGGCGAACCCCTTGACCGCTTATCAATGATGGGCAGCAACCTTGTGCTGCAAGAGGATAGAGAAACATGGGAAGGGGAAGTCATCAATCATTTCCGCAAAGGATGAATCGTCGAGCGACCTCGTCCGTCTCGCGATTTTTCCGGGCCGCCGCACAGCTGAATCATTTCCTGGTCTGATCTTGTCATCCTTTTCGATTACTCCTACCTTCGACTTATGGTTAACCATGCATGAAAGCATACATGCAGGTTTACGATTCACCCAAAAGAAGTCTTATTGAGTGGGACGGAAACTCATTCCTCCTACGATGCACGTTCCTGGTTCACAACAAAACTGATGGGATGTTCGTGAACATCGAAGGCCTCCAAGAGAATCGTGGGTTCTTTGTCTATCCGCCGCTCCTCATTACCATTCGTATCAAAGGTGCAGAATTTTCACATCCTGTGATTTTTTGCTAGCGTTTCTAATAGAATGTATGCAATGGAATTCATGGGCAAGAAGAAATTCTTGTTGATATAGATAGATACGTTCTGTTTCCGATGCAAGACGCTCAAGATGTAGTATTCGACAGGCGTGGTTCATCCACCTGCTTCCGGTAGCAGAACTGACTTGTACACTTTAGACCGTATTGTCCAAGCTCCCAGTGGCAGCTGAAAGCCTCTCCTCCACGGCTGTCCAATACAACGCACACGTTTCTGATACTGGATACCTGCGAGACAAACAAAACGAAAACAAAAAGGTCTTCCTGATACAGGTATTCCGAAATTCGCTTTCCTTTATACAGTAGACTGGAAGCGTTTCCCTGAGCATCGCCGAACGATGTGGTCCATCGTGACCGGAAACCGTTTGTTTGGGGTGCTGTCTACAACGGGTACCAGGTTTCCGGCCGGGGCATACCTCGCCAAGTCGAGCGCTGCAGCACCGCAGATCTCTCGCGAAGGTTCACGCGGTACAATTCGTCGCTTTAGTAGTGATACTGACAAAGAAACGGGAGTCAAACAACCAAGTGACGACGAAACATCGCTAGAGTTTCCGCACGCCCTCAACGTACACTATGACGCGTTGAACGCGCCGCCGTCTCCAACGAAACAGCCGCTGTCGGTAGCGAACGACCCGCCGGCTTCGGCAGCGAAAGCAGCCGCCGCTGCTCTGGATGCACTGCTGAGCGAGACAGCGGCGGCTCCACTGCCAAAGACACCGACGCGCGAGTTGACTTTTCTGGAGTCTGTGGACTTGTTTTTCGATGAAGCCGCGAAGCTTACCACGGTATCGCCGGCCCTCTTGGGACATATCAAGGAATGCAACAACCTGCTTGAGTTCACGTTTCCTATTCTACGCACAAACGGACAGATTGAACTGATCAGAGGGTATCGAGCCCAGCACTCGCATCATCGTTTGCCTACAAAAGGCGGAATTCGGTATGACGTGCGCGTGTCGGAAGATGAGGTGAAGGCGCTGGCTGCGTTAATGACTTTCAAGTGCGCAACGGTAGATGTTCCGTTCGGTGGCGCCAAAGGCGGCGTCGTCATCGATCGAACCAAATACGATGACATGGAACTGGAGCGCATCACGCGTCGCTTCACAGTGGAACTTATCAAGCGCAACGCAATTGGGCCCGCGGTCGACGTTCCAGCGCCCGACTATGGAACCGGACCGAGGGAAATGGGCTGGATGAAGGACACCTACGAGGCATTCAATCCGAATGATATTGATCGTATTGCCTGCGTCACCGGGAAGCCAATAAACTTGGGCGGAATCCGCGGCCGCGATAACGCCACGGGCCTCGGTGTTTTCTTCGGAATCCGTGAGTTCCTCGCCCGCACAGATGTGGTCGAACGATACGGTATCCGGAAAGGACCAGGAATTGAGGGAAAAGATGTCGTGGTCCAGGGTCTGGGAAACGTCGGGTACTGGAGCTCGCGTTTCATGTGCGAGCTAGGCCGTGCCCGAATCGTGGCGATCGCAGAGCGTGACGGATTCCTCGTCTCCCGATCGCCGAATGGCCTCGATCCGACTGACGTGAAGCGACATTTCGCGATGCACGGCCACTTGCGCGGCTACGAGGGTCCTCTGAACGTTGATCAGGGCCAGGTGGAGTACGTTCCGGGGGATCCTTGCCAGGCGCTTGAACTCGAATGCGATATTCTCATTCCCGCGGCATTGGAAAGCGTCATCCATGGCGGAAATGCATCGCGGATCCAGGCGGCCGTCATTGCGGAAGCGGCCAACGGTCCTGTCACCTATGCAGCAGATCGCTATTTCAAAACGAGTCGCAAACTGGGTGTCGACTGCCCGCTCATCATTCCCGATTTGCTTCTGAACGCCGGAGGCGTAACAGTCTCCTACTTTGAGTGGGTGAAAAATCTTGGTCATCTTCGTTTCGGGAGAATGACGCGCCGCGTAGAGGAAAAATCCATGCGAGCGATCGCGAACGTGTTGGAACGGCATGGCATGAAGCTGGAAGAGCGCGACCTCAAGGAGCTCGAGGCTGGTGCCGACGAGGCTACACTTGTTCGAAGTGGGCTCGAAGATACCATATGTGCTGCTGTCGAAGAGACTTGGAATACGGCAAGAGAAATGAACTGCGATCTGCGACTCGCAGCGTACTGCAATGCCATACGCAAGATCGCTTTAGATGTAAGTTGGTGGAGAACGCGGCTCCTCTGCTGTGCCCCGCAGATGTTTCAAAGCGATCGGCAGCTTAGGAGCTGGTGGCAGTCAAGGCAAGTGCACAGAACAAAACTAACCAATGTGGGAACGGATGATTGCAACCCGGAATCAGTATGCTACCTCTGGAATTTTCCCGTAAATTTCTTAGTAATCGTAAAAACGTGGCTCAAACCGAGAATTTGTTTACGGCGAAATTAGTTTCAATCCAGAAAACGTACGCTACGGATGAAATTTTCCTCAAATATTTCGAAGAAGTCTTAAACAAGGCTCTGTTCTGGATATGGAGATAGACGTATTTTCAGCACACGGTGCATACGCAATCTTCTCGTATGGGGGCAACACACGCTCATGTTCATCGATGTGCTGCGTGCATCCGCGAGTGGCCTGGCTAACCCGCGCGCGAGAGAGAAAGCAACGCTGCGAATTCGAATCAGAGCACCATGCGAGCCGCATTCGCCTATTCAAGAGACAGAGCGCGTTCATTGGACGGTTGCCTATCATGTGTGCTGCTGTGCTACGGCGCAGGGATATGGGCCTACCCTATGGACCGGCTCTCCGGTGCTCGTAACAGTTGCGACGTGTTCGGTAAAATCCCGGGAGACGAGCATTTTCAGCGCATCGCAGCCTGGATTCCGTGCGACGCTCGCGACCCGCGGTGCGCTGCAGCGCTGCCCAGCGTGTCCCGGAAGAAAGTTTCTCGCTCTCCATAAGTCGATGCTTAAAAGCGCTGTCGAAACACCGTGAAGCTTGTGCTGATCAGGCAGAACCAGCTATGCTGCGCATCTGGAGGATTCCCGGATCGATCGACCTTCTTTCCCTTTCCGAAACCCAATACCAAATGTGTGTGCTCATGACAGTATATTTAGAACAGTCGAGGTTCAACTTTGTTTGTTTGCAACATTCGCGCAGCCTGGTTGATTCTGGTTCGAATGACCAATCCTTCTCCGTGAAAACAGGTGCACGAAATCGTATCGAACATCTCGGGTAGCGCAGCGACGGTTTAGACGCAGACTGACGCCACGATACTTACCAGCCGCTCGTGGCTGCACTATCTCTTGAACCGCCGGCATCCAAAGCGTAGCCGCGGTGCATGCATACTGTCCTCAGGTTCGGGCTGTCCTGAACGAAATCTGTACCTTCACAAGAAGCTCGCCCATCGTGACCCTGGGAAGGCGATTCGAACCGGATGCTGCAGGATGCACGACCACCGCCCGCTGCGGCGGCGTGAACCGATACAGCGATGCTTTCTTTATTCTGTAGAGGCAGATATGCTATCCACGTATCCCCGAGAGTGTGGTTGCCATTGGCATCTGGGCAAGCAGCCAAATTTCCACATCAGGTCCCGCCTCGACGCAAGCGTGCTTCGGGTTGGAACTCCAGATACCCCGCTCATCCACGCTTTCCGCGTCACGTCGTTCAGCACATGCTGCGCAGCGATGGGCACCAGCGCCAACAGGTGTCGACAGCGGCCTGCGCCTCAAATCGATGATNGAGATGGAGGCGACAAATGGGACAATCCGAACCGGAAGTCGAGCGAGATGCGAGTCTGCAGCGGCATGGCGCGCGCGCGCAGATGCGATCAGGAATTCGAAAGACGATGTCTGCGGCTTTTTCTTGGCGCTTTCCGCAGCGTGATCGAGAATTGACGTCCATGAACTCACAAGTAATGCACGGTACGAAAAGAGTTGGAGCTCCTCACGAAAACGGGTTCGAAGATATTGCATTCGGAGAAACTTTCTCTCCTGAAATCAAAGAGAAAGGCGGCACGAGCGCAGTGATCGTCGGGCTTGACGGCAGCGAGCGTGGCGACACTAGGGTGCGTTCTCACGTACCTGCTATTTTTAAAGCGGAGGAAGCTGACCGTTATACGCTCTTCCCCATCAAGCATCCGAAGATTTTCGAATTTTATAAGAGGCACGTGGCATCGTTTTGGACAGCAGAAGAGATTGATCTAGCGGCGGATATGGATCACTGGCGGAACCGTCTCACGGAGGCTGAGCGCTATTTCGTTTCACACGTGCTGGCGTTCTTTGCAGCTTCAGATGGAATCGTCCTTGAAAACCTCGCGGAGCGTTTCATGCGCGATGTTGAAATTCCTGAAGCTCGCTGCTTTTATGGATTTCAAATCGCTATGGAAAACATCCACTCGGAGACGTATAGTCTGCTCATCGATGCCTACGTGAAGGACCCAGAGGAGCGAACGCACCTCTTTCGTGCGATGGAGACGATGCCTTGCGTACGGCGCAAAGCATACTGGGCAATTCGGTGGATCGGCAGCGATGCTAGCTTCCAGGAGCGCCTGGTCGCCTTCGCGGCGGTGGAGGGTATCTTCTTCAGCGGTTCGTTCTGCGCCATCTTTTGGTTGAAGAAACGTGGACTGATGCCGGGTCTTACTTTTAGTAACGAACTCATCAGTCGCGACGAGGGTCTGCACTGTGATTTTGCTTGCCACCTCTACAGTATGCTGCCTGCAGAAGAGCGCGTCCCAGCGGAGCGTATCCACTCTATGATTCGAGACGCGGTCGAATGCGAGAAGGAATTCGTCTGCGACGCACTGCCAGTGAGCCTAATCGGCATGAATCAGCAACTGATGAGCGCATACATTGAGTTTGTCGCAGACCGCCTGCTGGTAGAGCTCGGATACGATCGTTTGTGGAACACACCCAACCCATTCGACTGGATGGAGCTTATCTCGCTCCAGGGAAAGACCAACTTTTTCGAAAAGAGAGTCGGTGAGTACCAGAAGGCCAACGTTACCACCAGCGCAACAGACAACGTCTTCGCGCTCGACATAGAATTTTGAGCCCCACTGGTACCACATTCTAGAGGAAGCGCCCGTGAACCGATCTATCGAGCATTGACTCACCTACGAGCCTGCGATCGAGGCTTCGAACGGTACGACACTCGAGGGCGAACCATTCGACTTTGGTCTGGTTCTATACTCGACGTTCNTTGTTGTAGAAACGGGCGGCGAACGCTCCTTCGCACCCAGAGCCCTTCTGAATGGTGCGTATCATGTACGAGATTTCGGATTTATGCGTCCATCTGCAAACATCTGCATCTTCTGTGCTACTCAGATAGAATCGACATCCAAGCGACACGCTTGTACCCCATGATAGGTGCAGTTCTCGAGCTAGCGACTGTTTCCAAAAATGAGTTCCGCTCCTCTGCCCAGCTTCTCGAGCTGTTGCCTCGTCCGTAAAACGCAGAATGAGTCAATGTTGCGTGTCCCCGAACGCATGTCACAATCGGCGTACGTCTGCGGAAACCAAGCACCCATGCAAGTCGGCAAGTTCCAAATATCGCTGCCGCCGCTGCGCGCACCCGTTCGGGTGAGACTCGGAAAGCACGGAAACTCGTGTGCGGCTCAGAGGTTCGTTCCCTCGGTCAGCAGCGTCGTTTCTCCGCTGTGATGAGCGACGAAGCCGTCCCCCGATGAAGCGCTCTCAGAGAACCGCATGCCGCATATAGCGCCACATAGACGCGAAACCCACGGGAACGCCCCACGCTGGGCCCTGCGCAGTCGGCACTGTCGCGTGCGCAGCGCCGTTGCAGGCGCGAACGGAAGACTCGGCACGCACCGGGTCGCGTGAACGTACCGGTCGTGTTGAAGAAAAGTTCGGTATATGGGTAATAGATTAGCGCTCTGGAACGGAGTGGTGGTCGCTTCCCTGACTGCTGATCAATATCGCACGCCCGCAAGCTCCTTACCTATACTCTTCATGCATTCCGCTGTTGAAATAATCGGCCTGTGGGATCAGCGGTGCGTCAAGCATCCAGCGCTGTAGTGAGCACGCACNCGCTATTGCCTGTTCATTCGTGCGCAGATCGGCAGCTTCGTGTTGCACTTGAAGGCTTCGGCGACTCGATGCGCTGCAACGCTGGATCGGAGGAACGCGTGCATGAATGTCGCTGCAGGAATCATGCATACTGGACACTCCGGACATGCGGCAGTGTGTGCACGCGATCTTCCGATGCGCCAGCCAGCTACTGATCGCGCCTACAGCGCGCGGACACGTATGCGCTAGCGTTCCGTGCAGAGCCATCCGTCCAGGCGCGCACGATCGCTATGCACCAATGAATGAGCGCTTTCTAACATTTCCGCACGCTCTGAACGTTTTTGTACAAGCGTTGGCGCGGGGACGGCTTATGCACTCGTTGAAGACCAGTCGCAATAGCACTGCGTTTCAGGAGGCGTGTCCACGGCCTGCGCAGCGAGAAGCTGCNGTTTGTTTGGTCAANAACTAGCACTCGCANCGTGAGCCATTCAACGTGTACTGGCACCGAGCGAAAACGTCCACAACGATTGCAAAAGCTGCGTTATATTTCACCCCTTGTCGAATGAGCGCAGTGTCACAGTTTACGCTCCGTTTTCTATGAGTGACACAATCCACCGGATAAAACACTTTTCTCGTGGCAGCCGTCGATGTTGCGTCGTGCTCCAGGATAAGAACGGGCCGTGTCCGCTGGTAGCACTGACGAACACCCTCCTTTTACGGGGAAGCCTGGCCCCTTTTCCTGCGGACATGGAGTACGTTTCGAGCGACTGGCTCTGCAACGTTCTCGCTGAATACCTTTTCGAAAAGCAAATACCGGCTTTGAGCGCGAACGCTGACCGGGTCGCTGACCTTGAATATGGCGTTGCGGACGTTGTCCAGCTTCTCCCGGTGCTTCAGCACGGCATGGATGTGAATGTCGGGTTCAGGGACTGCACGGATTACGAGCTAACTGCAGAGACGACCCTTTTTGACGTTTTTGGGGTCCTTCTGCTTCACGGATGGCTCGCTGACCCCTCGGACCAAGACGCCTACGAAGCGGTGTCACGACGGCGCTATAACGCAGCGCTGGAAGTGCTCTTGGAGCACCCGACAGACGCGTTATCGCAGATGTGCCCGGAATCGGAGCCGGGAGCATCGGCAAACCTGGATGTGCTTCGCTCGTCGCCAGAAATTGCTTCGGCGCAAGTGCGAACCGAGATCTTCGCGAAAACTGCTCGCGCCGCAATATCCACAGATCGTGCCGCGGGAACACGTTCAACGGTCGAGAGCAATCCCTCTTGCCAGACGAGGCGCACTGCCGCAACGATGTCTCCAACTAAGGAGGCTCAAGAAGCTGAAGAATCCGAACGAGGAGCGGAAGCAGCTCATATACGCCGCTTCATAGAGAACTCGCCGACGCAGCTTACGTATCGGGGGTTGATTCGCCTGCATGAAATTCTGCGCGAGGGCGAGTATGCAGTGTTCTTCCGAAACAATCACTTTTCCACCATAACGAAGCACGACGGTGTCCTCTACGTGCTCGTGACCGACGAGGGCCTGGCCATGACTCGAGGGGTGTTTTGGGAACGATTCGATGACCTGGATGGGGATACGGTGTTTGTCGATGAGAACTGGGAGCCGGCGAATGCAGCACGATGCATGCCAGACGCTCTCGAAAGCGCCTCAGCAGCGAACCGCTCTGCAGCGCATCGGACTCAGACCGGCCCTGTCGCAGGCGAGCGGTATGCAAAAGACCCAGCGATGCGTGCTTTTTCGCCGCCACGCCAGAAACCGGACGCCTCAGCGGGAACTTGGACGCCAAAAGCGCTAAAACCAACCTCACAGAAAAAGACAGCAGCTACAACGTGTGCGGGTCAGTCGCCAAGGCACTCTCGGTGCAGCGTGCAATGATTGTGCTGCAGAAAGGAGGGCATGCATACAAGTTTATGCTTTGCGCTGAGTCGATGCAAGGTTGCTGGTTAGGCGCGTCGTGCCAGCATCCAGATACATTTGTTATCGAGAGCAGATGCTCTGGCGCAAGCCATGCACTGAAACGAAATCGTTGCCAAACCGTGATCTCCCGTGTGCGTCACCTGTTGTGGTGACACCGTCGNAAATGAGTGCAATCGNGTGAAACTCGTTTCTCTTTCAAGAACGGAATCGCGTGCCGTTTACGCAGCGCCCACGCGCCTCGCATGCAGCAGTTTCGTCGTCTCCAAAGCGATGGTGAGTCATGCATCACGCTTCACGCGGAATGCAACACAGCCTGAGCATAACTTGTACCCCGCTGTGGTGTGTCGTGCGCGAAACTGCCTTCACTCACTGACGTCGCGACGAGCAGTCCGTGGTGTGCGTACACGGATCATGAGCAAGCCCCAGCTCAGAGTAAAATGGAACAGGTCCACTGAGCTAACTCGTGTATAGACGCTCAAGTTTGTGTCTATTTTCACTGCCATGAACACCAGCATCTGGAAACTATGTCCGCGACTGCTTCCTGTTCCTGTATTGCGCATCACCGGNTTTGACGACGCCGGTCGCGCCAGTCCGCCCGCCTCTATTCTCAACAGTCGAAGGATGCTGAAAACAGCGTCCGCGTTCCGATTTCGCCG
>JGI24721J44947_10010277_pt1 | contig 11869 bp, 14 predicted proteins | sample YelNatPaOPGAMG01_FD_44947 | JGI IMG/M metagenome (IMG submission 44947)
AAGTCGCTCTTTTGATCTGCTGAGCCTACGCGGGCATATACGATTGCCCTGACCTCCTTGCTTACTGGTACTCCTTCAGCAACCCTCCTGACCTCGCTCTCGGGAACCCTGAACACGCCACCAGCAGTCCTAATGGCCCTAATCCTACCCTCCCTAACCCACCTAGATAGGGTGGAGTAGCTNATGCCAAGCCTTTGGCAGACCTCCTTGGGCCTCAGCAACNTCTCCGAAGGCNCTGNAATAGCTNACACCAGCAATAATAAACAAAATCGAAGCTTATAAATCTAACTCCTAGTCACCAATCATGAAACAGCCCTATAAAATAGTGGAAACTCACCATTCGCAGTAGGTGAGTGGGTGACTTCTTTTCCTAGGTCATTCCGGTACTTGATGTTGCTATAGGGATTCAGTTCCCATATAAATTCATGTAGTTTTCATTGCCTCATCTTCGTTCCTCAGTACCCTGCTCGGGGCCTCATCGGGCTTGGGGGCGTTCGGGGCCGCCCCTAGGACCCCACATCTTGGGTATCTCTTGAGGCCGCCCTCGGGGAGAGCCCCGACCACAGCAGGCTCTCCACCCCTCACGGGGTAGCTCACCAACATGTATGGCAGCATCAACCCTTACAAACTATATGAAAAGTCAAAAACAGCAACTAAAGGCTATCTCAGTCTCCCGCTACTTCGATAGTAGTATTAGGGTAGTGATAATATTAAAAGATGTCTGACAGAAATCGCTGGAGGGTGACCGGACGGGTGGAAGATATCCTTAAAAGCCTCGGAGATATTAGAGACCTTTGGGTGCTACTGGGGGTGGTGTACTCGCATCCTCTAGCTCAAGCTCCGTGGGTTCCAACAAGGGAAGAGCTTCTCCCGTATATTATGATGGTAGCTAAGCCAGGTAAGGATGATGTGTTCTACGATCTTGGGTGTGGAGATGGGCGGGTAGTTATAGAGGCAGCCCTTAGGGGTGCTAGGGGCGTATGTGTTGAGATAAATCCGGACCTCATTAGGAAGGCCAAGGAAGCCGCTGAGAAGCTCAATGTAGTTGATAGGATAACGTTCGTTAACGACGACTTCTTTAACGTGAGCCTACGAGATGCTACAGTGGTTTACATGTATCTGCTAACATCGGTTAATAGGGCTCTGAAGCCTAAACTAGAGAAAGAGCTAAGGCTGGGTAGTAGAGTAGTTACCCTAGACTTCGAGATACCTGGCTGGAGACCGGTACACGTAACTAGGGTCTCCCTAGGGTACAGGGAGGCAACCCTTTACCTATACGTAAAGGGGGTATCAGACGTCTAGCAGTACCGGAAGGGGTTCAGCTCTTATGTGGGTTTATGCTGTTTTATGGTCATTGCCTCATCTTCCTTCCCCAGCATCCTGCTCGGGGCCTCATCGGGCTTGGGGGCGTTCGGGGCCACCCCGGAGACCCCACAACTTGGGTGCCTCTTGGAGCCCTCAGAGCATCACAGGGCAGCCCACCACTCCGGGAATATGTTTCCAAAGATTAAAAGCTCTTCTAACCACGCAGTGATAGTAGCAGAGGAGAGCATCAAACCATATAAACCCATATGAAACTGGAAACAGCTGCGAAAGGCTACTAAGAGCATTTATTTAGGGTAGCCCACTACTTCAGTAGCTTCTCTTCGAATTCCTTGATGAACTGCAGGCTTCTTTTAGTGTCTATGAACAGCTTACTTGCTTCTGTTACGTCCTCAGCCTTAACATCGCTTCTCCCTTTCTTAGATGCTACTACACTTGAAGGTCTCAGTAACTGGATTGAGTACCTCAGGCTGTACTTAACCCCTAGGTCCGCCAGGAGCTCGAGCGCCTCCTCAGTTAGGTTGACTTCTTCCTCTTCAGCCCTTATCTTAATGATCTCCTTGATTTCATCCCTGGAGTACGGTCTTACAGGGATTATTAGGAGTCTGTCCAGCATGTCGAGGGGTATCCCGTGTGGGGCCTCTATGTCGGTTCCATGTATCTTTGTCATACCTCTATTGGTAGCCATGATTATTATTGGGGCGAACTCGCTCTCCATCACCTTAGAGAGGAACGCATAGCACTCCAGGTCGAGTAGGTGAGCATCATCTATGAAGAGCACACCCGGGATCAGCTCCGCTCTACCCTCATCTATGAGCTTCTTAACCTGGGAATTAACGGAGCGCCTGACCTCCTCATCTATTTCCCTTTCTAGCTCAACACCTAAGAACCCTATGATGGATATTCTCTGCGAAGCAACAGCTACGTCGAGGTCGTTGAAGGTGAAGACCCTCGTTATCTCCTTCTCCTTCTTTACAGGTCCCGTGGGGAGCTCCTCCTCTACCCCCCAGACATCGACATCATAGTACTTAGCTTTTTCCACGCCCTTCACCCTCCCCATCTTGTGGACCGAACCTGTCTCAGCATCGATCCACACAAGGTCCCCTCTCTTAATGCCTAGTCTCAGTAGCTGCGATGTTATCTCCTCACCAGCGGTTAGCGTGAGGCTATCGTCCTTGGTTACTAGGGTTATCCTCGCCTCCTTGGGGATCCTCAAGTACGGGTTAAACGGGTGCTTTCCATAGGCTATCTTCATCTCCTTGACGGCACCCTCATAAACCTTCCGGACCTCCCGTATCCTTATGCCTATAGCCTTCCTAACAGCCCTCATGAGGACCTCGGTCTTCTTCGCCTCGAGGGAATACACCTCAGAGCTGTGGAGGGTGACGAATGGAGTGTCCTCACCTAGCTCGCGAGCGATAGCGTATGCTAGTGCTGTCTTACCTGTCCCCGGGGGACCTACTAGTAGAACACCCTTTCCCTGCATCTTTCCCTGACGTACGAGCTCTACGACTATAGCAGCACTCTTCCTTGCCTCTACCTGACCGACCAGGCCGTCCGCGACTGGAAGCGGCTCACCCTTATCATTCAGTCCAAGACCCTTGATGTGGCTGTGGAGACTGACCTCGGCAATCCTCCTAGAGCTTACTTCGCGGACCTCACGTATCTGGGCGCCCACCCCAGCCCCACCGATTAATGGGGAATAATAGCATGCCTTATAAGCGTTCTGACCTTCCTCCTCCCTGAGAGGGTTCATCACCTTTAGGCTAGGTGAGGACAGAGCTGTAAGGGAAGTTCGGCGGCTAGGTCCTCATATTCTGGTACAACCTTCTAACAGCTTCCAGTGCCTGTTTCGAGGTAAGGGCTGCCTCCGCCCTCGAGAAGGTCTCGGGGTTCTGCAGGGCCCAAAGCAGTGAGTCGATGTGCAAGGGCGGGATCTGTATAGAACTCCCTATAATGCTCCAAGCCCTCACAATTTCATCCCTGCACTGAGTTGCCACATCGCTGACTGAGCTGGGCGAGATTATGCCTAGACCTAGAGTGGCCCTAGCGACCCTCGAATCAACGGGTATCGGTATCTCCTGTGGTAAGGGGTCAGAGCACAGCCTCAGGGCTCTACCGCAGTAGTAACCCATCTTAACAGCGAAGACAACAGTCTTGCTAGCAGGGTCTGAGCCGAGGATCCTCGAAGTTAGAGCCCACAGCTGCCTGAAATCGCATCGGGTTATTAAGGTAGCTACCTCATCAGTACGACCGGTAAACTTCTTCACCCTAGCTATCTTAGCTTCCTTTAGGAGCGAGCTGCAGGGGTCTGCCGCTAGGAATGAGACGATGAGATCCACCGGGTCGTTGATTAGGGGTCTAGCCGTGAAGAATTCTGCGAACCTTCTCCAATATGTCTCCCCAGTACACCTCAACCTATACGCAGCAAGAGCAGCTAGGAAGATAGACGCTGCCCCCGTAGCACCCCCGGACCTACACACAGCTCTTGCGCACTCGAACTGAGGATCTACCTCCTCAATCAGCATGATGTCCTGTATGTTGAGGCCCCTAAGTAAGTCAGCGACCTTCGAGACCCTATCCATGTTAAGTCCACACTTCCTCAGTTCGCCTCCCGGAGAGACCTTACTGAAACAAATTTCAGTTGATCTGCGGGTGTTCTTCCTAGTACTACATAGTGGGTTATCGCTTGGGTTATTGCTTAGGAGAGGAATGCTTTTAAACTTCCCTGTAGTTCTGTATTCAGGTACTAGGGATGGCAAAGTCGATGTATCATTACATCGCCCAGCTGTGGAAGAAGCCCTACGAGGGCCCCCTAGCTGAGCTCATCAGAGAGAGGCTAGTTCAGTGGAGGAAGGAGCCTGCGGTGGTGAGGATTGAGGCACCGACCAGGCTCGACAGGGCTAGAGCCATAGGCTACGAGGCTAAGCTAGGGTTTGTAGTAGCTAGAGTGAGGGTGAGGAAGGGCGGCCTTAACAGGCCTAGGCCGAACTCGGGGAGGAGGCCTAAGAGGATGGGAGTGTACGGTTACGCTCCAGAGAAGCCTGCTCAGCTGATAGCTGAGGAGAGAGCAAACAGGAAGTTCCCGAACCTAGAGGTCCTAGGGAGCTACTACGTCGGGGAGGACGGGATGTACAAGTACTTCGAGGTTGTAATGGTTGATCCGCATCACCCGTCGATAGCTTCAGACCCCGATATCAAGTGGATAACTCACCCAAGCCAGAGAGGGAGGGTGTTCAGGGGCAAGACCATGACTGGTAGGAGGATGAGAGGACTATTAAGGAGTAGAGGTCTGAGAGGTACCCACCACTACAAGTGGAAGAAGAAGCAGAAGGAGCGTGAGCTTAGAAAGAGACATGAAGCCTCTAGGGGCGCTAGGCTAATCGTCCCGAAGGACCTCATGGAGGATCTAGGTTACGAGAAGTAGCGGAAAAGTCATGGTTAAGGTAGTAGTTGAGCTATCCACCTTTATACACTCAACAGAGAATGAAGGGAAGGTTTTAGAGGCTCTCACTAAGGCTCTCCCAGAGAGCTTGAGGAGCACCCTATCTCAAAAGATCAACCTTGAGAAGCTGGAAGGGCACTACGGCAACATCATTAAGGTAGTTAGGCTCTCTGTAGGTCGAGAACACGGGGTTGACGTGTTGAGGCATATCCTCTGTTCCATGGGGAGGACAAACCGTGATATTCTTCTAGCCACCCTCGAAAACAGGGTCGAGGAGAGGAGGAGCCGGCTACATATAAGGTTAAGTAAGCAGGATCTATACCTAGGGAGGGTAGTTCTAAGCGATAGTAGTGATGTAGTTAAGGTCGTCGCCTCCTTTGAGGGGGCTCACCACCTAGACCTAGAGAAGGTCCTCAGCGATCTCGGGGAAACGTGTGCTAGCTGATCTCTGCTACCTAGGAAGAGTTGATGAGTTAGTAGCGCGGGTTGCCCGCAAGCTAGGCTACAAAGTAGTAGCTTCCCCTAAGGTAGGGAAGGCTAGTACCGTAGAGGGGGTCAGATTTATCCCAAGGATCGAAGTGCGTAGAGGTTCCTTACAGGAACACGAGAGTGGCGAGGGTGTGAAGGTCCTCATAGTTGAGTCCAAGGAGGACCTGAAGTCCTATACTAGACTACTAGGGAAGGTGGACTCCGCTAGAGTAGTTTTCGACAGCTTAGGTGACGTGAGTAAGGACTTCATAAGGCGGATAATTGGGCTGGGAGCACCAATCGAGGTAGAATTTTCTGAGGTGGTGGAGAAGGTGCAGTCAGGTAGGCCTCTTGACTACTACCTACTGCTCCTCAGGCTGTACGCTAGGAGGAAGATCAAGGTATATGCCTGTAGCGGGGCTACGAACCCCTCCGACATGGTGCATCCCACAGCAATGTTCTCATTGCTCACAGTGCTCGGGCTACCTGAAGAGCTAGCTCTAAAAGCTGTCCTTAAGACCCCGGCAGAGATGGTGGCAAATGCTACTCATTGAATTAGTAGTTGCTATCTCTCTAGTCGTTTCCCTAGTGTCTTTGTACCTAGGCTTCGGATCTTGGTTGAAGACCAGGAAAGCCGTCGCAGTAATTAAGGGAATCCTCAACACCCGGAGTACTAAGATGGTGAGACCTAGGAGACGTTACCTAGTCTTCGAGATCATAGCAGTCTCGGGTAGCCTACCCCATGTAAGAAAGCCCGATATAGAGGGCGCTCTGGAGAGCTCCTGCAGGTTGCTCTACGGGGTTCTCGGGTACTCGATTATTAGGCCAACAATAATATACTACGATGAGTCCCGCGGGGTAGGGATACTCTCCTTCAAGCATAACTGGAGGAATCACGTTTTTCTGTTGCTCTCCTTGACGAGAGAGGTAGGCGGTGTTAAGGTGGTTGTAGTGCCTAGGGCTACGACTGGTACTAGGAGGAAGGCTATGGATTATGTAAGGAGGGCCTAGGTGTAGGTATTGAGTGATCCTTACGGGGTTGTCTAAGGTGGTCGATGTCTCAGTTTCGACCATGATATACTTAAACTTCGCACCCTCAGTAGCTATTGAGAGGATACTGTCTAGGGGATACCGAGCGGTGGAACTTAGCTACGATAACCTCCTCTACGGTAAGTACGATGAGCCGGCAGAGCTTCTAGAGGTAGCGGAAGCCGTATCCAAGTACTCGGTAAGGTACTTCTCGGTTCACCTACCTTACGACAATATAGGTGGAACCGAGTCGAGCCTCGCAACTACCTTAGGTAGGATCTCTAGGTGGGTTAAAGCCCTCGATAGGGTCAGTGTTGGACATTACGTAGCCCACCTACCTAGACTACCGCACACTAAGGAATCCCTAGCGCTAGCAACTAAGTTCTTGAGCGGCCTCCTAGGGATTATTGGAGACTCGTATGTAGCTATTGAGAATACCCCGACAACATCGCTACTCGGGGCATACCCTGAGGACATTTTCAAGATTATCGAAGAGGTAGCATCTGAAAACGTTGTTGCCTGCGTTGACGTGGGTCACGCAAACATATCTAGAGTGGCACTAAGGAGGTTTCACGAGATCCTCGGATCTCGAGTAGTGTCAGTACACATACACGACAACGATGGGCTCGAAGACAAGCACATGATGCCGGGTTCGGGGAGCCTAAACCTAGACGAGCTATCAGAGTTCATAGCTCTTTCAAGACCTCGAGTAGCAGTCTTCGAGGTTGCCTGTAAGGAGCACCAGGGGTGTGATCAGGCTCTCACCTATATTCGTCGGATAGCCCCACGTATACTGCCGTGAGTCGGGAAGAGCTGGGAGCATGGCCTATCAGTTGAATGGCCTACCAACAGCTTTCCCTCAGCATACCTCCACAAACTCTACCTTGGAGCAGTCTATGGCCCTGCACACAGCCTTCTTTACCGTCTCAAGCCTAGACCAGACGTATTTCCGACATGTGAATATGGTTACACTCCCTCTGTAAGTGCCCACTAAGTCCCTAACGGCTCCGAGCATCTTCCCGGCTACTCTCCCAGCGGCGGCGCTGGATATCTCGCACTGGGAGTAAGGGTATGTGTATGATATCTCTATGGGTACTATATCGAAGAAGGGAGCATAAACTAGCCTTATGCACTGCTCTAGGTCCATTCTGTTTCTCATAGCGAACTCCACTACGCGTCCATATATAGCTGACCGTATGAACGGCCTGTCCTTTAGGTCTCCCGGAATGAGCACCAGTCTGCGAGCATCACCACCTAGCAGTGTTTTCTCAAGGTACCTCCTCAAGAACTCCCTATGTCTAACTAGCTCAGGTCTATAGTAGGAGGTGCTGCTCGTTAGGAATATCCCCCGACCAGAACCCCTGAACCTGCTATCTAACTTCTCTATCCAGTGAATGTACTTGATCACCCTCCCGAACGCGTCCATAGCGGATGGGTGTGACGCAGCATACCTCTCCAGTAGCTCCCATAGCCTCCCCTCCTTAATAGCTTCCTTAACCTCTCGTATGGTCCTAGCAATCGCGTTAAGGTTGTGCTCGGCGATCAGCCTCACCCTATCGTTCCTACTCATCTCTAAGAGGTCCTTTGGTTCATACTTTCGGCATATGGGGCAGTTGCAGGGGAAGTAGCTGAGGCTCGACAGTTTCCGCGTACCGTGTTCGTAGATGTACCGCTCGTCCTTCGCGTACAGTATGTACGATGCGGAATCAAACGTATCTACACCTAAAGCTACAGCTATCGGTATTAGCAGGGGGTGCCCGCCCCCAAAGAGGTGTACCGGCTTATCTGAAGGCACTACGGACTTAACAGTGTACACCATGTCAACGACCTTCCTGAAGTCGTACTTCTCTAGTGCCTTGACTGGGCTCCCGACAGCATACATCCCGTAGAACTCTGAGAGCTTTCTTGATTCTTCGGCACTCCACTTAAGTATGTCTGTGTGTACTCCTCCTTGTACTGGGAGCACCCACGTGATCTTAGAGGAGCTGCGCCTCACGATATCCAAAGAGAGGTAGGCCCTCCTGAGGGTTTCCATAGCGCTCGCCTCAGCCTCCTCTTTAGTGGCAGTGTCCGGTGTCGGGATATCGACTATCACCGCAATATCCGGCTCCAGTACCTCCTCGTACTCCGCGATCTCTAGGGGGTCTATCGATACCTTCTCGCCACCGTAGACTAGGATCTGGTAGGCGCCTGAGTCAGTCATAACGACCCCGTTGAAGCCCAGAACCTCGTGTACCTTAGCGGCGCTACCTCCGAGCTTCCTCTTTATGATGTAGGCGTTGGTTATGACCTGCCTGAAGCCTGCTTCAACTACCTTCTCTATAGGTAGATCCTCAGACTGCTTGAATGGGTGGACAACCGGGAAAAACGCTGGCGTTTCTACTGTACCGGATCTTAGGTTGAGCTTACCTATCCTGCCGGCTAGGTCCTTATCCTTAACCTCGAAGCTCAACTTCCGGACGTCCTCGGCTTGTACTTCCCCTCCATATACTCCTGCCAGACGCTGTACAGCTTCTCAGCGAAAGGACCGGACCCCTCAACACCTTTCTCGCTGACTACGTACCTATCTAAAAGCCTAACAGCGTTGAGGGCTTCGTCTACCTTCACGGTGTCGGGCCTGACCTTAAGCCTCTCAATAACGTAAGAGGCAAACTCCCTGGCGTTGAAAGCAGCCCTCTCCTTGATGACTATCTCCAAGACATGACTACCGCTTATAAAGACTTTAGGTACCTCATTCCCACCAGCATCTCTAACGTCCTCAAGAACCAGATGGAGCGTCAAGCCATCAGCATCTATGCCCTTCAGCTTCCCCTCATATCTCGACCCATCCGATAGCTTGACCATTACCTGGCGGTCCAGTAAGGAGGAGAGTTCCTGCCTAAGCCTCCTAGTAGCCTCACTCATCTTAGCACCCAAAACTGGCTGTAGGTCGCTCTAATATATTCTACCGGTAGCTGTGGGGGCTACGAGGCTCGGACTAGATTCCCACAGATAGTGGGTGTTAATCTGGGAAGACCTGAGTACCTTTCAGACCCCTAACCACTTCCAGCCCTTCACTTAGGTGGCCTATGGCAGCCCTCATACCGCCGTTCCTGATGAACCTCAAACATGCGAGCACTTTAGGCCCCATCGATCCAGGCGGGAAGTACCCCTCTCTATAGTAGCGTTCTAACTCGCTTACGGTGACCTCCCCAAGTTTTTTAGCCCCTTCTTTGCCGAAGTCTAGGTACACTCCGTCTACGTCTGTGAGGATCACGAAGTTCCCAGCACCTAAGTTAGTAGCTAGGATCTCGCCTGCTAGGTCTTTATCTATTACTGCCTCACATCCGGCCAGCTTCCCGTTCTCCCTTTCAATAACTGGGACACCCCCACCTCCAGAAGCTATAACGATCCACCCATCGTTTAGGAGGGTCCTAACCGCTTCGAGCTCTACGTTTCTGTACGGATCTGGCGATGGAACGACCCTCCTCCACCCACCTCGAGGATCNCTCTTAAATGTCCAACCCCTCTCCTTAGTCAACTTCTCTACTTCGGACTCGTCAGTATACCAGCCCCCNATGAACTTAGTCGGATTCCTCCACGCGGGATCATCCTCCCTAACAGCAACGCGGTTTACTATTGCTACAGCCCCCCTAACCCTCCCTAGGAGACCCTCCTCAACTAGCGTATTGTAGATCGCCTGAGAGAGCACGTAGCCTAGCCAGCCCTGGCTCATAGCACCAGCTACGTCGAGCGTCTGAGGAGGTATCCTATGCTTTAGGCTATCCATCCACTCACTTATGATACCTACCTGAGGACCGTTACCGTGAGTAACAACGACCCTGAAACCCTCCTTAACGATGTTGACGACGACCCTAGCAGCGGTGTAGGCGTTTCTCCAGTAATCCTCAGGGGTCCCAGCATCGCCCTTAGTCTGAAAAGCATTACCGCCTAGCGCTATGACAGTCATGTTCGGATCTCTCCCAGTCATATAACCCCCGTTATATCCCCCACTGAAACGTTAAAAATTTTTCGCCGACCCCAGAAACTTATTGAGCGACATAAAACACTTCTAGGTAGGGGCTGCTACCGGTAAAAGACTACGCGCAACCCAAGTATCTAAGTGCTCGGTAGGCCGCGGGAACCCTCCATATCTCAGCACCTCGTGTGAGGGCATATATGCGGAGATTTCTAGCGGCCGGGGTTATAAGGTCAGGATAGCCGTTCTTCTGGGTTGGCGGGTGTACCTAGTTCGGAGGGCTACTGTTGAGGAGGTGAGGGTGCTTAGGGCGATAGCCGACTATCAGTTCGGCCTAGGTGTAGGTGCTGAGGTGATACCGGAATCAGCCTACCTTAGAGTATCAAAAAGTACCGGGGCCGTTAGGGCGGTGCTGAGCGAGGGTGAGGATATCCTGTTTACTGTGCGGGCATATACCCACACACTGATTCCGTCTCTACGTGGGGGGCTGCTACTACACAGGGCAGTCAGGTTCCCGAGTCTTAGGTGCGTGGTAGTGTCCGACGTCGCTGACGAAGTGGTTAAGCACAGCTCCAGCGTCTTTTCGAGGCACGTGCTCTATGTTGATGAGGGGCTTAGGGCAGGTGATGAAGTTCTTGTTGTGGACGAGTCGGATAGGTTTCTCTGTGTTGGTACAATGAGGCTCTCCCCAGCTGAGGTGCTAGACTTTATTAGAGGTTCCGCTGTTAGAATAAGGGCGTGTTTAGTTGGCGAGGCAGGTCAAGATAGTCCTGACAGAGCAGGGGAAGGAGCTAGTTCGCGGGAGGCCTGATTGGGTACTGATCACAGGCTTTCCCGGCTTCGGCTATGTAGGCACTATAGCTGTGAGGTACATGGTTAAGAAGCTTAGGGCCGTCAAGATAGGGAACATCTTCACGAGGTACATGCCCGACTTCACCGCGGTCGACGACTACGGGGTGGTAACTCCGTTCGAGCTGTTCGCCCAGAAAGAGGCAGGGCTAGTGTTCTTACTGAATAACGTCGTACCGCACACACCGGAGAGGCAGGTGTTCGTCGAGTCTGTGGTGGACTGGTTCCTATCTGTAGGGGGCAGGAAGGCCATATTGATAGGGGGACTCAACAGCAAGTTCCGCGTTGGTGAGGAGGATATGTCGTGGTTATGCATCAACGACTGCGGCTGGAGCTTTCAGGAGCCGACCCTCCCTCGGGGGCTTTACATAGTGGGCCCCCTAGCGTTGTTAACCATGGCCCTGGAAAGCCGGGGCGTACCTACGCTGGTGGTCCTACCCTACACAGACCCGAGTAAATACGACCCCAAAGCGGCCTCGGTAGCTGTTGAGAGGATAGGGAGGATACTGGGGGTTAAAATAGATATAGCAGAGCTCCTCGAGCACTCTAAGATGGTGGAAGAAGCCGAGGAAATGCTTAAGGAGGCCATCAAGGAGGCGGAGAGCAAGGTCAAGATGCACATGTAGCTTCCGGAGCCAGATCTCCAGGTCAAACCATCTTAATTGACCAGCCTAACCAGCAACTTCGACTTAAGTTTTCTGTATAGTAGGTAGGCTATCGCGAACCTACCGTACATATCGGTTATCTGAGTGAACCAGACGCCGTAGATCCCGTAGAGCGGCTGTAGTGTCTGGGCT